>Ga0307980_1000748_pt1 | contig 14431 bp, 20 predicted proteins | sample OrgLakmetage1060_FD_201817 | JGI IMG/M metagenome (GOLD analysis project Ga0307980, IMG submission 201817) | Saline water microbial communities from Organic Lake, Antarctica - #1060 | ecosystem: Environmental > Aquatic > Non-marine Saline and Alkaline > Saline | place: Antarctica: Organic Lake... | reverse complement strand
TCCGATGCTCCTACTAGAGAGTTCACTGAGCTTACCGATGATCAGGTTAAGACAATGGAGCTTGTGTATGACGACATGAACGCCAATACTAAACTCAACCTGGCCAATAGGCTCTATAAGAATCACGATCAATGCCTTATCCAGATCATGCCTAAGCATGGCGCTTTATCTATGCGCGTACTCAAGCCCCACCAGTGGGATAGCGTGCCGATGGATAACGATCCTGAGACGGCCAAGGCGATCATTATATCTACATACGATAATCACGACGAGCTACAAGAGTCAGCAGACAACCCCGGCTCGGCCACTGGCGTAGAAACTACATACAAGCAAGCGAGCGAGAACTATAAAGAAGAGTTGGCGTTTAAGAAACAAGGGCAGCACAAGGTATATGCTGTCTACACAATGCAAGAGCAGTTTCGTATGGACTCACGAGGCAACATACTCGGAGAGCCCGTCCCTAATCCCCTGGCCAGTGCTAACATGCTGCCATTCATTGACGTTAGTAAGGATAAAGAGTTTGAGTATTGGGTACGCACAGAGAATCCTTATGCTCAGTTCACCAGGTCTTTCAATGCGGCAATGTCAACGGTGCAACAGGTAGTGAAGATGCAAGGCTTTGCTGTCGGTGTTCTCAAAGGCCCTCAAGATTTACTAATGGAGTCAATCACTATTGGTCCTAACGTTATCCTTAAGCTTCCTAACGATGAAGCTGCCGGAATAACAACTGACTTTCAATATGTTAATCCAGGATCAGATATTGCGGGCTCTATTGCTTACCTAGAAGTATTGCTCACAACCTTCTTAAGCTCCAACGGCATTGATCCTAAGACAGTGACAATGAGTGGAGAAGGGCAAACTTATAATTCTGGTATTGAGCGTCTACTCTCTATGATTGAGAAAGTTTCGGCATCAAGATCTGATTACGATATGTTCGCCAAGGTTGAGCAAGAGGTATATAGGCTCATTAAAGAATGGCTATCCGTTCTCGACTCAGCAACTAACATCGAAGACAAATATAGAGTCGGTAATATCCCTGATGACTCTAAAGTTATCCCTACCTTTTCTCGCCCTGAACTTATTAAATCAGAGGCCGACGAACTGGACATTGTAGAGAGAGAGATCGCTATCGGTATCTCTAGCCCTATCAAGGCAATCATGGACAAAGAGGGCTTGACTAGAGATCTCGCCAAAGAAAAGTTTGATCAATATGAAGAGGATACAATGGGAGCAATGCCAGTCGTTGCCCCTATAGTGGAGGAAGAGGATGAGCCGAGAGATATCATCGAGCCAAATCTCGCAGACGATTGATCTCGTTGATGCCTTTGGCAGAGAGCCCACACCATCAGAGATAGCGGGCTTTCAGCAAGAGGCACTAGAGACAATCATTATAAGAACGCAAGACGGCAAGGACTGGCAAGGCAAGAGCTTTCCCGACTACACAACGGAGTACGCCGAAGAAAAAGGCGTGTCTGTTGGTGACGTTGATCTTACCGATTTCGGCGATATGTTACTAGGTATTGAATCAAGTACACAAGGCGGCAGTATTGTTCTCAAGATGGATGACAATGAAGTGGGCAAGGCTCATGGAAATATCACCGGAAGCTATGGCCAGCCCTCTCCTAATAAGAGCAAGGCGCGAGATTTCTTTGGCCTTAGCGAAAAAGAGATTGGCTTGATTGCCGATCAAGTAAGAGAGACCGACGAGCCCGCCGCCCTTGACCTTGCTTCGTTGTTCGCTACCAATAACACTGTTACAGATATAGACATTGAAAGCATCCTGACTAACATAGGACTTGCGATTGACTAAAATAAGAATAACGGGGCTAGATAAAGAGCTTGCGCGAACAAAACTAAGAATAGGTAGAGCAATAAAGCGATCAGACTTTGCGGAGCAGCTACAAGAACTCACCGTAAAAGAGATAAGAGACAAGGGGCTAAAACCAGAACTATCGAGCTCATGGATCACAGCAAGAGCGAAGCTCGCAAAGTTCAATCCAACGGGTGACGGTTATGCTGCTGGAAAATCTAACCTTACCTTTACGGGAGAATTGCTAGATAGGCTTTCAGTTATATTCTCGGCCAGTAAACTTTCGTTCTCATATAGATCGACTGGCGTCCATAAGAAGCTAAAAACAAAGAATGGCCTAGCAAAGGGACCGCCCATTAAGAATCAAGACCTCTTAGAGATTCAAAACAAAGACCGACCAATATTACAGGTCTTTGCAAAACAAGAGTTCGTGAAGAGGGTTGAAAAGAAATTAGTTTCCGCTATACGGCGGTTTTTTAAATAGATTTGACAAACAATGTCACGGAGGAAGAAAATGAGTAATATCGAATCGGCACCAGTGGAGCCAAGCACCAGCGCTAGTAGCGATGCTGTAGAGAGTAGTCATGTAGAGTCGCAAGACACTGTTAAGTATGAGAGCTACCGAAAGTCTGTTGAAGCGGAGAAGAAGGCAAGAGAAAGGGCCAACAAACTCCAGGAACAACTTGATGCCAAAGAGAACGCTGACCTCGAAGCAAGTGGAAACTTCCAAGAGATTATCGACAACTTAAAAGGCAAGAACAAAGACCTCGAAGCACGATACCTTAACGAGAGAAAGCAAGCTCTATGGAAAGACGTAACTGGGGCCATCAAGACAGAGGCGCATAAAGCGGGCTGCATCAACCCAGATAAGTTAATCAAGCTATTCGACAAAAGCGATTTTGAAACACTTCAAGCCGATGACGGTCAAATCAGACAAGAGTCAGTTATGCAGTTAATCGAGAAAGCTAAGAAAGAAGATTACTACTTATTCACAAAAGGCAACGTGCCCGTAATGAGCGCAACACCTATGAACAAAATTGAACAACCAACATTAAACGAATTAAGCAAGGACGAAATAATCGCAATGCTTAAAGCCTAACTCAAGGAGAAAGAGATGGCCGCAAACGTATTAACTCAAGCTAAGCAAGATCTTATTGCTTCACTAGTACAAAGAGAACTTAAGGAAACAGCTTCGCTTATCAGCTGCTTAACTGATCATTCAAACCTGGCAGTAAAAGGAAGCAAGCAAGTCTCTATTCCTAAGATGACTTCATTCACAGTTGGCGATCGTGCTTTCGGCGCTCAAGGTGCTGAGTCAGCAGCTCTTACTGTTGATGTTGATACCATCGCATTAGACAAGAACAAGTATATCCTTTTTGGATATGACGCCGCTGATGAAATGCAGTCAACAATTGAATACAAGATTCAAGCTATCACTAGGGCGGCTGCTGCTCACGGTAGACAAATTAATGACGATATTCTTGCAGAGCTTGAGCTCGTTGCCGGTCTTTCTGTTAATGGTGCTGCTCCTGCTGATATCACAGCTTCAAACATTCTAGCTATGAGAGAGTTTTTAATGGCTAACTTTGCTAACATGGCATCAGTTAAGTTCGTTATCGCTGCTGATCAAGAGAGAGCAATGCTAGAGCTTCCTGAGTTCTCACGTTACGATTATCGTGGTGTAGGGCCATCGCCAATTGTAAACGGAAGCGTGGGCTCGGTTTATGGAATCCCAGTTATCTTAAATCAGCAAATCAAGGCTCAACAAGCTTTTATGATTGCTCCTGAGGGTTGCGGTTTTGCATTCCAAAGAAGTCCTGCTGTTGGTGAAGATACTGACCTACGTTACGGCGTTAACGGTATGCAAGTTGCGGTAGATTGTACTTACGGTGTAGGCGGTCTTGAGCTAGGGGAAGGATCAGCGGCTGCTGGCAAGTCTCCCTTAGTTGCTATGCTTACTGATTAATGGCGATTCATTCTGACTTAATACCAAATTACATTGAGAGTGCCAGCCCGAAAGGGTTGCGCATTCTCATGTTTAAAAACAATGCAAAACTAGGCGCTGAGTGTCAGTACTTTGATATTCAATCTTACGTTAAGAACGGTAAGACAGTTTGGATTGCTTGGTTTTATCAACGACTAGGGGCGATCGGTGACATTGCCTAGGTCGAGTAGAGATAGAGAACAGCAAAAGTTTAGAGAGCCATCACTAGATAAGGTTTCTGTCGCAGTAACAATTGAGCAGGAAGCAGGCTCAACGGTGCCCGTCACAATCACTGGTGCTGGCGTTGCTACAAACAACTATAGCGAAGTAACAAGCGTGGCAAGCGGTGCGACTGTTGATGTTCTTACATATACTGTGCCCGTCGGAAACACCTTCTCGCTAAGTAAAGCAAGTGCCAGTGGTGACAATTATGCTGAATTCACCATTGAGATTGACAACAATACTCAAGATAAAAAGAGAACCTACTGGTGTGACTTTAATGCAATCTTTGATGTCGGTGGACTAGTCGTTGCGGCCGGCTCTATAATCAAAGTAACAGTAAACAATTTCAGACCAACAACATCAGATTTTAATGCAAGAATATTCGGGAACCTATTATGAATATAGAGTTAGAGAAACTAAAGCTCCACAGACAAAAGGTTGATGTAGCAAAAAGCGAGATGCTTTTTAAGATCATGGAGAGAGAGGCCGATGTAACACGCCTTCGGAAAGACATAACAATTCAAGATAATAAGATAGAAGAACTTAACAAAGAGATCAAGGAGTTAGATCATGAGTGACTATGATTCAAGTCTTCCGGTAAGAACGGAAGCGGCAGGGGACGTTGACGTATTCATTTCGGATGCAGTAACACCTTCACAAAAGCTAGTAATTAACGCAGACGGAAGTGTAAACATTGACACGGTAGCAACAGTTACCGCTATTACAGACGATGTAAACATTGCAGACGGCGGCAACTCTATCACTGTTGACGCTGTTGATTTAGATATCCGCGATCTCGTTGCAGCAAGCGACTCCGTTCAAGCAAACTTGTTTGACGAGGCAGGCGTTGCCTATAGTGCTACAAATCCTCTACCTGTTGAGATGGTAGCCGATCAGGCCGGCGATGAAGTTATTGATTATCAAACAAGCGCGGCCGTTGCAGCGGGAGCATCAGTCAATCATGACTATTCAGTAACAGCAGCAAAGACATTCTTAGGTGAAAATCTTTGGGCAACTGGAAGTGGGAAAATCAAGGTTGAGATCCTTGTCGATGGCGTTGCTAGGTTTGTAGGCTTTAATTCTACATCAACTCCTAATATTGATATTCCTTTTGCTAGGATACTTAAGGGTGCTGCAACGAATGTCATTAGAGTTACAATCACAAACAGAGACAAACAACCACAAGACCTTTATTCAACACTTAGTGGACTAGAAGCTTAGTGGCCGATCTTGATACATTAGAGGCTAGTGGCTCCACCAAGTTGGTGGGGGCATCTGTTGATGGCGCAGAATCGGAGTATGCGGAGGTTGTTCTAAAGCCTGATGGTAGTAGACGCTTGCTTGTAGACTCCGAGACTTCCATAAGCACAGACCTCGCTATCATTCAGCAGATTGATGTTAATGAGACTTTGAACAATGTTACTTACTACACGATCTTTTCTGACACTGGCATTAAAACCATCTCGGGTTTTGCTTTAGAGTTTAGTAATAGAAATGTTGTCGTACGATTATTGCTTGATGGTGTTACTATTTTCGATCTCGACATATCAAAGCTTAGAGATTTGCTAGACTGGAATCAAGCTTCTTTGCCGCCGTTTTATGTATCATGGAACGACAACTTAAAGGCTTTCTATTTCACTCCTGCCTTTCCAATTAAATCAACCACCAGCATAGCGATTCAAGCCCGAGGTAGAACGGGAACGCGAGCTTATGTCGGTGGGATAATACAGGTAGGATAATATGCGAATAGATATAGGCAGCAACATTCTTTACGAGTCAAACTTTGACGATAACACTTTGCCTAGAGAAGATCAGAACTACGAATCAATTCTTTCAATATCAGGGAGAGGGCAGTTCATTGAGGCGGCCTTTAGATTTGATAGCGAGAAGATTTCATTTAGAGCGTCCTTGAGCGAAGGGGTCTTTATCGATATTGATGTTAAGGAGCTTAGAGATTTTAGTGGTAGTGATGAGTATGCCCCTGCTTACAATGCAAGTATCCTTTATGATGAAAAAAACAAGCTATTGATAATTAAGTTCCCTATGCCTATTCAGTACACAGAGGGCATCGAGTTCTTTGCTAAAACTAATGATGGCAACAAAACAAAGAAGCTTAAGGGCTATCAAGTTATTGTGAACAGAGAGGAAGCATAATGAAAATAGAGATATCCTCTTATACAGAATGGAAAGCAGAGATAGCAGACAAGGCCATTCCTTATTTTCACTATATTAGAAAGGGTAGTTATATATTGTCGGCCATTGACGGGGCCGTAACATATACACACGACCTTGATGTTGATGATGTTGCAGACTTTGAGGCAAACTATCTAGCAGAGTCTAACAAGAAGTTAGGATCTTTTTATTCAAGAGAGCCGTTTGCCGCCAAGACACTTAGGGACGGATCTAATCTTTTCAGAAGAAAGCAAGGCAAGAAAAAGACTATAGCAGCAAACACCACAGCAACAATTATATTCACATGCCCCTACGGTAGAGCAAAGATTAACAAGCTTGAAATCATAGGGGCCAATTCATTAGACCGCGTAGACCTTTCTGTTAGCTCTCCAGTTGATCCTGCAACAGCATCGGCTTACGGTATGCCAGCCAATATAATGCTTAATCAATTCGGCTTTGATGTTATCGTCTCAGACTTTCTATACTCAGATAAGTCGGACTACGATGCAGACGTATACGCAGGCTTTCAAATTGTTATTATTTATAAGAACGATACCGCTATAGATACGGAAGTCGGCTTTAACTTAATATTTCATGAAGTAGTTACACAGGCTTAATATGAGCTTATCTTTAATATTCATCATTGTTCTTGTGATCGTTGTGGCGATCTTTGACGTTTGGATCATTGCAAAGAAAGGTAAGCCAGCTTCGTTATCAGCAGAAGTGATTAGAATCTCTAAAGCAATGCCACTAGTGACACTACTCTTTGGTATTCTCTTGGGTCATCTCTTTTGGTCAATGAGAACGGACGATATTTATGCAGACGTTGAATGCAAAACAAAGGTGATCAAGTGATCTTTATACAGATAAAAAATGAAGAGAAAGTTCAAGTAGACGACATGACAAGAATCAATGTTGAGGATACTTTTATAAGCCCTGATGAGGCCGCGATTACTTTAATAGAGATTGAGCCTGAAACGGCCGTAGGCTATATCGATGCTACAGCAATTAAGTATCTTGATTGGGCCTATGCAACTGAGGGAGATAAGGTCGTCACCGTAAGAGTCACGACAGATGGCGTGGCGGTATCAAAGACAGTAACCATCTCTTGCTTATCGGTAGCAACTGACAGGCTATTCAGCACAGACAAAGACATTGTATCTCACGAAAACGATCTATACAGATACTTAAGAAAGGGGCGTAATACGTTCACAGACTTTCATCGTATCGCTCAAAAGATAATTCTTGATGAGCTTGACCAACGGGGCGTAACAGATAGAGAGGGCAAGAAACTTACCGCCCTCGATATATGGGACGTTGAAGAGGTAAGGGAGTGGTCAAAGTATCGCACCCTATCCCTCATCTTTATGTCGGTTCAATCGGAAGTCGGGGACGTATACGAAATCAAGTCACGCTCTTATCTTGACCTAGCAGCACGCCAATCAACGAGAGCTTTCTTGAGACTTGACCTTGATAACGATGGTGCTGTTGATACGACAGAGAATATGATCTCTGGCATATTGGTTAGACGATGATTAAAGAAACTAGGGCCTACATTAACCAACAAATCATTGCTTGTTATCCTGACAATAAAGAGCTTGATGATCCGATAGGGGATCAAGACCTGGAGCTATCGAGGCTCAATGATGCTCACAAGGTTTTATTCGGCTCACTGTCAACGCAATATGATGGCAGCTTTTATTCTGATCTTGTCGAATGCACTGTGGAGATTTACAATAAGCCTAATATAAGAGCAGAGATTGATGGCTTTGATCAGGTATACAAGAAGGCCATCGCAATCAAGAACAACATAATGAATCCGATACTCGTTAAGAATAATGATTTTTTTAGCGATATTGCTTTTGCTGGTATTGCACCAGAGGCTTTGCCAAGCAATGATAAGGTGTTTAAAATTTTACTAACTTTCCAGATCCGAAAAGATTTTGACTTTCAAGGAGTTTAAGAATGTCATGCGTAGAAACAAGAAGAATTGCTGCACAACTAGAGGCCGCTACTGCTAGATGGGGGCGCACACAATGTCGAACTATTACAGCTATCGCTGATGTTGCCGACTCTCTTGACGGGACTTATTTTGATCTCAACCTTATTGGTTACGAGTTCGCCGAGGATCTATATTATGTTCATTTCGGCACCGATCCAGTTATTGCTGGAAAGACTGCTATTCCAGTCACAATCAATACAGGCGACAGCGCACTTGCCGTAGCCGCTGCTATTAAGACAGGCGTTGATGCTGCTAACCTTCCTTGCTTTGTTACTGTAACAGGTGCAGAGATTGAGATTGTTAATCAGGTTCAAGGTGTTATCACTGTTGAAACTGACTCAGGCTCTACAGGTTTCGTCTTCACTGTTGGCGTTGTTGGCTTAAGTGTCGACCTTGGCGCAACAAGTGGCCCACTAGAATTGGCCCTGGCATCCGAGTCAGTTCCAATCAATTCAAATCAGACAGGCTCACTCGTCGGCTCAGAAATTTTCACAGGATCGTCGGCTGAGATCTCAATGAGTTTAATCGAAGTAACTAAAGAAAGGTTTGATGTTCTTGTAGGCGAAGTAACTGGTGACAGTGTAACTCCTGTAGCCGGAACTAAAGTAACTGGCTTTGGCGAATCAAGAGTGTTTCAAGCACTTGATACGTTAGGCGGTCAACTTATCCTGCACCCTGTTAGACTTCCAGTAAGCGACAAAAGCTCTGATGTAGTCTTTCATAAATCAGCCCCTAAGGTTGCAAGCTTAAATTTTGATGGTACAGCACCGCAAGAGCTTGGGGTAAGTTTTACTGCTTACCTTGATAGCTCATTCAATACTGCAATCAATCTTTTTCTTAAAGGTGATTGGACGCAAAAAGGATTGAAAGCATAATGGAATTTAATACAGAATCCTTTACGGTTAAAGTTAACGGGGTAGTTCACACGATGAGCTATCCGACAGTTAAACAAATCAGAGAACTCGACAGCAAAAAAGATGACGTAACTGTTGATGCTGTCTTTAGTTTAGTATCCTCATGCGGTATGCCCGAGGAAGTACTTAACGGTCTACAGTCTAATCATCTTAATCAACTAGTTGAGAAGCTTGTGGGAAAGATCAAGGCGAGCTAGGCGAGTTTGATTTAAACTGTTTTAGGATCGCCAGATTTTTTAATATTAAGCATGAGGAAGTTGAGGCAAAAACAATGCCCGACTTCCTTAAGCACTTAAGAGCAATGGAAAGAATTGAGGCTATGGAAACTTTAACAAAACTTAAGGTCTCAGATTATCCCAAAATGAACGATGATAGTAGAAACTCTTTTCATAAGGCAATTAGTAAAAAGGCTTTTCCTGTTCAAAAGGTTCACTCCTTTGATGATATTGAAAAAGCATTAGGATTATAAAATGGCCGCTAATTTAGAAGTAGACTTGGATCTCGATGTTGATAAGACGGCTAATAAGGCTAAAAAGAAACTGACTAGTACGGGTAAAAAAAGCGGTAAGGCTTTTTCATCTGGGTTTAGTTCAGGGCTTAAGGGAATAGCTGCGGCCTTCATTGGTATCGCCGCTATAACTAAAGGTCTTGCCTTTTTTAAAGAGTCTATTAATTTAGCATCTATTCAAGAAGACTCTATTAACGAGCTTAATACTGCGCTTAAAAATACAGGTCAATTCACAGAACAAGCATCACGAGATTTTCAGGGATACGCTTCTGCTCTTCAATCAGTAACAACGCTAGGAGATGAAGCAATTCTTTCTACGGGCGCACTGATTCAATCATTAGGCGCTTTACCTGTTGATAAACTAAAAGAGGCAACAACAGCAGCGGCTGACTTATCGGCGGGACTAGGTATTGATTTAAGATCCGCAGCCACATTAGTAGGTAAGGCAGCAGCGGGTGAAGTAAGTTCTTTTAGTAGATACGGTCTAGCTATCCAAAAAGGCGCGAACAATGCTGATACTTTTAAGAATGCACTAGATGCTTTAAGTGAGAGATTTGGTGGCGCGGCTCAGGCGAGAGTTAAGACTTTCTCAGGTGCTACTCAACAACTATCTAATCAGTTTGGAGACTTCCAAGAGGCTATAGGCGAAATCATAACAGGTAGCCCCGCTTTGATTTCTTTCTTTAATACAACAACAGAGTTATTTGCAAAGTTAACAGGAGCAACGCAAGAGGCAGCAAAGGGCGATCCCTTGAAACCATTGCTCTTAGGTTTAATAGCAATCGCCCGCACTATTAATGATTTTGTAATACCGCCGTTTAGAACTCTCTTTAGTTTTATAAGCAAAGGTGTAAGTGTTGCCGAGCTGGCCATTCAGGGTCTTATCACGGGCTTAGTAAGTGCTTTTAGCGAGCTTATTGATGTGGCGGCAATGATACCGGGAGCAATCGGTGCCCCTTTCAGGGCAATCGCTGACGAGGTTCGCGCTGCCAAAGAAGCAACTGACGAGGTGCTCGGCGAGGTTGTTGATGATACGTTAGCCAATCTTTTGTCAGAGAGTGATAGCGAGGTATTTAGAGAGCAAATCGACGGGGTATTAAGTGCGTACCAAGCGGGTATAGACAAGGCCAGGGAGTTTAAAAAAGAAGTAGTAAAAGCGGCAAAAGAGACCGCCGATGACGTTGAAAAAAGCACAAAGAACATGGCCAAGTCATTAAATAACAATCTCGGCAACGCTGTCGCTGGAGCAATTGAGACATTCTCCGAGTCGCTACTTAAGGGCGGATTGACAGTAAGTTCGTTTGTTCAAAATGCAATAATCATGCTTGCGGACTTTGCTATTCAAGCTGGTAAAATATTTGTGGCAACAGGGATTGCCCAAAAGGGCCTATTTACGGCGGGCGCGGGCATATTGGCCGGCGCTGCTCTTATTGCAGCGGGAACTATAGCTAAAAGCATTTTTGGTGGAGGCGGGGCCGATGCCTCGACAAGCGGCGGTAGTGGCGGTGGCCCTCTCGCAACTCAACCCGAGTTCTCAGCACCAGATCCGGAAGAAAGAGAGGAAGCACAAACAAGAGTTAACATAACCGTTCAAGGTGACATAATGGACAGCGAAGAAACTGGTCTTAGAATCGCCACTATACTTGAGAACGCAAGTCTTAATGAGAACGTCAGAGTTCTAGGCGGTTTGGCATGAGTATTTTTACAACCCCTATTTTTTACTATGGCTACGCGGTCACTGTTAACGATATATATTTAAACTTTAACGAGGGTGTCGGCGAGATTACGGCACTTGTTCCTGCCAAGTCTTATTCATTCACTGACCTGGCCAACGCTATTGCAACTGCAATGAACAATGTAGGTGGCCAAGAATATACCGTAACAGCAAACAGAGACGAGCAAACCTATACGATCTCGGCGGCATCAAGCTTTACTCTGTTGTTTGGAACGGGGGCAAATGCGGGGCTATCGATTGCTAGCGTTATCGGCTTTAACGCCACAGATAAAGCAGGATTAACAACTTATACAAGTGACAACGCAGCGGGCTCTAGTTATGTCCCGCAATTTCCACTACAAAACTTTGTAGGCTTTGACGACTTTGAAGAGTTTGCCGAGGCGAATATCAATCAGTCGGCAAGCGGATCTGTGGAAGTTTACTCTATAGGCACCAGGCGCTTTATGGAGTTCGCAATAGGCCCTATCACTGACAATCCAATGAGCAAGGGCTCTCAGTTCATTCAAAATCCAAACGCCGTAGCGGAGCTTAGAGAGTTTATGAGATATGGAATAACCAAAGGTGATATTGAGTTCATGATTGACCGTGATACTCGTGCAAACTTCTCAACTATTATCCTTGAGAAAACACCAAGTAGCGGCAAGGGTGTAGGCTACAAACTTAAAGAGCTTTATAGCAAGGGGCTTGTTGGTTTTTTCGAGACTGGTAAGTTAACCTATAGAGAAAGGACATAGTATTGAGCACAAGTGACGGGCAGAATGCCAGCGCAGCAGTATTCAACGCTGCTTATTTATCAAGAACAACCGACTCAAGTACAGTCGGTTTACTAGCTTTAGATAACGTTACATCAGGCGGCACTATTGCGAACCCTCAACAACAGATTAACGACAACAGAGTTCTATCTACAGACAATGCAGCGGCCATTGTAGTCAATCAAGCCGATATCTTGGCGCTACAAAACAGCACAGTAGTTAACAACTACGCCGCCACTGTCGCGCCAACACTAGACAACGACACAAGCGAAGGCTACCAGGTCGGCTCACTATGGGTTGACTCCGTTGCTCAGAAAACTTATATGGCCTACGATGTAACTTTCGAGGCCGCAATATGGAAAAGCCTAGGGGCCACGATGTTAACTATTGAACAAACTTATTTTACATCAACCCTTGCTGTTGACGATGCTACTTGGGTTGAGCTTATTGCCGATACGGGCGCGGTACCGCTAAAGAGAGTTCAATCTTTCTTTACATCAGGATCGGTTGCATCAGTCGGAATCGGGGCTGCGGCATCGGAAGTAGAGCTCTATATTCTACAACCAGGCGGCAACGGGGAAGGCGGTCTTGACGTAGAGATCCCTAGTAATTCAAGAATATCTATCAAGCTCAAGACCGGGGAAGATTCAATCTCAGGCGCGAAGCTCGCTCTCAATCTTTTTAAAGAGGCATAATGAAAAAAATAATAATCGGCTTTATCATCACCCTATCTCTCCCTGTTCTCGCCGCCGTGCTATGGCCGTCGGGCGCTTACTTGGAAACCTTTCAAAACGGTTTTATCTTTGGAAGCGGTAAAGTTCTTAGCGCACTTAATAGCGTAATTACTTTTGACGACAAAAGACTAGACGACAGAAACAAAGACATCGTTTATCAAGAGGACTTCGAGGGCGCGTTTGTTGCCGCCGATTTTGCTTGTGATGCTTCACTAACAGGAGCAGACGAAACAGTTACACCGATCAAGGGGCTTAAGTCTTTTAAGATCACCGAGGGTGCTGCTACTATCGCAGACAAATGCACAGGCTTAACTTTTCCCGTTGCTTTAAAAGAGCGTGGGCAGTTAGTTGAAAAGTGCATCTGGACCACTTATGACGGCAACGACAACGAGTGGAACGCTAGAGTTTTTGATGTTACCAATTCAGCTTATCTTGATGCCGGAACTTTCGGGATTAGAGCATCAGTCAAACCACTAGAGCATTGCTTTTACTTTAATACTCAAAGCACTACAGCTTCTATCAGGTACGACTTTGAGGTTGTTGCCGTAAACAACGGGGCAATTTTAGTTGTTGATGATGTTCAATATAAAACTAATCCTCTTGCCCCTACAGATGTTTATGCTAGTTCGGATTGGGAGGAATACCCTTTAATTGTTAACGGGATGCCAAACGCAACTGGCTTTGTAGAGTCTCGTAGAGATGGCACAAACCTAAAGGTCAGAGGCCGTTATGCCTCTAGCACAGGATTAACCGCGGCCCTTTGGGGAATTGCTCTACCCACAGGACTTTCCATTGGTGGCGGCGTGCCCACTATTTACAAAACTCCAAATGGGAGAATGATTAGTGACACTGGTGCAAATATTAATATATTTTTCTTAGTGAAGGAAGGGGAGGCTGCGACACAAGTGGGCTACACTGATGGCGCGGGAGCGGTCAACTCTAACACAAGTAGGGCGGCAAACTTTATAGGCCAACCTAGCACCAACTATACTTTTGAATTTGAAGTACCAATCGCAGGCTGGTCAGATTCAGCCCAAGGTGTAGTGATAATGGGGCGCACAGATTCTAGCAGCGTGGAGAATGGTTTTGCTTTTTGGGTAACGAATAATGGAACAGCCGTCATTAGCGAAGAGTCCATCGTCGGAACTTTCGGAGTGTCTAGGTCTGCCACAGGAAGCACCTCTATAACATATCCAGGATTATCCTTAACAAAGATTCCATCTGTAAGGTGCACAAGTGATGATTTTGGGAACGTAAATGCAGAGATAAAAAATGTAACGACAACTGGTTTTGACGTAAGGACATATATTGCCAGCTCCGATGTTGACGTAGACGGAAACTACCATTGCGCAATTACGAAAATGGCACCCGACTACATTAAAGAAACCGAGAGAACGATGGTATTTCCTAATGGTCTTGATCAACCTACTTGCTACATATCCGAGCACAAATCTGCCAATGTTTCCAGTAACGTCGGGCCAGCATACGCAGTCACCAATGTTTTTACACCAAGGAGATTTAACACGACAAATGGCTCCTGCTTCTTTCTTTCCTTAACAAACGGAACAATAGGGGTTAATGGCGTAGCCAACAATATA
>Ga0307980_1000746_pt1 | contig 14448 bp, 15 predicted proteins | sample OrgLakmetage1060_FD_201817 | JGI IMG/M metagenome (GOLD analysis project Ga0307980, IMG submission 201817) | Saline water microbial communities from Organic Lake, Antarctica - #1060 | ecosystem: Environmental > Aquatic > Non-marine Saline and Alkaline > Saline | place: Antarctica: Organic Lake... | reverse complement strand
CACCATCAGCATCAAACTCGACGGTATCCAAAGACGATACCGTCACCTCAGTAGCATTGTCTGTCTTGACGGTCTTATCAGTAATGTCACGAGCTTTAACCGTCGTAATGAACGTCTCACCGGGTGGCACTTCGTCTTGGTTTGTCTGAACCTTGAACGACGTCACGGCACCAACTGCCTCGCCGTAGTGAGCATTGATCTGGCCCGTAGTGAGGGCCACGTCGTAGAGGGCAACATCAGACATAAGACCAATGAGGCCCGAACCGAACGTTAGAGAAGTGGGCATGACCGTCGTACCCGTGAGAGGTACGGCAGCAGCAGCCTCAGCATTGTCTCGGAAGACCTTCAAGAAACTGCCGTCATAGACCATCGTGACGTAATACCATTCGTCTAGTTCAAACCCGGTAGCCGTGACTGAGGTAGATCCCCCTGTATCCGTTTCTAGCGTAAAGGACCATGTTGTGCCCCCGTCTAGGATGCGAACAAAGGGTGATACAGGGAGAGAACCTGATTGCCCCTGATTACGGACCCAGAACTCCAACGTAAACGCCTCATTCTGGAGAGCAGTCCTTGTGGCAAGCTTTAGAGGCATGTTGACTACGCCCCCGTCCACCCTTGCCGCGTTCTCCAAATCTTTAGCGAGCGGGCCTAACTCGTCACGAGTCACGGTCCCGACATAGGTGCCATTGTTCAAAGCGGGCTGCGTGTCGTTAGCGACGTTGAAGCCGGACTGCTCATTAAGAGGCCAGTAGGATATAGGGGAGTCGTCAACCACGGCTTTCGGGTAAAATTCTCCGAATACAGAAATGGTGACTGTAGAGGTATCCGTGTTGAAAAACGTGTCCCGTATAGTGTAGTCAAACGTGTCCGGCCCGGTAAAGCTATTGACGGGTGTATACGTGAGTGTATTAGCTGGCCCGGCCCCGTTAATGGAGGTCCTAGAACTCGTATCGCTCTGGATAAACAGGTCGTCTCCCTCGGGATCTGTGGCATACTGTAGAGGGTCAATCACTGTGGGTGTTTCAAACGGTATCTGTTTGAAGATTGCCTGCGCAGAAGGGGGTGTGTTCGCTAGAACTTCAACCGTCACCGTGGCGGTGTCTTGCAGGCCAAACTCATCTTCGATCGTATAGTCAAACGTGTCTGTAAAGGGGGTCGCAACCGCTGGTTGAGAGTATGTCAAGAAGTCATCGTAGGGCGTACCCGGAGTGGTATTGTTGTTGATTGAGACTGTCCCCCCCTGAGCAGAAGTACCATCAGCGTCCACAATGAAAAACAGATCACCATCAGGGTCAGAATCGTTACTTCTAGGGTCGAAATTAAGAAGCTGACCCTCCGCCACTTCTACTGTAATGTTGTTTGCAATAGGGCGTGCGTTAGCCGTCACTTCAACGTTCACGGTGTCTGTTTTGACGGCCCCGTAGGAATCTGTAACGGTACACTCCACTGCAAAGGCTCCAATACCCTTAAACAGGTGCGTCGGATTTGCTGCTGTGGATGTCTCCCCGTCTTTGAAGTCCCAGAAATAAGTGTAGCTCTTGTCGAACCCACTCGAACCCGACACGATAGATTGGAAAGCAAAAAACTCGGTAACGGGACCAAAGGTTTGGTTCACCGAAATGCTCAGAGTGAACCCTACCGCCACCTGAGTCGTACCTACTGCTTGCTGCCCGGCATCGTCCTCAATGGTGTAGGTAAAGGAGTCTACACCTTCAAACCCACCATTTGGTGTGTACCGAATAAGGTCATCCGTCGTGTCACCGGGAGTACCCCCATCTACAAGAGTAGTGGTCCCGTTCGCGGGCTGTGTGAAAGATATAAGGAAAATGTCCGACCCCTCTTGGTCGGTGTCATTTGCCATCACGTCAAGATCTCTAGCCGTGTTGATAGGAGTGGAGAGCCTATCGAACGTAGCTCTGGGTACTCGGTTCACGACCGTAAGATTCACGGTACCTGTGTCCGTGTTTCCGTTACCGTCATCAATATCGTAGGTAAAGGAGGTGGCCCCTATGAAATTGGAGCCTGCCGACTCGTAAGTGAGCGTAGTAGCACCACCGTCAATGGTTACTGTGCCCTCGCCCACAGGAGGCTGCGTTATGCCTGTAATGGAAAGTGGGAAGCCAAAGGGAGTCGTATCATTGGATAAGACATTTAAAGTCACTCCCGGCGTATTGTACGGGATAGAACTGAAGGTGTCTGTGTTGGCTTCAAAGGGGAGTGTCGTAACGTCAGCATTGACGACACCCGAGTTCGTGAGTCCGGCTTCGTCCTCTATCTGGTAGGAAAACGAGTCTATACCAGTGTAGCCTTCCAATGGCGTGTAGACCACCTCATTCGTCCCTGCGTCGATAGTCACCGTCCCTCCACCCACCGTAGGGTTTTGAACGGAAATGAGCGTTAGAACCTCTCCGGGGGGGTCTGAGATGTCGTTGGATTGGGGCTTGAACCTATTGTTAGTGGAATCAGGCGCAATTTTGATGCTGAATGACGACGTAGAAGGCGGCTGTTTAGGCTCTACCTCAACAGTGACCGAAGCTTGATCGAAGTAAATGGTCCCTTCAGTTATCGTGTATGTAAAAGAGTCTGTGCCTGAGAAGTCCGAATTGGGGGTGTACAGGATGTCGGCAGTCTCGCCTGAGCCGCTGAGTACGGCTGTACCCCCCGAAGGCGTGCTGATGTTAGAGATAGACCCTCCCCCTCCTACGGGGAAAGAATCGTTGTTCAAGACTCGGATAAGGATAGGGTCACGGAACCCGGTCGCCACAGAGTCATTGAACGCTTGTAGGTCTGGCAAGGGGTCAACATCTATTACCGGAAAGTTTGAGGCCCGATTAGCGGTGCCGTCCGTTACGAATCCAACCGGGTTGAATGTGCCTACCTCTGGGTACAGAATGGTTGTAGTGTTTGACAACTGAGGACCCACAGAGGGCGTCCAACCGTCTGTGGAGAAGGAATACTGGAGGGTGTCGCCATCTTCGTCGGTAGCATTGATGACCAGAGTCACAGAGTCCCCGGCGAAGATGTTGAGGGTACCAGACCCCTGCCCGTTCGCAGTGACCGAGGTGATCACAGGGGCATTGTTGTTCGTATCGTCGAAAGCTATCCGGTCGTCGATGTCGTCTTGAACCAGAGCCGAGTCATAAATAGCAAGGTCATCAATGAAGCCGACGAACCGGCCCCCGTTATTGAAGGCGGCTACTTGGCCTGTGGAGGGGTTCAAAGCAGGGGAGGCTGCGTTCGTTACGACTTCGCCGGGATTACCATTAAGGTAGACGACATTGGTCGCCCCGTCCCATACAGCCGCAACATGGAACCACGTATTGACCGCCACGGTGTCCGTCGAGAAGGCTATCTTGTCTGAGGAGTTTGACACGAACCAAAACTTGACCCGTCCGTCAGGAGAGAGGGAAAGCTGATAGTTGTTGAAGCCGGGTCCAAGTCCCCTACTCAGGATGGTTTGCTCTGAGGAAGGTAGAACTCCGACTTTGATCCAACACTCCACGGTAAGTCCGTTCGAGTAGTCTTGGTCCAACAGGGCGTAGTCCGGGATGTCCACGAAGCCTGTAGTAAACTCAAACGAGGCTTCCGAGGGCGAGCCTGTTGCAGCAGGCTGGTCAAAACTAATGCCCGTACTTGAGGTCGTCCCGTCGTGATTGTTGCCACTGAAATCCTGTACCGTCCCCGTCCCCGTCTCTTCAAACTGGTAGTAGAGGATAGGCTCTGATTGCAAAATGACGGCAGCTAGCGCCCGGCCACCGGGAACTAGGTCACTGAAATCAAAGCTCAATCTGGGGTTGAGGCGGTTGAACTCCAATGCCATAGCAACACTCACCTGAGGTGTGGATAAAGACGTACACCTAACGGCGTCACAAAAGGATAACCGACCAAAAAAAAAGACCCCCTCTCGAAAGGGGGGGTCCGAAAAACTGCGACGAACAAGGGTTGACGGTTGGGGTTTAGACGCTCTATCCAATTGAGCTAGATTTCCGAAGAAACCGCAGGACTCGAACCTGCAACCTTCCCGTTAATAGCGGATAACCAACACATCGTCGGTTCGTCGCATCTGAAAAAACACAGTGGGCAAGTAGTGAAGATCGGGGTATTACGCGCTCTACCAGTTAAGCTACTCACGCTCTAAGAGAGCAAGACAGGATTTGAACCTGCACCACGTCCTCCATAGGGATAACCGATACCTCGTCGGTCCACTGTGTGCTTATCCTATAACAAGTCTGGGGGTATCATGTGTAGGGATAACCCAGAGAGCTTCGGTCCATCAGTAGCGGGAGGAGGATTTGAACCTCCGGCCTCGTGGTTATGAGCCACGCGAGCTACCAGACTGCTCTATCCCGCATCACTTTAACATCTTGACTCAGAAGGTTGTTCCCAGTCAAGTTAAAAAACTGCTCCCCCTAAGCCTACAACTTAGAAGACCTAAGGGGAGCATTAGTTGGGCTGCTCATATCGCCACGATACCTGATACGCTCGTGGACGGGAAGGGGGGGGTTTGTACCAGACCCGAACCTCCCAACTGAGAAACACCTTAGCATGACCTTAAAAGGGAGGTCAAGATGTTTCTTCATCTTTTGTCACCTCAAAAAGGATTGGCTGGCCACTAGCAGGGCACAGTGCAAATCCAGAATGCCCTGTCTCAGGGGGCTGAGTGAACTTATAGACGTCCACCTCATTGTGGTCCTCTCCGAAACGGGAGCAGGGGCCGTTAGCTTAGTCTGGAACCAGAGCTTATTCTTCTTGGACACAACTTCCATAACCCTTCTCCTCGTGTTTGGTCAGAGAGCGGCTAACGGGACTCGAACCCGTGACACCGACCTTGGCAAGGTCGCGCTCTACCAACTGAGCTACAGCCGCATTTCTACCTTAACGCTCTTCCTCTTGGGATTGTTCCGCTGTCCTTTGGATGTGTTCCTCAAAGCCGGGGCTGAGTATCCATTCACGGACGCTGCGTACCTTTGTAAAGCCTGCTTTTTCCAACAGGTGTAGGAGGTAAGCTATCATGTGCCAGAAGGCACGGAGGGACTTTTCTATGGCATTCAGGGGCACTCTACTCTCCATCTAACAGGGCCGAGATAGCGACCCCTTGCTCAAAAAACTGACCTAAAAGTGCAGCTAGAACCTCTAGTTCTTCTCGCACACCCTCAAGGGTAGCTTGTGTCGGCTCTTTGAAGCGCACTTGAAGCTTAATGTAGATATGAGGCCGACGAAGTGTTTTGTCGTAATCCACACGGTCAATGTATGGAAGCCCCCGGCTCAGGAAGGAACCCGCCATCGCCTTGAAAAATTGCTCAAATAGCTTTTCTACAGCGGAAGGGGGAACCCACCCCATGCGCTCGTCATCATTAAAGGGCGAAGTGGTAGACTCCTCTAGCGTAGGTAAGCCTTCTAGTGCTGTCCTCTTTGAGTTCATCAGATTTCCGTCGATAACGTTGCTCACATCATCAGTCCGCCAGAATAAGTCTGGAACTCACAATCAAGTTGGAGACTGCCTCGAAGATTTCGATTTCAGGAGGCAAGACATAGGGCACATCTTGCACGTCCACACCGGTAACTGCTTGTGCCTGCTGACCGAAAAGGTCTTCCACGGTTAGCTCGGCATAGTACACGCCATTACGGGCCTCAAAATCGGTGGAAGTGCCCGTCGTACTTGAGAGGGTACCTGTTGTTGGGTACAGGATGTTCCAAGAATACGTGAGGCTGGAACCCGTAGAGCCGGTCCCATCTAGTGTGACCACCTCTGCCGGTGCTGGGCTTTGAGAAGACGCTGCGATAACTGCCGTGGGGACCGGATCACTAAAGCCGTACTCACCCTCAAGGTAGGATTCAATCTGGTCTAGTTCTGAGGCGTCCAGTGCGCGTTCGTACACGATAACTTCGGCAACAGAAGCGTGGAACCCCGGCCCTCCTAGCGAAAACTCGTCTAGGGTAAGGCCAGTAACCGCCCCCGTAAGGGTGTTGGCTGTTCCATTGGTGCGGAACACTGGAGTGCTACCTAGAACGAAGCTGTGTACTCTGTAGCCGCTAGTAAAGGAAGTTCCGACTGCTTCCCCATCCAATCTGAAAATAGGTGTTGGTCTAGCGCCACGGTGACCCCCTACGAGGAAGACCCCTGTAGGTCCGGCCCCCACCACCCTTACGTCTTGTGCGTAAAAGGAGTGATCAGGTCTGTCGTTAAAAGAAGCCACCACTAGCACGGTAGCCTCTGGCCCCCAAGAAAGGGTAGAGGTCAAACCACTCCCCTCAAAATCAAGGACGTCTTTGCCAGCGAAGGCGCGCCTTGACCTTGTTACGTAGTTATGGCGGGTGGGGACGTATAGATGATTTGAGCCTACTTCATCTGGCCACTCAATCAATGTTCCGTCCCGTCCCACCTTGGCCCCTTCTGCCCTGTAGCGGGCAATGAGGCCAGAGATGTTCGGTAGTACGGCCATGATTTAGTCTAGTGTGACAGTAAGGTCGCCCGTTCGGAATACGAAAGAGTCATTCTCAGAAACCGATTTCGATGTCGTGAGCGCACCGTGGTAGAGAAGGTTACCCGCACTGATGTCATCGAGGATTCCAATGTGGGAAATCGTACCCCAGCCACCCGCTCCCGCCGTATTGAACTGGATGTCTGATCCATTCGATATGGAGGTAGGGCTGGTTCCTGTCGGAGTCGTGAAGTTCGTAAGTTCCCTTGTGTAGCCCACACCCGAAGCTTCCGTTCCCGAGTTGGTATCTGTCGGGTTAGAGGTGAATAGAGCTAAGTAAAGCTCTTGGGCACGGGAGACAGCGGAAGTCCCACCTGCGGTCACTGCGACCACAAAAGGTACGCCCGTGCCGTCGCCTTCTACTTTAAGGGCTGGGTTACCACTCAGGTCCGTGAACACCGTTGCAGTCACGGGGTCAGACCCACCTGCAATAGCTGCTTGAAGTGCATTGAGGACTACCGTCTCGGTATCCCCACCACTTGCTGTGTAGCTGTAAGAGGCGAAGGCAGAGTCGCCATTAAGGGTGACGTAAACGTCGTACTGTGCGGTATCATCCAACGTATCAATGCGGATGGCGTGAGGCACGGTGTAGCTGACGTTGTTACGAAGGGAGCCTTCGAGTAGAAGAGCTTCCAGATAATCTGAGGCTGCGGCCATTTCTCATCTCCTAGTTTGAGCCTTATCGACTACTAACTAGGTCTATAAAGAGATTAATGACCTCAAAAGTTGCGGTGGTCGGGGTTGAACCGACGTACTCCTCCGTATGAGAGAGGCGCTTGAACCAACTCAGCTACACCGCAAGACTGGATTCCATTTAGAGTCCAGTCCTAAAACGATTAACGACCACCGCTTATTTCATCCGGCTTTCATTTTGATTCCGCTTCCAGAATCCCCAGAAGCTCATCCTCCCGCAGCACGAAGATTTTGTAGTCGTCTCGCTTCAGGTCTTCCACTTCAACGCCCGTGCGGTTGGTGAAGATGACGGTATCGCCTTCTTTCACAGTGAGAGGTCGTACTTCGCCGGTAGAAGTGATATGCCCCTCACCGACTGCGAGAACGAGGCCCCGTCGCATGGCATTTTGAGAGTTTGGTAGGGTGAGGCCCGAGGCTGTTACTGTCACAGGTGGCTCTACTTCAACAACAATTCGGTCATTAATGGGTTTCAGCATGGCGTGCTCCGCTTGATGATTTCGTTTATGGTTTCTGCGAGAAGCCGAAAGTTGGTAAGCATCGGCTCTTCTTCGTCTGAAAGACAGGCATAAGGTACTGACCAAATGCCATGATGGTCATGACTAACACATCCGATGTGCTGCGTCACGGGATTTCGGTAAGGAGCTAAATCGTGGTCAGGTGCCTCAGCTAGGAAGGGTACAAGTGCCTCTGCCCATTCTTCCATAGAGTCGAAAACTCTCTTCTGGTACCCCTCCGGGTCTTTGAAGAAAGTGTCAACAGCCGTTACTACATCCCAATCACATCCCATGCCTAAGCCCTCACCACCTCTTCTCGAAATACTAGTGTAGCAGTGCCCGACTTGTCAAACCTAACCGTCACTGCTATCTCCACCTCTTCTGCGCCGCCGATTACAGGGTCTATACCTACAACCTCTCCGGGGTCACCTTTTTCGGCATGAACCCATCCGGGGTCACAAGGCTCCGCTAATTCATCTGGGGGCACATCCTCTTCCACGATACGACGGGTAGCAATCACCTTAGTCCCAATTTCTAGCATGTAGTTTCATCCACAGAAAAAAGAAGGCTGAGGGAGGCATTAAGCCCTCCCCAGCCGGATAAAAAGGTGAGAACAAGTCGTCACGCAACGATGTGAGTCTGGCGACCTCCCACTGGTCTTCACCCGTAGTGAAACGGATGACAGGACTCGAACCTGCAACCTCCAGATTGGATAATCATCACGCTTCGGCTCTCACCCAAGTGTCACGCCTCAGATACTAAAGGGGGTGCAGGGGTGTGTCAAGGGTATTTTAGAGTGCAGGGCCGAAACCCAAATAGTCTTTGAGGGCCGGCACGAACTCGTCCCTATCCGTTCTAGCGTGTACCGCTATCTTGAAATAGGACTGTCCGCCCTTGGTGTAGAACCGAGGCTCATCTTGGTTCGTGAGCCGGATGCCGAGCTTCTTGTCGAAGAAAGACCGTATCTTTTTTAGGCCCTTCTGAGCAGCCTCTGCATCTTCAACCGCCCAGCTAAGTGGAGCATGTTGCTTGTGTCGGGCAGGAAAATAGAAGACCATGTGCCCAGAGGGAGACACGGTATACCAATTGGGATCTACCGCACGCACGGCTTGTATCCACCTAGCGGCTATCTTTTGGGCAAGGTGCTTCATGCTTACCCCTACACACAAACGGAATACCGTGTCTACCTATTTTCCGCTGGTAGCTGCGTCAGAAAGTGCACCCCCTTGTGGGGCGCTTCAGTTGTTGAAGGTAATAAGGGAACCCCCCCCCGTTCAAAGTCATGCTCTACTCTCTCTCAGAGGTATATCCATAAGAGGGGTACGTGATACCCGCATCTGTCAGAAAAGCAACCTCAAGTGTTCCGAGTCAAAGCCCATCGGAGGAATACCGTTAATCCACCTATGCCGGTACATAAGTGTACCTGCAAGGAGTCTCAAAATGGATTTAAGATCACGCATTATTCGCCTAGCCTACCAGCAACCGAAGCACCGTAAGCACCTGTTGCCTATCTTGAAAACATCTGGGTGGCGCATGAACGCAGGCAGCACACCATTGGACCAAGCCAAATCGTTCGCGGAAGACGCCTTCTCAGAAGCCGATAAGTCTCTTGAGGAAGTCTGGCCGGATTTCGACCACAACTACAAGCTGCTCCAACAGAAGCTCAACAAGGCTAAGAACATCCCTCGCATCCTTATGCCTGTGATTGAACCGGGTGACATGACCGATTTTTCTAAATCCTTGAATGAGGGCAGTATCAACATTTTCAGGCCGTGGGCTAAAGGAGAGCTATTTGTCCCAGAGAGATTCCGGTCCAAGAGCGAAGGGGAAGAGTGGATTGAGTTGGGCTTCTTGGATGGAAAGGAGGGTGACGATACGGTCAGGGCCAAGAAAGGCAAGAAAGACGTTAAAAGTCTCATCCCCACGCAGTCCGAGATATGGTTTGATAAGATCGTCGCTAGCACCGTGAAGTTTGGGGCAGTGTCCTCAGGCTCTCCGGTACTCAACAAGACGGTCATCGTGTCTAAAGAAGGGTACATCCTCGACGGGCATCACCGGTTCGCCTCTGCCCTCCTGTCCGACCCCTCATTAGCACTGTCAGCCCTACTCATTCCAATGGGCATTGACTTGCTTCTCAAGATAGGCAAGAGCTACGGGGAAGCCATAGGGAACAAGCCTAAAGCGTAAAGTAGTTTTGATAAGGCTAGAGCCAGCGGGTATACTATACTGACAACAATGATGCTGGAGAGAACTTATGCCTCAATATATCGTCAAGCTCACCGACTCACGAGACGGAAAGGACTATTACCTTGACTGGTCTACTATAGTAGATGCTCCTGTAGGAGGAGCCATTGGCTACGAAGCGTTCGAGTCTTACTACGTGCAGACGTACGGCACTGATTCTATCTACGGCCTCGACAAGCGTATGGAGCGGGTAAGGGCCAAAGGAACGTCAGCGCACCTCTACGAAAGTGGCGAAAGCCTTATAAGCTTCAACATGGTAGGCTACGGTGTTGATGAGATTGAAGGGAATTGCGCAACCCCCGAACAAATCATCGACATCATGTTCAAAAATCAGTCGTAGTAGTCTGCTATCTGAATCAAGTGCTCACCAATCTCGCGGATTTGGGCTAAGGTGAAGTCTTTGTCTTTGCCTCGGGAAGTGAAAAGGACGGTGATCTTCTCGCCATCCTCCGGGTACTTCTCCGCTAATTCAGTTGTTTCCTCTTTTGAAAGGAAGGTGATGGTAAGGGAACCGCCCTCACCGTTCTCTTCCACCCAATACCGGTTGCTTTCAGGTATCTTGGGCACCTCCCTCCCCCTCAGACCATTGTTGGCCTTCCTTGTACTGCGACTGGCGCTGGTTTTCTTTCTCCATCTGGGATGCAATCGCATCTTTGATGTCGCCCACTTTCTCTTGAAGGCTGTCCCTCAAGTAAACGGCGAGGCTGTCCTCCCCGTTCTGGAAGTGCTTAACAGCTATCCGGTCTATCTCTTCCTGTACAAGCTCAATACCTCTCGCCTGTCCCCGAAGCATATGTAGCGACCCATCGCTCCAAACCTGATGCTGCTCCTCTATACGGGCGTTGAGGTCGTCTTCGTACGTCCATAGCAGATCCACCGTATCCAATAGAACAGGGAGGTCCGCTCTACCGGCGAGAACTATCACTTCTTCTACAGCCGAGGCAGCAGTCTCCATCTCCCGCTGATCTTGCTTAACGGAAGGAAGAGCTAAACACTCCCGCAATAGTTCTCGTGCTTGCGGTTCGAGGGTGCCTAGATAAACAAAACAGTCGTGCAAGGTCATGCTCTACTCTCTCTCAGAGGTCTATCCATAAGATGGTACGTGATACCATACCCGCATCTCTTAGAAAAGCAACCTCAAGTGTTCCGAGTCAAAGCCTGTTCCACCTGTCCTAAAACATCTTCGGCGGTCGCCCCGTCTTTCTGGTAATCACATCGGAGCCATTCTAGTGCCTCAGCACGGGCATCTTCTAGCTTCTCAATCCGAGCGCCCGTATCCTCCAGAAGGACAGATTCAGCCGACCCCTCCGTAGCTGTACACTTATTACACTTCCGGGCACGACCTGCTCTACCAGCGGCGTCGGGCACCCCCCCTTCCCCATAACATTTGGAGCATTTTGCGGCCTCATCCAAAGGGACATCCCCGTTAAGTCGTCTTGCAAGAGTTTGCGCATACGTGGCCCGGCGAATGAGTTCCAGCCCGACCTCTTCTGGCTCTTCTAAATCAAGGGCCTCTTGAAGCCAGTCGCACGTGTAATCCCACACGGCGTGAGGACACCGGCGTGTGCTACCCGTGGCGAGTAAATCAGACCACCACCCTTCGGGGCAGTCATCTACATGGCTGTCAGTTTGTGAACACACAGGGCAGATATTCATTATCGTTCTCCGTTATTGTTGGCAAAGTCCACAAAACTAGTCCAAGCATGGGGTTCGACCTCAAAGTATTCGTGGTGATCGCATCTAGTACAGAAACGCATCCCCTGCCTTCTTATAAGGTCTGCGGCGATACGCTGTGGGGTCACGTCAGGGCAGGTGGGGCAGATAGGTACCCCAGCACGCTCTTCACGTTTAACCCATGTGTCAAAATGGTTAATCAGTGCCACTATCAGTCCCAAAAAACAGGTCAGCCCGTGAGGGCAGGTGGTACTCTTCAGCCTCTTCTAGGGTTGTTTCGAAGTCTGACACTCCTGCATCAATTTCCATACGACTTATGATGTACATGACCCCGGTGGGAATCGAACCCAACATCGCGAGAGTGAAAATCTCGTATCCTAGCCGTTAGACGACGGGGCCAGACTATATGCTGTCGAGGACATAGGCTCCAGCCTTGTGTGTGGGTTGCAGGATTTGAACCTGCGTCAATCTACGCTCCACGGTTCAGGTCGCGATCCCGGTCCCGCTTCAAAGCTCCTGACTCCCAAGCAGCTTCATTTCCACTGCCTACCCAACCTCACCACCTTAGTGGTAAGATTCCACCCATGTCAAGCAAGTGCGGGAGGTAGGATTCGAACCTACAAGCCAATTAAGGACCTGATTTACAGTCAGGCGAGCCACCATTGCTCAACTCCCGCAAAGATGTGACAAGGCCTAAACCCTGCCACACCTACCGTATCGTGGTTAACGGAGCGTCCTCGTTAACGTCTAGGGCTATCACCGCGACGAACACTTCCGGTTTGTTGCCCAGCCTTGCGTGTTATTAGCTGGTGCGCTCTCTTCCGGCTAGAGAACAACCACACTACCTCTATCAGGTAGGTGGTGTCAACATGCGTGGAAGGAATCGAACCTTCAGCCAGAGGGTTGGAAGCTCTGATGTTACCATTACACCACACGCATAAAGTCAGGGTAGTAGGATTCGAACCTACGGCCTCCTGCTCCCAAAGCAGGCGCTCTGCCAGACTGAGCTACACCCTGAAATGGCCTACAAAGGCCACAGTGGACAGAAGGGGACTTGAACCCCTGACACCCGGTTCTTCAAACCAGTGCTCTACCAACTGAGCTATCTGTCCCTTCTTTTTTTCTTATTCACTTTTCAAAGATGCCTTTCGGCATAAGCTCCGGGTGCTGGGATCGAACCAGCGACACAGTGGTTAACAGCCACTCGCTCTACCAACTGAGCTAACCCGGAAGACAACAAAAAAGGCCGACACCCTTTCGGGAGCCAGCCTCAATGCGCTTACTGCGTATGTACACAGGTTTACGTCACGAGACTGGCCTCGTCGGTTCGTTAAAATTGGGATACCATGTGTTCATGACGTTTTCTCTGTGTGCGCATCTTGCGCTGTTCAACAGTACAACAGGAACCCTACAGGGGTTATTCCCGAGAGTAAGGTTTTTTTACCAAGTGATACGGAACCTTTACCGCTTCTTCCTTAGTATGCCGCCATCGCAATCGGCTCGGCCCACAATACCTCGTTGGTACGGTCGCAAACCTCCGCGTCAACGACGCGAACCTTGACCGGGTAAGGAGACTCCTTAACGGTGCGAGACGCTTCTCCGAAGCGATCCACGTATATCGCATCGGCTGAGTTCACGTTTTCGCCGGGGCGGACGATTGCGTAGATGCGCTTGATTGTCGTCTCGGTATTCAGGGTGATTGCTTTCATGGTCGGTGTCCTTGGCAGTTTTTGCTTCGAGGCCAATCCCTCGTCTCAAAGGTATAGACCCTAGAGGGATCACCCTATCAAAACTATTTTTCAAGTTCGTCGACGGCCTTCTTGAGGTCTTCGGCCAACCGTTCTAGACACTCTTCCTCATAAAAGAGAGTGCCATTGGTGTTGGCGGAGGAATAGTTCCGTGCCTCTTCCCTAAGGCGCTCCACCACCCGGAGTTGGGCGACGTATTTCTTCACGATGTCTTCGAAGGTCATATTTCACTCACAGATGGTACGGTACCAAACAGGAGGGTGTCGTCCACATTCATGAGGTCAAGGAATGCAGTTTGATTCACAGGACATTTTCAGTCCCGTTTGATCTGGTTGTCTGGAAGTAAGAGGGCACCGGTCGAGCCAGAGGGATCGCCGGCAGATGTTCTGCAAGCCTGTTCAATTTGGTAGGTCTGGTATCTGAGTAGCGATGTCGTCACGCATTCGCTCATGCGTATCTTTATGTTTCGGCGTCATGAATAACTCATTCATGAGAAACCCAAACTCCTGCCTGTCGAGGCCGTAAATTTCAGCGGCCAGTGCATTTAACTCGATCTCGGCCTCCCGCCTCTCGGCTGGGTCGGTAAGAGCATCTATGTCAGGTGTCTGGCTGACAGCCTCAGCCAAGTCTGTATAGTCGGCCCACGGGCGGTCTGGTGTCGCTGGGAGACACGTCAGCTTGGCCGTTAGCTCGGCTACACGCCGTTGTGCGTGAGTGGCTTCCCAAATGGGAACTTCGAATGACCTAAATGTCGTCGTTGTTAGATGGGTCTTGGCTACCCTTGTGCGGGCGAGGGAGTCACAGGCAAACGAAGAGAGCATCCCTGCAAGATATAGCAACTGTTCGGGCCGATACTGAGGCTGCCAGTCGAGCCCGTTGGAATCGATGCTGACTTTGAAGGGGCGGACATACGGTGCCACACTGCTAAGGCCAACATGCGGAGGCACGATGGCCGGTATCAAGGTTCTTCTGTTATTATTATGAGTGATATCTCGCCATGCGATACGGTAACTGTCCCAGTCGAGCTTGAGCCATTCCTCAGGCAGCTTCGGCTCGCCAGTGAGACTCTTTAGCCATTTGCGCGCGGCTGCCTTCTTGCCACCCGATAGCCCG
>Ga0307980_1000745_pt1 | contig 14451 bp, 15 predicted proteins | sample OrgLakmetage1060_FD_201817 | JGI IMG/M metagenome (GOLD analysis project Ga0307980, IMG submission 201817) | Saline water microbial communities from Organic Lake, Antarctica - #1060 | ecosystem: Environmental > Aquatic > Non-marine Saline and Alkaline > Saline | place: Antarctica: Organic Lake... | reverse complement strand
TGGCGCCCGTCTTCTAAGTCAATGAGAAACTGGAGTCGGTCAACATCTTGAGTGGCTTCAAGAACCTTCTCGGCTTCAACATGTGCAGCCTTCTCTATAACTAGGTCTTTTGCGGCTAAAACTAAAGTGGACATTTGGTTCTCCTTAAGCTTGCACTTGTAAGTGCAAGCTTTTCAATTATAAGTGTAGGGCCGGATCCTAGCAAATTATCGCGTTGACTCATAGAGAATGACTGCATTCTCAAATGATTCCACGAACCAATCCTCGCGCGCATCTGGAGATGATTCCTTGGGGATAAATCCCTGTGGGTCTTGCCGTGACCTGAGCCACGCGTTTCGCGGCATGGGCTATGGCTTGGGCTATGGCTTGGGTTAGTAGCAGGCGTTACTAACGCCCTCTACTGTCAACCGTTATTACCACTCACAGACACAGTCAAAAGGTGCTTATAAAGAGGACCTAAGGTCCACTTAAAGACAACTGGCCCGCCTTTTTGTATCAAAAAGACGGACCAGCTTTGATACTTCACTAATAGTTTGTGCCGGCGACAAAGTTCAAGACAACGACGTGTCTCAGATTCTTTGAGCGCGAGGATTAGGTTGGTGCCTCACGATAGCGCTGCTAAGAGCCGATTTTCAGCTCGAGACGCATGCCCGCAGCGGATCGGCTTGCGCGACAGCGCTTGCCCAGCCGCCGAGACAGCCACCGAGTGAGGTAGCACCTTGGTAGTATTTTGGTATGAAGATAAGTATTAGTCTCCCCGAAGAGGATGTGGCTATCCTCGATGAATTTGCGCGCACTGCCGGCCTTCCCTCAAGGTCTGCCGCTGTGCACCATGCCGTGCGCATGCTGCGCTTGCCGGAACTGGAGCAGGATTACGAAGCGGCGTGGAACGAGTGGCAGGCATCAGGTGACCAGGCGGCGTGGAGTGTGACCGTGGCTGACGGGATCGCCGATGATGCGCGGTGAGATCCGGCTTGTGGATCTGGATCCAGTGCGCGGAAGCGAGGCCAACAGACGACGTCCGGCAGTGATCGTCAGCAACGATCGCGCGAACTCCATGGCTGCGCGACTTGGCCGCGGGGTGATCACCGTCGTACCGGTCACCAGCAACACCGACCGGATCTTCCCCTTTCAGGCTTTGTTGCCCGCAACTAAGACCGGGCTACCCAAGGACTCTAAGGCCCAGGCCGAGCAGGTTCGCTCGATTGCGGTCGAGCGGCTGGGCGCGATCCTCGGGCGGGCTCCTGCGGACGTCATGGCACAGCTTGATGACGCATTGCGTCTTCACCTACACCTCTAGCCACCTCTAGCGACACAGGGTTTCTTGGGCGGGAATCCTGGGGTTGTTCGAGGGCCTGGCTCACTGCGCACACATCGACCTAAATAAAAGTAATGCTCTCTATTCTTTACAAACCACCTGTTTATGGATAGAGTAGAGAACATTATGGGTCGATTACTTGGGAACGAGCAGCTCCACGAGAGCGAGCTTCTTATCGCGATAGGACAGCGAGTGCGATCTAGGCGCCGAGAACTAGGGCTTTCCATGGCGGAGGTAGCCAGAGCAAGTGGCATCTCCCGAGTAACTCTTCAGAGAGTGGAGGAAGGGAAGGCCTCCGTCAGCGCGGGGGCGCTTGCCAGCGTTTCCCAAGCCGTGGGCTTACCCCTGGGTCTTGGACAGCAGCACCTTGAGCAGCTTCCCAACAAGATACGCGTTGGCGACTTTCCCGGTTTAGTATCTCTGGGCTGGCAGATAGCCCCAAGCACAGTTCTTGCCCCCTACGAGGCGTGGTCGGTGTATGCCAGAAACTGGCGCCACCTCGATAGGGCGACCCTCAGCGACGATGAGACACAACTGCTGCGTCTCTTAGAGAGACAGTTTGGGGGGACGAGCACTGTTTAGGAGAGAGCCTCACCAGCGTATTGCTCTAGTCCTCGGCGCTCTCAATGCCCGAATTCAAGTTCGAAGGGAACAATCACCTGATGTGTTGCACTTCGAACTTGAATTCGGGCTTCTAGACGTAGAGCTGTACAAGATGTACTATTGAGTTATGACTTCAACGACTCCCAGCGATTTTCGCGCGAACCAGAGCAAGGTGCTTGACGACGCGCAGCGCGCACCGGTTGAGATCCTCAGCCGTGGAAGTCGTCGACGTGCAGTCGTCGTCTCTCCGGAGTTCTTCGACCGGGCCGTGGAGGCCTTGGAAGACGTGGAGGATATCCGTGCCGCGGCCGCAGCTCGCGGCGAGCAAGGTAGCGTTTCCCATGAAGAGCTTATGGCTGAGCTGGGCCTCTGAGTCTTCGCATCCGGCTCGCCCACGACCAGCTCTGTGATCACCTACAAACCCTCCGCAGCGAAAGCATTCCGCAAAATTCAACTCGACGAGCAGAAACGAATCAAAGACGCTATCGAGGCTTTGGCCACCGCGCCGCGTCCGCAATGCTATCTTCGGCTCTCTGGCGGTGCCGGAGAGTGCCGTATTCGCGTTGGTCCTTTCCGCATCGTTTATGACATTGGGGATGAGGAAATCGTCATCTTGGTGCTGCGCATCGGCCACCGGCGCGAGATCTATCGATAATCAAACAATCAGCACTCAACGTAGCCAGGTAGAGGATCGGCTACCGGCGAACTTTCTGTCGCATTCGCCGATAAACTCACGCATCTGACCTGTCATTTGTTTGACTGAAGCACGCTTGTCTGGGTGGTTCGGCGAATTGATCTGGGCCCCAGTTTGTAAGGAAGCTGTAGCGTCAACCATAGGATCCTTGCCACGGGCATCACACCACTCTTTTACTGCCTCGTCCTTAGCTCGTGCCTCTATCCAGACCTCTTCGGGGGTGATGAGCCGACCATCTTCGACCATCTTCGACCAATTGAGCAATATGTTTCCATAGTGCTGGAAAAGTTACTTCCGGATAGTAACGCTCTAGTCCATCAATTAGCGCGCTCGTATCCACACAGAAGACATGGGACGAACCACTCATGGAGTCAGCGCCGCACAGAGCTTCGGCAATTGGTTGTACTTCACGTCCAAATAGTCAGCTACGTCGTAGGAAGAGATTGCTCTCGATTGAAATGCGTCCAGCACCCCGATGACGTAGTTGTGCCCGAGATCTCGTGCCTTGACCACATAGAACGATGGGCCGCTCTTCTGGGCTTTTTGACGAGCCTTTTCTCGTTTCCGGGCATCCTCATAGAGGGCATCGAGCTGCGGCTTTAGCCGCCGGTAGTCGTCCCAGCCTGCGTTACCCAAGTCAATAAGGCGTAGAAGCAAGGCCTCACTTGACGTACTGAATCCTCCGCAAATATCGCCAAGAAGGTCTAAGTCCCATTTGGGCCGAGAAGCAACGATTCGATTCGCCAATAGAGCTGCTGCCGGCATGAGTGCGGCCCCCGCAACTTCATTGCAGTATCGCTCTACCCGATCCTGCTCAAGATTGGACTGTTTGCTCGTCTCATGGAGATCGCATATCCCGCCAGCATTTAGCGCAAGGTGAGTGAGCTCGTGGATAAGCGTGAACAGACGAGGTCTTGGCCAATCTGATCCATTGAGAGCGATCACTGGATATGGCCAGTCTGATATCGAGAATCCACGCATCTCTTTTATGCTCACGCCTCTCGTTTGCAATATGAGCACTCCGAGTTGCTCGACCGCAGTAACCGCAGCACGAAGGGCCAGTCTTGGATCACCTCGTATTGAGCTATCCCACTGATCAATGCCGATCAGTTGACGAATGTGGCTACCCGCATCCTCTGCAGACATCGTGCTTTTGATTTTGAAATCACTTTTGGAGATGACGATTGACGACGGTGATACTTCAGCGATCTCAAGAACAACCTCGCGTTGTGTGTGAGCTCTCTTGAACTCGGCTTGAAGGGTTGGTGACCAACTCAGGTCCGCATTACCGTTCATGCGACGGAATTCCCGAAGCGGCATGAAGTCCTTCGGTGGCTCTGGTAGCAATAACACCGCGAGAGGACGCTTATATACCTTCCCCATGCGGCGCAGCTGAACAATAGTCGGTCGGAGCATCCCGTCTTCCCATGCCTGCACCTGCTCGGGCTTCACTGCGAGTTTTTTTGCAGCCGCCGCCGCATCTGAGTAGCCAGCAGTTTTGCGAGCCCAAGACAGAATTCCAGGGGAAATCTCAAGACGCTCATAGACGGTCATAATTCCGCTCCGCCGTCTTATTCCGCCTCAACTCAAGATTTACGTATTCCGTATCTGTCCTTCGTTATAGATAAAACTAACAGCTCAGTCAACGAGTTGGAGTAGGTGGCCAGGGTGCCTTGATGTTGAAGACATAACAATGCTCAACGCCTTCGGGGTTTGCTGATCATCATTTCTGGCAGGCTCTTAGCCATTTGCACCGGATTGATGTGCGGATTCACCAGACGCGTGACGCTGACGACCATCTCGTCTTGCTTGAGTAGCTTCGCTGACACGGCTGTCATCGGTGCGACATCCAGGAATAGCCGAATCCTGACGAAGATCTTGCCTGCTTGGTGCGGTAGCGATGGGCGTAGTTTCGTCACGTTGAGGCGATGGTCTTTTGAGTTCGGTGACGCTGAGCATGATGAATGCTGATCCTTATCCGAACTATCCACGCCTGACGCAGTTGACGATGTTGGAGTGTGAAGATGATGTTGGTAAGTCTTGTCATTCCCAAGATTGTGCGAAATAGCCGCTGAGATTCCTAGCCCTCTGACACGTAGGGATGCATCATTTCTTTGTTACCAACGATTACTTTTCTACAAACACCGTCTCTCAACAAATGAGAACTTTCTAACGCGGGCCTAATTGGATTTTCATGTTCTGGTGGTGGACTCTGAACTAACAAAAGGAGTTTCAAGTGTCCAAGCAAGAAAACGAATCAAAGGCGCCGAATCAATCACAGACACCACACGAATTTAATAACCGCAAGTCTGGATTCTTTTCTAAGTTTGGATCTGCGGCCATTGCAATTGGTTCGCTGGCCACCGCTCTTTCAATCGCGGTGCCAAGCTTCGGAGCATTCGTTGGCGAAACCGTAAACAGCGCCTTCGGTATTTCTCCTGCAACTACACCTGCAGTGATGACTCCACCTGCTATTACCCCAGGAATAAAGTTACCCGCAGCAGTTGCAATACCCGACTTAGCTCCAATCGGTGCGGGTAATGTCTGTAGCCCAACCCAAGGTGGAGGATCTTCTCAGTTTTTGAGTTCACACACAGGAGCTAGCGGAACCACCTGTGCTAACGGCAACACAAGTTATCCGGACCACTAATTTAGTGACTGCGATGGAACCTGATCATTCTGAAATATCTAAATACCCTGGCTTCTGGCCAGCGCTTGATGTCATTCTGTTGAGAAGGTAATCAACCCCTTGCTCCCTTTTACTTGCGCCGACCACCTTTCTCCCAGAAGCGGGGAAGTAGTCGGCATCTCAGCTTGGGATGTGCATTTTCCAGTTACGAATTGACCGGCTGGAAAATGGCAAGAAACACTCAGGCCCAGTAGCTGAGCTTGGACCCGGGCTAGTGTAATCTCAGTCTTTCTGTCAACTCCCTCACGCAGCCCTTGCCTCCTGAAGTGGTCAGCACTAAATCCACTATTTTTTTTACCTGCCATACCGCGTCTTGCGGGCAAACAGAAATCCCGCAAGCTTCCAGGAGGGAGATATCTTGTAAATCGTCTCCCACGTGGCAAACGTCATTGAGGGTCAGGGAGAGTGAACGGACGAGCTGTGACATGGAAGTCAACTTATCTTCTACGCCTGTGAACACTTGAGTTACACCCAGGGATTTTGCCCTGGACTCAATAATCTTCTTTGACTTTGAAGCAGACATAAAAACGACTATGTACCCCGAAGCCACGAGCGTCTGTATGGAGTGACCATCCCTCGCATGGAATGACTTCGCGACCTCACCCGCTTCACTGAAGTGTAGAGTCCCGTCTGTCAGAACCCCATCCACGTCGAACGAAACCACCTTGATTGGGTTTTTGTGGAGAGTCTTTCTCACAGCAGATGACCGTAGTACTTGAAAAACGCTTGGGCGGCGACATAGTCGGCTTCTGTGTCGATGTCGATGCCTTGAAATTGTTCCAGCTCCATCCTCCAAGGGTTCCCACCCCAGTTGTACCCCCAGTCCACGTAGCCCTCAACTGGCGCCATCACAATTCCATTTGTGTAGAGCTCCAGTCGAGGAAGCTCCTGCGAATTCACATGCAAATTCCCAGTCTTAAAATTGAGAGGCCCTGATTCTTCCATGAGGTAGTGTTTAAATGGTGTAACGGTGATGAGGGAATCGAAACCGACCTCTAGAGCGCTTAAGTATTCCCCAATGCCCCTTCGATAATCCTTGGGACCAACCATCGGAGACGTGACGCAGCTCCACAGTACATGGCCTTCTCCAACAATTTTCGCGACATAACGGACGAACTCACTAAACGGCCGGGATTCATCAGCGAACTGCTTCGGTCGCAATATTGATTCGTATCCAAGCTCACTCGCAATCCGAAGCAAATTTGGGGAGTCGCTCGAGACTACTACCCGGCCTATTTCGTCGACTTGATTTAGTTGTTCCAACTTGTGCTGCAGAAGGTTAGAACCCGCGAAGGCAAGGCTGTTTTTGCCCGGTAAACGCGAACTACTTCCCTTGACCGGCACCACCGCGGTGATCATCATCGTGCTTCATTTTCGGAGACTGAACTTTCGCCTTCAAAGTCACGTCCTCCGGCATCTGAAACGGCCTGAAGCTCCGCTAGGCATTGCGTCACTGACATCCCTTCTCGCTCTACAAAGTGCTCGGCGAAAGACCTGTCTACTTGGAGCATCGCAGCAAAGACATATTCTGGCCTATAAGAAAAATTATGTTTAATACTTATGGGACGGACGAATTGGTCGATGGCTTCGCAAATTGATGACAAGTCGTATTGTCCTTCTTTGAACTTATTAAGAATAGAGCACGCTAGCTCAAGTTTCAGGTTTCCAGGAACTCTGCCTAATCCTAAGACGGAAGCATCCACCAGGAAACTGCGGCCGGACTTAGCTGCGGAGTACTCGATAGCTTCAAACAAAAAAGATGAAGTTAGCGAGAGGTTATCATGAAGATGGAAACCTACACTGCAGGACGAGTCAAGGTTCTCGTCGAGGAGATGAATCGCTTCTCGAAAGACCTCAGGAGTGAGAACTCCATACGTGTCAACAAATGAAAGAGCCCATACACCCTCGGTATTAGCCAATGCAATGATTCTATTCATCTCAAAAACTGAATAGCTTGGAGAATCTACTGGATTTAACGAGACCTGAAAACCTTTGTCGATGTACGCCTTTACTTCGTCCCGAAGAGTACCAATGTCTTTTTTGCGAAAAGCGATTCTTAGGTGGCTGAGATTAGGAGAAGCGTCCTCTACCTGTTCTGGAGCAATCCAATCAGGTCGAACCATTCCAACTATTTTTGAATTTTCTGTGGTCGCAAGTTTTCCGAGAATCGGTTTAAAGGAGCTCCTAAATGTCCCGAGCTCACGGCCATCAAACTGTCGTCCCAGTTGGCCAACCTCTATGAAGTCGACCTTAGCCCTGTCGAGATAGCCAACTATCCCAGAAACTTCCATGTCCGAGAATGCACCGTTGTTAACGTGCCCGCCATCTCTAAGAGTGCAGTCCAATATCTGAATCACGGCTATACGCTCCGTTCTGATAGCTTTTTCGCTAAATCGGAGAAAAGAAGAGCACCAGTAAGAAACATTGAAATACCCCTGCTCTCGCTGCCGTTTTTACCCACGTGGAATGGCATCAAACTAGAAAAATGAAAAGCCTCACTAACCAGCGCTTTGAAATGCCAGTCCGGGTCCAAAAACTCACCCATTTCGAAGTGCGGTCGCAAGAGCTCAGGTATTTCTTTTCTGAGTGTTTCGTATCTGTCCATGGCCAGTGAGTCTTCGAACGTCAAGGACGCTTCGACTGCGCGGCTCGTGCCGGGGTTGTTGAGATTGATTTGGAGTTTGTACTGATCAGTGTGAAGAAAATCGTACTTTCCATTGACTGAATGCATGAGTTTGCCCATGTCGTAAAAGACATCGCTTCCTCGGGCATCGCCCCGAGGGTCGGCCAAAATAAAGTCCTGAAAATCTACCGTGTCTTTCATAAGCATATTTTGGAAATGCAAATCCCCATGAGTTCTGTAAAGAGATTTGGGGTTGAGATGATTCATTAACGGAGTGTTACTGGAAATTTCTTCGGCAATCGTGAGGGGGTTTTTGCACTTACGACCATTAATGACGAGTATGTCCGACTCAACCACTTGGCGAACCCTGTCTGAATGCGACTTCATTTCATTTGTTCTTTCGAAAAGGCGAAGAATGTGTTTGTGATAAAACCAGTCGTCAGGCGCGGACTCTTTCTTTGAGGGGTAGAGGCTGCCAAAGGTAAATTCCAGAACCGATTTCAAAAGGCAATTTGCCTCAGAGGTCGACACTGTGCCTGTCATCAGACCGCTCCTTAAGTTTTCAAAAGGGTAGTACTCCATGTCGAAGTGGGCGCGCCCTTCTTCGGTGCTGCTCTCCAGTACCCTAGGAAAGTGACGCCCGAGCTCCTCCGGCAAACCCTCAAGCCACTGGAATTCGTCGCGTACTTTCTCGAAACCTTGACCCGTTGCGGACTTGCGCACCAAAGTAAAATGACTAAGGCGTGCGAAAGAACCGCCCCGCAGTGATGCGGAATCAGAATTAGGTTCGGCCGTAGGCGTCTTTTGACTCCTGCCAACCGTTTCAAAAATACCACTTTGAGAAGATGAAATTGCTGCCTCTAAGGCAGATCCCAGGAACTTCGTTAGCGCAGGCTTTTTTATGAGCGTGCAGACCTGTGCGCTAATTTTGAAGGCTCCTGCAAAAACCTCCCATGGATGAGTTAACTTTTCGGAGCTCCACGACCAATCGACAACTTTGCGTTTTCGAACGGAGAGTTTGAAGTCCGGCTCGTTCAGCCGCAATGGACTGCGAGAGAGCACCGCGTTCGCATTTGTAGCACGAGCAAGGTCCTCCAAGTGCTCTAACTCTATGATCGCGTCTGAGTGAATAACTAGGTAATCGTCTGTGCCTGATTGCCGGAGAGCCAAGATTAGGGTTTCATGGCTACCGGACGAAGTTGACACGTCAAGAGATTCGGATTGGAGCGAAGATAGCAAAGTCCGGTCAACTCCATTGTGAGCGATTAAAATGTCAGCCTTTCGAAAACCCAAGAGTGCCAAGAGAGCGACTTGCTTCTCTAGTTGCTTCCTTCCTTCTATGACCAAACTGGCCCTTGGATGATCTTTGCGTTCTTCGTGTTCGGCCGCCAGAATGATTGCTTTCATGCCTAAAAGTATACCTCCGGGACGCTGGCGCCCTTCGGCAGAGCACTAGACCAACGAGAATCTCAAAGCCCGTCAAGCGACTTAACTTAGCGCACCTCCAACTCATCGTGGTCTTTTCCAGAGAGCCTTTCCCATTGCCTGCGCCAATGCCGCGTAAGACCTTAATGCCAAAGTTCCAAGTTGGTTAACCCTACGAAAACCCGTAGGCCTCCGAAATCATACTTCTAAAGTCCTCGCGCCCTATGCATTGGTCCTGTGCCTGTTTAGCAAAGTCGGTTGAAAGCGATTGAAGTCTTTTTGGGTGGGAGTCGACTTGAAGAAGCATTTCTCTCACCAGACAGTAGTTGTAGGTGGACACAAAATTCTTCTGTGATGTTTGAGCTCAAGACTCTGGAGTAGAAGGGCCGCAACAATCTATGAAACATGCGCCCAATTATTACAACTTCCTCCAGACTAGCTGGAAATCCATCGGACACCGATAGGGCAATTTAGTAATGTAGCTATCGCATTAGGGTTCAATTTCTTCGTAAGACTACGAACACTTGGGGTGAGAGATGAGGTGCAGTGTGGGCAACGACCGCAGTTCCCGATTTCTCTGGCGACGTTTTTTGACACGGAAGTAAGGTGAATTTCGAAACCAAGAAACTGGTCTTGACTAGCCTCGAGGGCGGGTAAAACGCCTGTGGCCTAAAAAGTAATTTGGCTGGACGTCAAGTGAAAGGGCACCCACCAGATTAAATTTCGTGCAAATGGACGACGTCAAATGGCCGCAACTCTAAAACGCGCCAAAGGAAAACCGACCTAATCCCCCGCCGTATAGTCTGTCTATATTCCCGAATGGAAGAGACAGAGGCACTATTGGCTTACCCAGAGAGAGTCGCTTACCTTCCTTCGTAACAAGCTCCTTGGTAACTGGATTAATCCCTAGATTTTGACCGGATGGAAAATGGGCAATTTGGACTTTATGCTACTGGCAGAGCTGGCCCACGTAGCAAAGTGAACGCTAGTTACAGTGCCAATTTTCAGCTAGCGCTTTGGTTTAGATGATTTATTTGACTCTATTACCGAGGCTTTTAGGCTACAAGCTCCGATCCACAATGGATGTGTGTGCCAGTAATGTACTTGTTCGTCAAGATCGAGCGTAAAACTGCCGCCATTTCCCATGTTCGCCAAGGACTCGGTCAGCCTGTTGAAGCTTGCAAGCAATTCATCCACATAACGTTGATACGTCGCAAGTTATCTCAATACTAGACAGAACTACAACTGTGAGGTTCTCCTGGCAGCAAAAAAGTGAGAGCTGCTGAGCTCTCGAGCCGAATTGGTCTAATCGTAGAACGTGAGCGCGATCTTCTTGACCACTTCTGCGCTGGCTTTGTTCTTGATGGTTTTTAGGTTCTTATCAGCGTTGCCTGGGTCTTCGGCCAACTTAAGGCCTAATTTAATGGCATCCCTGACTGCTGGGACAGTGATCTCGTGCACGGCAACACCGCTGTCACCAAACCACTCGTCGCAACAAGCCGTTGAGGTTTGAACCGGGATAGCACCCATTGCCATGGCTTCTAACATAGAGGTGCTGATTCCGTCACTCTCAGAAAGGCCAACATATATCTTTGATTGCGTAAACATCTCAAGAACCTGCTTGTGGCTCATGGCTCCTTTACCGAATGCGTTGATCTCGAGTCCAGTTTGCTTGGAGACTTGTTTCGCTAGCTTCAAGACAGATCGGTTGGCCGAATAAACAATGATCTTGTAGCCCTGCAGCTCTTCTGACATTTCTCTGACTGCCTCGAGCGATACTTTGGCCCTACCCACCCAGCCGTGATAGCCCTTGAGGGCAATTGTCTTGCGTTCACTGAGGGCGAGTCGTGGAATCGCGAAGTCAGCTTCAGAGAAGCCACCTGCGTTTGGTATGACCGGCATGGCTTGACCAGTGAAACCGAGGTTCCTTGCAAGGACAACATCTCTCTCGCACTCTGCAGAGTAGACATCCGCAAGCTTCATAAGCTTTTGGAGTTTTACTTTGTGCTTTGGGAACCGCTGAAACCAAAATATGTCACTACCCCAATTGGTCACCAGCAACTTAAGACCTTTTGGTTTCCCGGTAGACATTGCCCTGAGGGCCACATAGCCCGCATTCTGAAGCTCCAGAGAGTGAACAACATTCGGCTGGAAGCTTCTGATCGCAGCTTTCAAAAGTGACCCACGAAAAACATTGTTTGCAAACTTATCGAGTACCCAGAGAGGAAGTGCAAAGTAACGGGCGAGTGGAACTAACCGGAAGCTTGCCGCCCCAGAGACGGCAAGCAATTTCTCAAGCTCGAGGTGAACTTTTCTATGGGGTGAACTAGGAAAGAGCAAGAAGTCAATGTCCTGTTCTTCAAACTGATTCAGCCATCGAGCAGAGTGGATGCTGTCGAACATGCAGACCACGAGAATTTTTTTGGGAACCACAGTGCTCAACCTTCCGTGCTTTGAGAAACACAAAGTTTCCAGGAACTATGTTTAGGTATTACCCTTAAAGCTCAGGATGTTAGCCGCTCGCCACCACAATTTAGAGGGAACGACAAAAATTAATCCCTTGCCAAGCAGCATCTTCAGAAGCTCATTGAATTTGGCAAGGGCCGGCTTGTTCTCTGCCAACGCAGCATCAAGGAGAAGAGACGCATGGGCCTTGCGAAAGAGCTTTTTATCGAGGAACTGGTTCAGTGAGGCATTAGCGGACCATGTTTCGATCTCCGATTTTCGTTCCTCAACCGCCAGACTCGATAGGTTCTGACCGTGCACTCTATAAACCGTCAATGGAAGATCTGAGCTGATGAACTTGTACTCGGTTGCCATTTTCAAGATCAAGTCGTAATCCCCAATTATCGAATACTTTCCACTGAATGGACCCTCAAAGGTATCTAGGATTTTCTTGAGGAAGACAATAGTCGAGAGAGCCACCGTGTAGTTGCAAACCAGGTGCTCCAAAATGTGTCCCTCTGGAAGTTTCGCCCTATACGCAATTTTCCTACTGTCATTGTTGAAATTCCAAATTTCAAAGTTCGAATAGAAGATCCCAGCATCCGTATTTGCAAGTGCTGAAGCTGCGATTGACAGCTTGTCGGTCAGCCAGAGGTCATCTGAGTCAAGAAAGGCGATGAGCTCGCCTTTTGCGCTCTTAAGTGCGAGGTTGCGAGCCTCGTATAGCGATGTTTTTACCTCAGACCTTATGACATGAACCCTTTCGTCTGAAATACTCGCCCTCTGAGCTATTGCCGGCGTGCGGTCGTCAGAACAGTTATCCCAAATTAACAATTCAAAATTCTCGTAACTTTGCCCAATCGCCGAGTTGATAGCATCTTGGAGAAAAGCCTCTCCGTTGTGGACATTAATTATTACGCTGAAAAAAGGTGAATCTTTGTTCACGGTCCGCCTCTCAAATACTATTCTTCGCAACTTTAGGAATCTACTCGGCGTCCTTGCCACTCTTTTTTTCATCCCGTTTCTCAGAGAACAATAAGAACAATTCTACAACTGCAATGGTGTAAAAAAAAAGAGGAAATAGTTCGTGGGGCGTCTGGCCCCCAACATGTGCCTGAACTCCTGTCGGTTGCCGAGTGAGAACGCAACCCGGTTTCTTATTGCGGCACTACTTAACGGTGGCTTTTTTCAATTTGTTTCACCCCTTCTGACATCGTGGTCCATTCCCCTTGGAATTTGGGCAGGCTATGGCAAGGATTAAACTTCATGATCTCGCGACCAGAATAGGAGCTGGTCCGTTCGACCTGTCCGATGCCGAGCTCAATGTCTAGCGCTTCCGCGATAACTTGGGGCAGGTCCCTAACCAGGAATAGTTCAGGCCCATAGACATCAAACTCCTTAAACTTGTCACGGCCAGGGTCATCGTCCCAAGACATTTGTACTAAGAGATTGACGATGTCATCGACGAAGACTGGCCTAAATTCTTGCTCTCCAGGTGAAGTTATGATCTTTTCTCCAGCCTTTAGTCTCTCGACTATCGAAGGGATGAGTCTTTTATGGGGCTGATCTGGGCCATAAATGTCGTAGGTGTGGAGGACTGTCACCAACAGGCTATTCTCAGAAGCAAAGTACTTTAGAAACTGCTCGCCCGCCCTTTTGGTCGCGGCATAAAACGTCTGAGGGTCATTGGCCTGAACGTCAGATTTGTGAGAGTAAGTTCCGATGTGGATTAGGTGCGTGTTCGAGTTGGAGCAATGCGCTCCCAGGATGCTAGGGAGCATGCAATTCGCTAGAATCAAATTTGAGGCAGCCTGAGCGCTTTGCTTCTTGGTCACGTCAGCCGCTAGCGAGAGAACAACATCATCATTCCTCGCTTCAGAAAAAAAAGACTCATCTCTGATATCCCCAACTAGTTCTTTACCTGCGCGGCACAGCACAAATTCGAAAGGATTATCGCCGCGAACTCGATTCAGGGTCGAAACATGCATATTCGCTTCGTGTTCAAGAGATGACAGAACTCTCCCACCCAAATATCCTGTTGATCCAACCACCAAGATGCGTCTGCTCACTCTGCACCCATAGTGGACCCAATCTTAATTATCCGAATTCCGACATCTTGTCACCCGCATTCTATGAGAAGAACAGGCTGGCCTAATTTATTCGATTGCTGATCATGAAATGACATGAACTTTTAAACAGAAAGATACAAGGTAAGGCCCAGTTAAATGAGTGGGCACCGGGCTTCAAGCACTCTCGCATCCATGACTTCTGTGGTTTTTCTGTGTTCAAGCCCAAGGAGCCTGCTGACTTGCCCAGAGTTGGTCTAAGTAGTCTCGGTCCCGTTTAGTATCCATACATTGCCAAAAGCCATCATGCAGATGAGCGCCAAGCAAACCATCCGACGCCACTTTCTCCAAGGGCGCTTTCTCGAGAACCGAGTCATCACCAGATATGTAGTCCAAAAAGCTTGGCTCAACTACAAAGAACCCGCCGTTTATCCAACCTTGCTGGAGCTGGGGCTTTTCCGTAAAGGCCTTTACCTTCTTCCCGTCTAGCTCTAGTTCTCCGAACCGAGCCGCGGGCCTAACAGCAGTAACAGTTACGAGGTTGCTTTCGACTTTGTGAGCCTCTACAACATTTTGGATGTCGACGTT
>Ga0307980_1000743_pt1 | contig 14497 bp, 11 predicted proteins | sample OrgLakmetage1060_FD_201817 | JGI IMG/M metagenome (GOLD analysis project Ga0307980, IMG submission 201817) | Saline water microbial communities from Organic Lake, Antarctica - #1060 | ecosystem: Environmental > Aquatic > Non-marine Saline and Alkaline > Saline | place: Antarctica: Organic Lake... | reverse complement strand
AATTTTAGACATAAATTTTATTTTAAAATCATTTCTGAACTATTAAGCATTCCTTGCTAGTTCAACTTCTTCATATTTAAATTCTTTTTTTCATAATAACCCACTTCTTAACTTCTATCAAATTCTTATTCCTAAATTCCTTATCCTTAAATTCCGCATTAAACTCAACCCAAACAAAAAAAGTATCATATACTAGAATATGATACCGTTTTAAATCTTAACTCCACTTTATTACCAAACCCCAACTATTTCAAAATCCCCCATTTAAATGGCCATTTAAATATACAGTTTTTATTTATTTAGTTTTGATATTGTTTTTTGGATAATTTTATATGATGAGCTAAAAACTGATAAACGCCTTCTGCTTCAGTTGTTTTGGCAGTAATCCCTGGCAATCTATTCGTTTCCATCAGATATGGAATTTGAGTGTTTTTATCAATGATAATATCTGATCGAGACCAGGATAGTCCCACTACTTTACTAGCCTTTAAGGCTATTTCTTTTATTTCTAATGGTATATCTTTTGGATCGATAAAAACTTCTTCTGCTCCGTTGCAAGTATTATTTCTGAATTCACCCAAACAAGAATAGCTTCTTTCCCCAGAAACCACTTTTCCGTTAGCCACTAAAATTCCCCAGTCATAGTCATTTGGAATAAACTCTTGAAATAAATATTTTTTATATTTTGGTAATTTTTTCATTTTCTCAGTCAAATCTTTGTCATTTTTTACAAAAATAGAATCAACCCCTCTGGAACCTTTTGCATCTTTTACGATGATTGGATATTTACAAACCTCTTTAATCCGATCCAAGTTTAATTCAATTTTTTTACTACCTAAGAACAAGGTATTTGGAGTTTTTATTTTATTCAAAGAAAATAAAACTTGATCAGTTATTTTTGAAGTTCCCTTTTCTACATAAGTACAGGGAGTTTTAGCTTTTTTTAAATATAGCTTAATGGCATAGGCTAGATCTCTGGAGGTCCAGGAAGATGAAAGCCATACCAAAGAAAACTCCTTTAAATCTAAACCGTTAATGGTTACTTTCATCTCCTCGTCTTGAAATGAAAATTCCAAGTCCTTAAATTTGCCTTCAGTTAAATCAATTGGGAAAGGAAAGCTTTCCACTACTCGAGTAATGTTTTTTACTGATGGTAAAATTAGTAATTTAAATTTTTTTTTGTGCATAAAAATTTGATAATAATAAAAAATCCTTTTGAAAAAGGATTATTTTAAAACAGGGTTTTGTAACAAAAAATTATAATTTTAAGGTAAAATTTTCAAATAATTTTTGAAGTTTTAGCCATAGTTTAAAAAAGGAAATTTTTGTAAAATTTAACCATAATTATAATTTTGTTTGTTTTAAAAGAATATTCAAAAACAATCCTTTCAAGCTTCGATTACTCATAATATTCATAATGAAAATGCAATAAAATAAAGCCTATTACAGTTACGAATTTTTCAAACAAAAGAAAACTGTACTTTAATAATACAATTAATTATTAAATTTGTCAACCTTTGTAGCATTGCTGTCAATCACAAATAAAAATGTCCCCTTCTTTCGTCAAATTAAAACGTCCCCTTTAGAAAATTTATTAATTTTTAAAAACTTTAACTTTTTCTTGTTTTTGATTAATAACAAAACTTCTCCAAGGATGATTAACAGGTGGAATGTATTGAATTTTGTTGGGAGTAATAGCTGCTAATTTTAAATCAATTTCTTTAACTGGTTTTTCTGGTAATTCTTTAAAATTAAGATAAATATCTTTTTTACAAACCTGAATAGACTTATCTAAATGTTCTTCTATAGTAATTGGGTCTTTTCTAAAAACAGTTGTGGGTTGAGTTTGATCTAGTTGAAAGTGTCTGTTTAAGTATTGAATTGTAAAATCATTTCTAACTGTTCTTTGGTTTTTAATGGAAAAGATATTGTTTAATTTTTTTCTTTCTTGACTGGTTAGTTTTCTGTGTAGATCTGGTTTCTTTTTTGGTTTCACTGAAAACTTTTGGTTAAATTTAAGAACAAACTTTTTTTGAATAAATTTGTTAGCCTTTTCAATATTGTTTATCTTGACCAGTCTTAATTCTTTAACCATTCGATCCTGTAAGGTTCTATTCATTCTTTCTACTCTGCCTTTAGCTTGAGGAGTATGAGCAAAGATAACTTCAATTTCTAGTTCTTGTATCGCTCTTTGAAACTGGGTTTTAAACTCTTGATTATCAACTGCGTTTTTATGATTAATCTTGTAAGTACTGAATTTATCGAGGTAAATGGCCTTTGGTTTGCCTTTTTTAATTAGATATTCTTTCCAGAAGCTAAAAACCCCTTGAATTCCTTCGTTTTTATCTAGCTTGGGAGTTAATTTCACCAGTCGCATCATCAACTGCTAAGAGTAGACACTGTTCTTTCTCTGAGGCTCTTTCTTCTAACCAGTTGTGATAAGAACCATCGAATTGAATTAGTTCTCCAAAGTATTCCTTTCTAGGTCTTTGGGAGAAGTATTAAGATTTTTTTCTTTTTCTGCTCTTATGCAATCCTCTCTGAATCATAATTCTTCTAACTGTTGAATAACTAACTTTAATGTTATGCGTTTCTTGTAGCTTTTCTTTAATTAAAACAGACGTAAAATCAAAATAGTTTTTCTTAATATGCTTAATGATTTTTTCTTCTAATTTTTGATTTAATTTATTGTTTCCTTGCTTTCCTCTATTCCCATGAACAATTCCTTTTAATCCTTTTTCTTTAACTTTTTTCTTTTTACTTGTCTGGTTGAAAGACTTAACTGTTTGGCTGCTTGAACTCCAGTTAACTTTTTGTTGATTAAATTTTTAATAATGTCATATCTTTGAGCTTTTTTGTTTGTCATAATTATTAGTTGGTTTTCCATAATACTAAGAGTTATTTAATTAACTCATAATCCTAGCATTATTTAGTAAAGGTGACATTTCTATTTGACAGATAAGGTGACATTATCATTTGTAACTGACAGCTTTGTTTCTTTGAGTTATTAAAATTTTTATAACGAGAAAATTGCTCACGACTTTGTTTTTACTGGGTATATAGTGTTCTGTGTTATAGAGATTTTTGAATTAAAATTATTCAATTTCAATATCAAAAGAATCTAAGAGATGTATAACCTCAGGGAAGGAGAATTTAGTTTTTTTAAGAAAGTTATTACTGGGGTTGATTCGATAATTTTTGGCTTTCTTAAAAGAAGCAAATTTCAAGTTGGCGTTCTGGAAACGAGTGTCTTTAAATTCTGAGTTTTCAAAACTAGCTTGGGTCAAATCGGTTTCAACAAAATCACACTCATTTATTTGGCAGTTTTCAAAAATAGTTTTTTGTAATTTAAGATTAGAGAAAGTACACATCGAAATTAAACATTCTTTAAAAGAAAACCTTAAAATTAAGTTGTTACAGTCTAGGAAATTAAGTCCCATTAACTTGCAATCCTTAAAAGTCACATTTTGAAGGCGAGTTTTTTCCAGGTCAACGTTGGAGAGATTACAATCCTTGAAAATGCAATCGATAAAAGTTGATCCTTGGAAGGATTGGTTTGAGAAGTCAGTACTTTGAAAAGTTTGGGATTCGTGAGTGAGGGGAGGATAGGACATAGAATTGATTGAAAAGTAGTGAAGTTATTTTAACGGATTTTGGGGGAGAATTAAAAATATTTTGAATTGGTGGAGGTGTATTCACAAAATTAAAAAACCCGAAAGAGATTTTTAATTTGATTAATAAGCACTGTAGAGGTAAACTGAAGATAATCTAAATATAATTTAATATGAGTCTTGATTACTTTAACTAAACTAAAAAGGTCTTTTTCTTAACTCTTTTAATAATAACAAATAAACATCTTCGTGTCGATTATTAAACCTCCATTGTGATTCTTTAAGAAGGATTGGAAATCTTTCTTTTTTTATTCCATTAAATTTAGCTAATCTTCTTTTAGTAAACGACCAAAAACTTTCAACTCCATTAATATGATTCCTCTAGCAAATTCATTTTTAGAGTGATAAATTCTGTAATGTTTATAACCATTTAGAATAAGTCCATCATATGATTTCCAGCCATCGGTATAAATAGTATTTCCTTCCAGTATTTTTCGCTTAATAATAGGCATTAATTGATCTTTTCTACAGTTTTTAACTATTGTTGCATAAACTTTACCTTTTCTTTTTAATAAGCCAAATACTGGGATTTTATGACTAGCTCTTTTTCCTCTTACCCTTTTAGGTCCGAAATAGCTTTCATCTAGTTCTACGTCTCTATAAACTTTATTGTCATCATTAATTACTAATTCTAAAATACTATCTCTTAATAAATTAAAAAATCTAATTATTTAATAAATACAAAAGGAATAAAAGTGTTTAGTTAAAAAATTTTTTATTGATTAAAGTGACAATGATTATCACAAAACTTCAAATGAATTCTTTATTTTTTATCATTATAACATCTCGTAGATCTTTTTGAAGATAATTTTTATATAAATTTATTTAGCAATATATCATTAAGCAAAAACATCCCAAAAATATTTTTTTATTTTATGTCACGAAAAGTTTGTTTTGCTCTTCTCGTGACCACTTAAAATTATATATCTGTTGTAATATAAAGTACGTTTTTAAGACGTGTTTCTAGTAAGCCACACAATGAACAAATCTTGCGTAGTTCGGGGACAGGGATTCGAACCCCGACTAACAGGATCAGAACCTGTCGTCCTACCATTAGACAATCCCCGAAAGTTAATTTACAATTATCAATTACTGAATAACAATTAATTTTCAATCTAAAAATTTCCAGATATTTTGGTTGTGAAGTTTTATGGATTAATTCCTTAAAATTTAAGATTAAAGTTATTCTATCTTAATAAAAATGATTTGAAAAGATTTTAAAAAACTCAAGTTTTCCTTATATCATTTTTAATAAATTTATTAGGATTTGAGTAATTTAAATTTTTTTCTCTAGAACTGTTTTTTTCAATCTCTCTTGATAATCTCTTAGCAACATTACTTAAGTTCAAACTAATTCTTAATCGATGTTAAAGGTTTTCTTTCGAAAAAAGTTACTTCATTTGACATCGCCATACTAATTATGATTAAGGATTATTTTATCATAGTAATGATGCTTTTAGTTTAGAATCTTTATGTAGCAACAAAAGGTTGACAATAATGTATATTTATGCTATGATTATATTTAAAATTAATAAGATTTTGTTTTTTGAAAAAGATCTATTTGGCTTCTATTTGAGATTATTTTCAAGGTAATTTCAAATGGAAGTTGAATTTATTATAAACAAGAAAAAGGAGGTATTTTTATGCCAGCAAATTATCATTTTTTACACGAAGAAGAAAATGTGAAAGTAAAAGTTCCGCAAAAAGGCGAATATATGAAATTCGTTTCAGCACACAGCTTTAAAACTGGAAGCAAAAAGATAGTTTTCGTAGAAAATCATTGGCAGAGCAGTTCTTTTATTGAAGGACAACTCGTCCAACGAAATTTCTTCGGAATTGCTGAAAAACAACTAGGCAAAAAAATTATCGGAAGAATGAGAATAACAATAAAAAAAACTTCCAGATCAAAAGAAACAGTTTCGCTCATTGATGTTTGGGCGACGCCTGAAAAAGAAGGGAAATACAAGCTGGTCTTCGAGAAAGACGAGGCCGGCAAGCTTCAATTTTCTTTTTATGAAATCTGACAAGCGGAGAACCTTCGCTTGATTTTCAAACTTTGACCAGCCGCATAACACTAATTTGTTATGTGGCTGTTTTTATTTCTAAAAACTTTTTCAAAAACTATGCCAAAAAGTTCTCACAATAAAAAATTATCAAACTTATTTTCTTAGACTTTCTTTAAAATTTTCATCGTAACGACTAACGGATTGATTGTCGATAAGACTTCTTTTTTTGGTTTCCTTGAAGCTAACATCTGTTTTTAATAAATTCATCTCAAATAAAATTTCATCAAAATAACCTGGTAAAACAGTTTTCCAAGTAACAGGAAAATCAGCATCAGAAACATTCTCTACTTTACGAGTTAGTTCATTGGTGCAATTGCGAGTAAAAGTGTTATACATTCGTGGTTTTTCATAAACCTTGTTTACGTCTTCAGTAATTTCTAAAAATATTTTTTGAGCTGTTTCAGGAGTGACTATTGAAGGATAAAGATATACTCTTTCGTCCCTTAAATCAGTTCGCAAACCAATAATATCTTTCTCTGAACCGACCACATACAAAAATTCAAATTGCCTTAATAAACCCAAAATAGGGGAGAAATTTTCGCCTTGTTCTCGCCTGGTTTCAGCTGAAATTACCACTTGTTCTCCATTAGAAAATCCAAAGCTTATAAAAATATGAGCCATTCCTTCAAAATCATCAAAATGAGAAATAAAGATATCAATATCCTCAAGTTGATTTAATTTTAATTTTCTAGTTTCATAGTTCTTTTCCACTTTGTCACTTTCTTTCCAATCAAAATTTCTGAAATTATCAATAATAATTTCTTCTCCTTTAATTTCAATTTTTGGTAAAACTTCCTGACCAACTTCCCAATCACGCTCATGAGACGGTCTGAAAACAAGCACCAAAAATAACCAAGAAACCAAAAACACTCCAGCAATAATTTTTATTATTCTAAGCATTTATTTCAAATATTTTTTATTTCCATCCCTGACCGACAACTCTCCATTGAACTTGTTGTTGAGGAACTTGAACAATTCCCTGAGGTGTTTGTTGTGGCACATTAGCTTGTCCTCTGTTAAATTCAATTTCAATATTAAAATAATTAGACTGATTAATGCTTTCAACAAAAGCAATTTTATATTCTTTTTTAATTTTAGAATTATTTTCAATTTCAAGCTCTGGATTCCAAACTAAACCAAAATTCATTTCTTCTTTGTAAGTCTCATAAAGTTCACTCATCAAATCGGCCAAGGAATCACTCGCTTCAATTATTGTTTTAATTCCTAGATCTTTTCTAGCCTCTTTCCTACCAATATAATATTGGTGAGAATAAAGTTTTTCAGTGAAATATTCAACAATTTCCTTTATTTCCTTTTGTTCCATAGGTGAATTATGACTCTCTAAAAGCCTCTCTGCCAATCTTCTAATCAAACTATGAGTTCTATTAACATTTCCCAAGGCTAACGGATGAATTTGTGGATCAGCTTCGATAAATTTATTAAAAACTCGAGTTAAATTTTCATCACTTTTGATTTCAAACTTATTCTTTGCTAAATCAAAATAGGATATCACATCCTCCACGGAAATAGGGATTTTATTACCTTGAGGCGAATTTTTATCCTGCGGGTTGAAAGCATTTGTAGTCGATGGGTCAATCGGTGAAAGCTCAGAAAGATCACTCATAACAATTTCATCAGCTCCCAAGGAAATCATTGTTGCGGCACTATGAGCTTTGTAAGGAATGATAACCGAAAATTTGTCACAATACTCCCTAATCATTGAAACCAAACGCCATGGAACCATAGTATCTCCCCCCGTGCTATATAAAAATAAATCTATATTTTTAATTTTTCCAATTTTTCGAAGTTGCTGGCTAACAATTGGAATAATATCCATAGCCACCCTTCCACTAGTTGGACCCTGACGATCTCCAGTTATATAAGTGATAACTTTTGAACCTCTCTCTTCTTCTATTTTTTGAATTAATTCTTTTTTGTTCATATTTCTAATTTTAATTTTTAGTTGAATTATTATAGCATTTTAAAACTATTTTTTGAAGAGCCTCGAAAATATAAGCACACTTATTCATAAAATAAAAATAGCGGTTTCTATAGAAACTGCTATAGAAACTGCTATTTTTTTCGCCAATCATAGATTTCGACTTTTCCTCGTCCTCTGTCGACAATAGAAAGTTTCATTTTCTCACGCCAACCATATTTATCGATAATCTCTTTGGGAATAGTTATATTGAAGCTGTATTTTCCTGATCTTTTGATTTTGTGAACAAATTTTTCTTTCATATTTATATTTAAAAATAATAAACTGTACCAAATATCAAGGTCTTCTTCGAATGATGAAGATATATTTAGTAATTTCCACCAATAACAGATTTATAATAATAACTCCAGCGATAATCAACCAACCCTTCAAGTCTATTGGGATGGTTTTGATTAAATTTTGAAAAAAAGGCACATAAATAGTTGCTAAAAAAGCTAAAATCACAAAAATTGAAGCTCCATTTAACCATTTGTTGTTAAATAAGTCTATTTCCCAGAGATTTCTATCTAAATTTTTAAAGGAATAAATCACAAAAGCGGTATCAAGAGCAAAAAAACCAAAAATTAAAGTTTGCACATATTCCAGATTCCAATTCATTTTTCCCCAAAGAATCCAAAATAAAAACAAAATTAAAAACTGTTTGATAGTTCCAGTCACGAAAATTAAAATTTTCATTTGTTTGGTCAAAAGATTAGTCTTAACTGATTCAGCCTTTTTTCTCATTGTTCCTTTCTCAGCTGGCTCAAAAGCATAGGCGATAGTCGGAAAAGTATCTTCAATGAAATTATTCCACAATATTTGAACTGGCAAAATTGGCAAGGGCCAAGCAAAAAACACCTTTGACACCCCGACCACAATGATTGAAGCAAAAGAATCACTTAAGACATAAGCGATTGATTTTCTCAAGTTATTTAAAATCGTGCGCCCCTCAGCCACCGCGTCTATAATAATATCAAAACTATCATTCAATAAAATTAAGTCTGAAGTTTGTTTAGCAATTTCAGTTCCTGAGCCAACTGCAATTCCAATGTCAGCCTGCTTAAGAGCCGGGGCATCATTTACTCCATCGCCTACCATTGCCACCACTTTTTCATTTTTTTGCCAAGCGTTAACTATTCTAATTTTATGACGGGGCTCAGCTCTAACGTAAATTTTGAAATTATGAACAGTTTTCCTTAATTGACTTTCACTTATTCCATCCAAATCTTTGCCTTCTAAAACTTGACTAGCTTTAACTTGTATTCCAGCTTCTCGAGCAATAAAAAGAGCAGTTTTAATTTGATCACCAGTGATAATTATGGGCTCTATTCCCGCTGTCCTGGCTCTTTTAATAGCTTTTTTGATCCCCTTTCTTAATGGGTCTTTAATCCCAGCTAAACCTATAAATTCTAATTCTTTAATTTCATTAAAAAACTCTTTTTGATTTTTAGGTTTGATTTTTATTTCCCGACAAGCCAATCCCACTACTCTCAACCCTCGTTCAGCTAATTCTTCAGATTTTTCTTGCCAACCGTCTTTATTCACAGCCATTTCCAATAATTTTTCTGGAGCTCCCGTTACATAGATATATAGTTTTTCATCTTCTTTTATTAAACTAGCTTGAAATTTATGATGAAATTCAAAAGAAAATTTCATTAACTCTTGATAATTTTTCATTAAAGTCTTTTGAAAAATTTTCTTTTCTTCCCCTATTAAAAACAAAGCTTTATCGGTCGGCGAACCGTTAATCACCCAGTCTTTGAAGTTATCTTCCGGATTTTCCACATAAGCCTCGTTACAAATTATTCCTATTTTTTCAGCCAATTCCTTGTCGCTGGCTACCAATTCTTCCAACTTCATTTTTCCTTGAGTTAAAGTTTTGGTTTTATCCAAACAAATTATCGAAGCAGCCCCCAAGGTTTCCACTGAGTTCATCTTTCTCACCAATCCTTTTTTTTTAAGTAATCTTTCCATACCAATAGCTAAAATCACTGTTACCACAATTGGCAAAGACTCAGGAATTCCGCCAACCGCAATAGCCACCGTTGCTTCAAAAGTTTCCAACCAACTATCTCCCCTTAAAATTCCTCCCACAAAAAGAATAGCCACCAAAAAAACAATTAAAATTCCAATCATATTTCCCAATTTAGCAATTTTTTTCTGTAAAGGGCTTTTCAGTTCTCGAATATCCTTAATTAAATCAGCTATACCTCCCACTTCACTTTGTTTACCAACGCTAGTAATCAAAGCCAAACCCTTACCTCCTTCTATCAAACTTCCCATATAAACCATATTTTCTCGATCAGCCAAACTACTATCAACTGGAAGTTTTTTAATATCCTTTCTTGAGACCTTTGATTCTCCAGTTAAAACAGCCTCAGAAACTTGCAGGTTTTCAGAAAAAACAAGCCTCCCGTCAGCTGGAACTTTCTCTCCCGCTCTCAAATCAACTAAATCCCCCATCACTAATTCTTCTTGTAAAATTTCCTTTTTGTGACCTTCTCTTATCACAGTAGTAGTGGTTTTTATAGCAGAATGCAATTTATCAAAAACTTTAGAAACTTTCATTTCTTCACTAAAACCAAAAACAGCATTAAACAAAACAGACAATGAAATTACTAGCGAATCTGTATATTCTTCCATCACGAAGGTGATAATAGCTGCTAAGATAAGAATGTAGATTAAAGGACTTTTAAATTGACTAAAAAAAGTTTTAATCCAGGAAAAACTTTTAAATTTTTCAATTTTATTTTCTCCATATTCTTCTCTTCTGGTCTCTGTTTCTCTTTCTTTAATTCCATTTTTTCGATCTGAATTTAATAAACCAGCCGTTTCTTTAGCCGAGATATTATGCCATAAAATTTCTTTTAATTGATTTTTATTTTTCATTTTTCTTGACCCGTTAAATCATTTCAAACAAAGTTTAAAACACCACTTAACTAGATTAATTTTAAAATTAAAACTCATTGGAATCTGTTCTTCTAAATTTTTTAATTCCTCATTTAAATCACTTTCTGTTTCCAATATTATTTTTTTATGATTATTAAATCTAAACTCTTTTTCCTCTAAAACCTCTCTTATGTTTTTTAATTTCTTTGCTGATTTATCTTTTTAAAATTGAAAATTCTTTGGATTTCAGTTTAACTTTTCTAATAATTTCATTTATAAAAAACGGCATTCCAATTTTTAATCTTTTTTTAACTTCATAAAAAGATTTCTCCAACTTTTTTATTGAAATTATGTTTAAAAATATTTTCTTTATTAATTATAACAGAAATAATTTTTAATTAAAAATAAATCAGAAATCCTTAATATTTACAAATAAAATTTGTCTCTCAAAAAATCCTCCTTTTCCTCATCAGGAAAGAAAGGAGTTCTAATTTTCAAGCTTTATTGAAAAGTTTTTCCCTTTCTCAAATGAGGGAAAAAGGTTTTTTATGTTTATTATTTTAATTTTTATTCGAAAACATCAATAAAATAATTGACTACCAGTCATTTTTAAGCTAAAATTTAATTCGTTGTTATAAAATAACATATGAAAGTAAGTTTATCTTGCGCGCATAGCTCAGTTGGTAGAGCAGCGGCCTCTTAAGCCGACGGCCGGGGGTTCAAATCCCTCTGCGCGCACAAAATTTTTTCTTTGCAAGCAGAGGAATTTAAGAGCCCCTAAACATTTAGAACTAGCGAAAAATTATAAAGAGTAGTGTGAGCTCGTGCAAGAAGCACTTAGCAAAAACTAGATGCGAGTGCGATGAAGTTTGGGGTTAATGGAAACGATCCGCCAGCTGACTGAAGTGAATTTTCGATGTACAGCTCCTAGGTATCCGAATCGAAGGGAAAGGAAATCCCTATAATAAAACTAATCTTATTAGAGATTGTATACCCTCTAAGTTTTTGTTATTATGAAAATATTCAAACAATAATCTTGATTCATTTCAAAAATTATAGTACACTTCTATTTGTTATGGACGCTTAGCTCAGTTGGTTAGAGCGTTTGGTTTACACCCAAAAGGCCACAGGTTCGAATCCTGTAGCGTCCACCAAAAAATCCCATAGAATTTTATAGACGCTATATAATTCGAAGGGAGCGAGAGAAAGAGAGCTCACGAGCTTTCAATATACAATTCCCAGATGCTCGAATCAGAAAGAAAGAGCCTCCCTAACTCTTAATAAATATCATAAATATTTTTGATAAATCAAAAAACACAAAATAAGCTATGAAAATTTTTTCTCAATAAACATTTATGTAATCCAACAAGCGCCTGTAGCTCAACTGGATAGAGCGCCTGGCTTCGGACCAGGAGGTTGTGGGTTCAAGTCCTGCCAGGCGTACGCTAAATAGAAAACTGCGAAAGCGGTTTTTTTAATGTAATCCTGGAAAAAGTAAACTGACATTAAAAATGAAACAATATATATAAAATCTTTTTTTGAAAGGGATTCTAAAAATTAAAATTTTTTATTTTTTATTTGCTTTTAATTTGAGCTGACATTTCATTCAGAGCTTTGTTGAGTTGAGAATCAAATTTAGTTTCAATATCATAGTCTGACAATTTAACTTCTATATCAGCTTCAAGACCAGTTTTATTTATAGAAGTTCCGTTAGGAGTTAACCATTTAGCGATAGTAACTTTTAAACTAGAGCCATCTTGAAATTCTTGAAATTCTTGAACTGAACCTTTTCCAAAACTTTTTTGTCCGACTAACTTGCTGCCGTTAATATCCCTCAATGCTCCCGCTAAAATCTCCGAAGCACTAGCGCTTCCCTCATTAATTAAAACCACTACTGGAATTTCAGAAAAAACATTTCCGCCCAAAGATTCAAATTTTTGAATCGTTCCGTCCTGTCTTTCTTCTTGAACGACCACACTATCACTCGGAACAAACCTTGACGCAATTTTAATCGCCACGTTTAAAAATCCACCAGGATTATTTCTTAAATCTAAAACTATTCCTTTGTTATTATCAGCGATTACTTTGGTTATTTCCTTGTTGAATTCATTAGCCGTATCTTCCGAAAAACTAGTAATTTGAATATAAGCTATGTTTCCCCATTTTTGCTCATAATTAACACTTTTCAAATCAATAGTGTCTCTAGTTATTTTAATTTCTTTTGATTCCTCTGCGTTTTGACTAATCACTGTCAAGACTATTCCTGTGCCTTTTGGTCCTCTGATTTTACTGACCGCTTCATCGATACTAATATCACTAGTCATCTCTTGATTTATTTTAATAATTCTATCTCCCGATCTTAAACCAGCCTTTTCAGCAGGCATTTCACTAATAGGAGCTATCACTACTAAACCTCCCTCTTTCATCCCCAATTCAGCACCTATTCCCTCGAAACTTCCCTCCATATCACTAGAAAAAGCTTTTGATTCTTTGGGATTCATATAACTAGTGTATGGGTCTCCAATCGCATCAACCATCCCTTTTACAGCCCCATAAATCATATCCTGAGAATTCAAGTCTCCTTGATCAATGTATTTTTTTTCTAAACTGCTCCAAGTTTTCCAGAAAATATCAAAATCAACTTTTCCTGGTTGATTATTGTCTATATTTTTAATTAAATCTCCAGGCTTTACTAGTTCTTCAACAAAATTAGTTAAATTACTAACTGGACTATTGCTGTTGCTATTGTTTTTCTTTCCCCAGGCCAAACCAAAATAGAAAAAAACTACCCCAATAAGGATTAAAATAAAAAAACTATATTGTTTTTGAAAAATGTTTTTCATTATTCTGCCTATAAAATAAATATTTTTTTTTATTAAATCTAAGCCGTTTAATCTGCCCCTAGAAATTTTTCTTTTCATATTTTTAATAATTACTTGGAGCTTTCTATTTTAATTTACAACCATAAAGCTCTTATTTTAGCACTAAAAATTTGTTAGTTTCTGCACATTTTCTTGAATTTCATTATAAACATCCTGCCCTCGTCTAGGAATTAAAATATAACCAACTTCCACTGGATAATCAGTTGGAGCTTGTAATAAACCTTCTTTTGAGTTTTCTAAAACTTTTTGTTGAATATTAGCATCTTGAATTCCCGAATAAGTATCAAAAAACTTTTTCATTTCAGCAGAATTCATATCAGTTCTAACATTGTCACCCACGACGTTTATTATGTCGTTTACCTTAGAAAAATCAGAAAAAGCATTCAAAGAAGTCATTTTTTCTTTTAATTTATTCAAAATCAATTGTTGTCTTCTAGCTCTATCAAAATCAGATGAAGTGACTCTGGAGCGGACATAGCAAAGAGCTCTTTCCCCTTTTAATGTTTGTTCACCTGCTGGTAAAGAAAAAACACCCCCACATTCCTCATTGGAATTATAACAAAGTGGATAAGACTTAACTATTCTATCATTTTTGTCTTTTTTGTGTTCAAATTCTCCTGTTTCTATTGTAAAAGCTCCTCCTTTGTCGCCATCACACACTTTCATTTCATGAAACTGAACAGGTTCTATGAAAGGTTCTTCTAAATTAACATTAATTCCTCCCACTACATCTATTAATTCTTCAAAACCCTTAAAGTTAATAACCACCCCATAATGAATATCCAAACCAGTTATCTCGGAAGTTATTTTTTTCATAGAGCTTATCCCTGTTTTATCGGTTTTCTCTTCTCCATAATGATAAACATAGTTTATCTTATTGTGTTGATTAGTTTCGGGAATTTTAACATACAAATCCCTTGGGATAGAAATTAAAACAACCTTATTATTACCTTCATTTTCTGTTTTATTTTCTTTAATGCTAGCTACCATAATAGTATCCGCCAACAAACC
>Ga0307980_1000742_pt1 | contig 14502 bp, 18 predicted proteins | sample OrgLakmetage1060_FD_201817 | JGI IMG/M metagenome (GOLD analysis project Ga0307980, IMG submission 201817) | Saline water microbial communities from Organic Lake, Antarctica - #1060 | ecosystem: Environmental > Aquatic > Non-marine Saline and Alkaline > Saline | place: Antarctica: Organic Lake... | reverse complement strand
TATCGATTATGAAATAGAGGAAAGGGATTTAACTAACCTTAATACTAAAGTGAAAGAATTAAGAAATAGATCTAAGTTTTTAGAACATACTTATACATGGAAATGGATGAATGCAGAAAATAAAGATCTTAAAAATAAGATAATATTAGACTTCATTAAAATGAAAATTAAATAAATTATAAATTTTCAGCTGATCTATCAGGTGTTGTGTATTCAAGTGTCATCAAGTCATCATTATCTAATTCATATAAATTAGAACCTACCCATAGAAGAATATCACCTTGTTTAGCTGTACCATTTCTTAGAGTAACATTGAACTTATTTAATGATGTAATTGATGGAACATCATATCCACCATAAGTTACTGTTGAGAATGTACCAGAAGGTGTAACACCTACTACTTTACGGTAATTATAACTTGTTCCATTATCAAGTCTTAAATATTCCGAAGTTGTAGGAGCTTCTGCATTTGAAATTTGTAATGAGTTTGATCCAACGATAAGATAAGATGATATAGAAGTCATACTTGATGGGTTTGCAAAGTCATAACTATCACTAATTACTTCCAATCCGTTTATTAAAATATCAACTGACTTATCCCCACTTGGTTCAAATTGTAATAGATCATCAATAGCAACATCATAATCGTAAATTTCAGACGTTAAGTTACACACTATATTCTTTTGTGTGTTAACTTTAAATGTATATTCATCTAAGGCTTCAACCCACCCATTTGATACACCAGTGTATCTAGTTCTTCTGTTAAATATATCATCTATGGTAGTTACCATTCCTGTTCTTGGAGGAGTTACTGACCAAGCAGATTGTGTTAGTCCAGTACTAGATGTACCCACATATTCAATTATATTATTATTTGATACTGTAGTATTTAAATTTAAAGAGTAAGATGAACCTGTTCCTACAACAGTAAAAGTATCTAAAACTATATCATTTTCTAATTTTAAATATCTATTATCGTCATCAGTTGTAACTGGGTTATCTATTGAAAATGTAGACCCATTCCAACGATACCAAGTATCATCAGCTATTGAGTATGAGTTTCCAACACCAACAGTTGTTGTTTTTATATAATAATCATCATAAGTATTATTTAAATAATTTACTTGATCATTAGTTCCCGTTAACCCATTAACAGTTGTGTCTGTACCTACTGTTATTAAATATCCTTTAACAGAGTCTTGCCATTCTCCACTTCCATTAACTCCACCACTTCCTCCTTGTGGTAGGTTATCAAGGAAACTATCTAAGAACTCACCAGTATATTGAAAAGATATACCTCTTGGTCCGTTAGATTGTAAATAAACTTCTTGATTAGGTGCAGATACTAAAGAAGCAAAATCAATATCAAAACCTAAACCGTTATCCGAGTCAAAAGGAGTTGCACCAACATTAAATTTAATAATAGATGCATAATAATCCACTTCCCACCTACCGTTTAATGCAGGTATTGGGTTACCATCTGGTCTATATAATTTAAATTGAAAGCCATTTGAAGGTGCTCCCGAAGCATCAGTTACATCCACAGGTGATATCATAGGTTTTACCCACCCTGATGATGGTATAAATCCAGTTGAATCCCATGTTGGAGATCCAGTATCAAGAAACCAAGCTTGTCCATTAGAATCTTTTAAAGGGTATAATAAAGCTAATGATGTCGGAGTTGAAACATCAGTACCTACTTGTGTTACAGCAGGGTTTGTTGACGCTTCAGAACTAGCGTTTGTAAAATCACTTGAGTAATTTATAGAATTTGCCCATACCTCAGATGTTCTTACGTTATGAGCTGATTTATAAATTTCATTAGCAGGATCATTTACATCTTTAGTTATTACTAAACCTAAAGAGTGGAAAAAACCTGTTTTTCGTTGTGTATCTTGATCAAAATTAGCCATTTAAATATTATTTTATATTGTCGTTAACTAAAGAAAAGGTTTTCTTACTTAACTTTTTTAATTCTTTACCATTTAATTTCAATGTATCTACTTCTTCACCATGTTCAAATATAAGTAAATACATTTGTTCACCTCTATCGTTTATATTTGATTCTATTAATTTAACGTCCATAACTTAGTTGTTTTTTTATATATTTTTAATCCCAATTTCCATCTTCTATACTTATCTCACTAATCTCATTATTAGTACTAGTGTTCTTAACCCCTACTAATAAGTAAGCTCTCCATCCATTGAGAGTTCCGGTATTCCATGATATTTTACTATTTTCATCTAAGAAATTACCACCACCACCAGTAGAGTTAACTCTTATACCACCATCATCAGGAGAAGTATTAATTCTACTCAAATCATACCACCCACTTGGAACAGTATTATTGGTCAACCCCATAAATAATAATAAGTTACCATCACCAGGAGTATCATCGTTCTTAGTATCTAAATCTTTTTCTACAAAATCGGTATCAAATTCAAATGTACCATTAGCTTGAACATTAGCTATACCAGGAGTTTCAAACTTTCTTAAATACCATCTATAATCATTATATACGAATGTATCAGTGGTTAAAGCTGACCTACTATTAATCACATCTATTGAAACAGAAGCGGTACTTGCTGTTGAGTAGTCAATAGTATTTGTTATATTAATCTCTGGTTGCCATGTAGAAAAATCTACTTTAGGATAAACTAATTTAGAACCACCACTAGGTGATGAACCTTGAATTTGTTGTAATTCGTATTCATAATTACCAGTTGTTAAATCAACGGTAGAATCAAATGCTGATTCTGTTGATGAAAATAAAGCTGAGAAAACACTTAGTCTTCTAGATTCATCATTAAAATCTTCTGTATTTCTATCACTCACAGATGACTTACTTAAAATCAACCAATTATAATCTGGTGATACTTGGTTATCTACATTAGAAACCCAGTCATTTAGTATAGCATTAACATTTGTAGTATTTGATACATTTAATTCGTTATTATCATTTGTACCAGGAGTAACTAAATTAGAGCTACTTATATTATGAATCTGTATATAATCAACGTTTTGAACATTATAATCATTACTCCAAGAAACATATCCCGAGCCACCTGCTACTATTCCTGTATCATTAATACCTGAGTTAGTAGAGAAGTTCAAATTAAGTTGGTTTCCAGTAGGGTATGTTATCTCATTTAGGTTATCCATATCTATTACGTTAACTTCAAATGATGACCCATTATCATAATAAGCAACCCCCGATAAATAATATAAAGTAGGAGATTGTTCTGATAAGGATACAGAACCATTTATTAAAGCTGTGGAAGTTGATCCATCATCTGTATCTCTATCATACATAGCTATTTGTTTTTTAGGAACTGATGTATAACTAGGATCTCCAATATTATTATGTTCTATTACTACCGAGAATTTACCTCCTAGTGGTATTAAATTTGCGTTATTTAAGTCAACTTGGAAGTTAGCCGATGCTTTAAACCTATCTTGATTAGGATCTAATTGAGTAACATTGATCGTAAGACCATTATTAGAAGTAGATCCAGTTGAGTTTAAAGTATATGTTATAGTTTCTATCACAGTTGAATCATCATCATCTAATAAAGAAAGTGTTAAAGTTGTACTTGTGTTATTAATTAACGCAAATTCAGTAACAGAATAGTTCAATATACCATTGTTTGTATAATCAATAGTAGAATGAGTATATCCAGCTGAATAACTTCCCAAGTTATATGTTCCTAAAGAATCTGCTATTACTCTATCTTGAGTATTTACATCGGGTATAGTATTTGACCCTTGATTAAAATAATCAACATAATCAGGAGCGGGTATCCATACTGTAACAGAGTTAGTAGCTCCACTTGTTGTTAATACACCATTCGCCGTTCCACCTGGAACAGTAACAGTATTTCCTCTAAATATCATATTTGTTATGTTTGAGAAACTAGCTCCCGTTGTATAATCTTGGACTGTTAGTGTTGAGGATGAAGATGAAGAATCATCTAAGTATTTTATTGATCTCCATTGAGTACCATCCCATACAATAACTCTATCTATATCGGAATCATAGTGTAGCAGACCTACCTTTTCTCCAATGTTAGGAGTTGGTCTATCACTTGTTCCCGAGTTAAGAATTACGTTTTCTCTTAACGTAGCATCTATTATCTCGTTACCATTTAAATCTTGGTGTATGTATATGTCTTGTTTAATGTTATTTGCCATTAGTGTTTCCCTAATATTTTATCTCCTATTACTGAGTCGATTGCTAATATACATGCTATAACTAAAGCTGTCATTTTAATACCCTTAATTGCTAATCCTAGAGGTGTTCCACTACCTACTAATTCAAGTAACCAATGTCCACTTTGACCTTTAACTAATTGTTCAAAGACAATTCCTATTAAAACTGCAATTACTGGTAATTCAAAACTAGGTCCACCCATCTTGTTAGTTAACTTACTTAAAACATCTATTAATTTATTAGCTCCTGCTTCACCTACTTTTGCTACTTTAGCTAACCATGAGAATGGTGGTATTTCTTCAATACCATGTACAAGTGTGGCGATAACATTACCTTTCTCGTTAATTATAGATTCTGTTACTGGTTCTTGTTCCTTTTTCAGAAACTTACCGAAGTTTTTATCAGTCGAATTTGATATTTTTTTAAGAAACTCACTTGTGTACCATTTAGTAACTTCTCTACCTGTTTTTAAATCTTTTTTAAGACCATCCTTTTCTTTATCATTTAATTCTTTAATCTTATCAGATAATTTACCCTTTTTAACTTGTTGGATAACTTTATCTCTAGCTTTATCTAAAACACTTTTAAAGAAGTCTTTAATACCATCTTTGATTTTCCCTACAAATTGGGTTAGATCTTTAGCACCTTGTATTATTTTACCTAAAACTTTTTCAGCTTTATCAGATATAGCATTTGATACTTTTGTTGCTTTAGGAAATCTATCTTTTAGTTTATCAAAGAATCCCTCATTTATAGATTCTTGTACATAATTCTTTATTTCTAATTTTATAGTATCATCTTTTACTGACTCTACCATAGATTCAACTATTTGCCTAAACATTACATTATTACCACTGGTAACATTAACATTATCTAAGTGTATGAATTTGTCTTCAGATATATATGTGTTAAAGGTCTTTATATACATAAATTAAGTCTTATTTTATAAACTATATATTAAAATGGAAATATAATAAAGGAGATTAAATTAATAAATTATATGGAATATAAGAACGAGAAAGTGATAATTGTCGGTCCTGGAGCTTCTGGTAAAGATTATTTGTCAGAAAAACTAATAGGTATGGGATTAAATAAATCAGTTTCCTATACCACACGACCTAAAAGAGATAATGAAGTAGATGGAGAAACATATAACTTTGTTACTAAAGATAAGTTCCAAGAAATGATATCAAATGATGAATTCTATGAATATGAAGTTTTTTTAGACGATTGGTATTATGGTTCAACTGTAAAAGATTGGAATGAATGTAATTTATTCATTAAGACAGTAGGAGGGATTTCCCAAATAAAAGAAGAAGATCGAAAGAATTGTTTTGTAGTTTATCTAGATATTGATGAAGATATACGATATGAGAGATTATTAGAAAGAAAAGATGTTGATTCCGTTAATAGAAGAATCGATGCCGATAAAGAAGATTTCAGAAAATTTGAGGATTTCGATTTAAGAATTAGAGACGAAAAGTTTACACCAGGAATGGTATATGATTTAATGTCATAAATAACAAATAATATGAAAAGTTGCATCAGATATTTTGGAGGAAAGGGTAATGGGTTATGTAAAAGACTCCTATCTTATTTCCCTGATAATTATAAAGAAATGAATTACTTAGAACCATTCGGTGGTTCTGCTGCTGTTTTATTTGATAAAGAAATATCTCCTATTGAAATTTATAATGATATCGAAGAAAATGTATATTCTTTATTTAAGGTTTTATCAGATAAGGATCTATTTAAAGAATTCAAAGATAAGTGTGATTTAACTCCATACTCTAAACAGATAATGGAAGAATTTAAACTTTCTTTACGAGAAGATGATCTAAGTATTCTTGAAAGAGCTTATAAGTATTTTATTGTTAATAGAACAGCATATAATGGACATGGTGGTTTTTCTGCATCCCCTGCTATACGTAGAAAAATGAGTAAATCTGTTAGTGATTATCTATCAACCGTTGATCGATTATATGATATACACCAACGTCTAAGTAAAGTTATAATTCATAACCGAGATGCGGCTGACCTTATAAAGAAGTATGATAAGGAGAATTGGATGTTATATTTAGACCCTCCCTATCACTGGAGTACTAGAACTGCGGCAAGATATAAAGAAGATATGGATGTAGAAAAACAACAAGAATTTCTTAATGCCCTTATTGGATGTGAAAATGCTAAGATATTAGTATCGGGTTATGATTGTGAAGAATATGATATACTTGTTGATAATGGATGGAACAAAATTAGTTTTGAGGTAAAAACACAAAATACTAACCGTGAAGGAAAAACCAAAGTAGAAACTATTTGGTTTAATTATAATATATCTTAATATGGAATACGATGAAGGTTATAGTGTTGTGCATAGTACGGATTATTAAAAACTAAAATTAAATAGAATGGAAATAAACAAAATATAGAAACGGTGGTTTTTTTAGGAGTAGAAAACCATTAGCATACAAGCCTAATATAGTTACAGAATATATATTAGTATTTAAGAAAAAGTCAAATTTATTAATAGATAAGTATTTAAAAAACAATAGCCTTGTTAGTGATGGTTATGAAAGGAGTAATATTTGGAAAATACAACCACAAACGAAAAGTAAGCACCCAGCACCTTTCCCTGATGAAATTGTTGACAAATTAATAAAATACTATTCGTATGAAAATGATTTAGTTTATGAGTGATGCTCAAATACAACCACTCCCGTCGAACCCTTTATGGGCAGTGGAACAACTGCAAAGATGGCTAAACTAAATAATAGAGATTTCATAGGTAGTGAAATGGTTGAGGATTACTGTGTAATTGCAAATGAACGATTAAAATAGTATTATGCACAACTAATCGATATGCACCACTATTTATGTATAAACCCATAAAAACAAATAATTATGAAAACAGAAATCAAAGAGAACATTCACTATTAGAAAATACGAAGGTGGTAAACTGATTGCAAAACTAAGAGGAATTCTACGTTGCGAACAATGCCCTAATATAGAAATTGGCGAAAACGTACATAAACATTACTGGATATGACTCATGAGATTGAATCTATAAGAATAGAGTCTGAAAGGGCGATAAAATCTATATTGCAACATAAAACAAATCAAATGGCTAGGTTTAGTGTTGGTGATTTTATATATGGAGTCACAGGAGTTATATTAGTTGAAAAAATTAGTTATAGAACAGTTCGGAATCATTTGAATGTTAAGTATATTGGTCGCAATTGTAGATGGTTAAAGGGTGGGTTTATTACGTATACTAAAAAGTCGAAATCAAAGTCGATAATAGATTATGGGAATTTGAAAAAGATAGAACCCCATTTATTTGTACATCCTGAATAGTATAAAGTCAATTAATATTTTGAATAATGGTTAATAATTATTAGTTTTATACAAAAAAGAATTAATGAGTTTAACAATACCAAAAAGAAAGTCAATCAAAACTATTGGATTAGTTGGAAACAATAAATCTGGTAAAAGGTTAGCATCTCAATATTTTAATAGTTGTTTTGGAATCCCTTCTTTTAATGCTGATTTAGCATTTAAGATGATCATAAATTATGATGAAAAAACAAAACGTAAGATTATATCTTACTTTGGCGATATAGCTTTCTTTAAGAATAAATACCTAAACCCATCATATTTCGATAACCCAATAAAAATGATGAGATTAGTTGAGATAGCTGAGGAAAGAGTATTTGAAAAGTTTTTTTCATGGAAAAAAAGACAAAAATCAGATTTTGTTATATTCCGATGTACTATTCTACATGGTATTTTTAACCCCGTCAATTTCAATAAAGTTATATCAGTTTACTGTCCTAAAGATATATCTGAGTGGAGATCATCACTTGAACCAAATAAAGATATTTTTCATGATATCCAAGTAGAAGAATATCCACTAGACTATTTAAAAAAGAGGTCAGATTTTGTTATTGAAAATGATCTTAGTAAATTGATGTTATCACAAGTAGAAGAAATTTATAAAACAATAAGTAATAATAAATAATATGGGAGAAGGAGTTTTTGTAATAAGTATTTTTTTATCAGTCATAGCTATATGTATTTTTATGATTTTTGCACCACTCTATTTTATGGATAGATCAGAAATTAGGAGAAAGATATCATCTATGAAGAAGGACTATTATGTATTTAAATATAATATTGAAGAAAATGCAGAAGAAATTGGAGTAGAAGTAGATATTAAAAAAATAAACTTCAACATTGGATACTTCAATATAAATAAAAAGTATTCAAAAATACAGGATCAGATGGGAATGTATAAATTTATATCATCAAATCTGCATTATATAAAAACATTTAATTCTATATTAGAAAAGAATGTTGATAAATTAAATAAGATAGAAGATAGTATTGTAACTAAAGTCAAAGATAATAGGTTAGCGAATAAAAAGCTTATCATTAAAAGAAAAATGAATACTGATGTTAATAAACTACCAAGAAAAGATACTATTTTGAATAAATATAACTATATTATTAATTCAGATAACATCAAAGAGATATATGAAGATTTTCAAGGATCTAATGCACACTCATACGATTTAAAAGTAAAGTATAAAAAGGTAGTTGAAAAACTCACCGCTTTTTCTGATTTATTGAGAGAGATGGATACGTTTTATGTTAAAATACGAATTGGTAAAGCTCCGAATAAAAATGATTTTTATTCTAGGTTAAATAAGTTACTGGTTGGTGTTGGTAATAAACACATTACGATATTTAATCTCAAAAAAGTTTACGATGAATTTAAGTTAAAATGTGATGATTTTAAAAATACATTTTTTATAAATCAAGAAGTATCTATTTTATATTCTAGGAGAGGTGCTTTAGTAGACCAATTCACACAAAATATTAAACAAATAAATATTCATATTTCAAAGATAATGAGTTTCAAAGGGGTACTTGAAAAATATAAACCATTTGATACTAAAATAAAATATAAATATTATATTGAGAATATGATCAAGTTGGTTGATAACTCCTATGATTCTATCCAAAAGGGTAACTACAAACACGCAGATATTACAAGAAAAAGGTGTGGTATGATAGTTAAAGATCTAGATAATAAACTCAAAGAAATACAAAAGTTATATCGTTTAGCTTTAAAATCTAAAGAATATTATTTTGAATATGGACATGAATTAAAAACCATACCGAGTTCACTTTTTAGTAAGATTAAAATTAAGATAAATAAATATGTCTTAAATGATTCGATTACTAGTAGTTTTAAAAGTGTATGGGATTCTATTCTTGAGTTGAATGAGAATAAGAAAGATATTGTAACATTATCTAAAGATGTTAAGACTATATATACAAAGCTTATAGTAATAGATGAGGAAATTGAAAAAATTCCTAATAAGAAAATGTTACCAGTTTATGGTTTGGTGAAAAGAGAAGAACCTAAATATCCTCAAATAAACGAAAATACGGATTAATATGTACCAATGTCACAAAGTTAAAGATTTTAATGGAGTTCCATCGAGTAAAGGTTACTTATATTATCTAGTTCTAGGTAATGGGGTTTCTCTTGAGGTGGAAAAATCAACATATAGTAAGGTTTATATGGGGGATATTATTTCTTATTATGTTGATCATAATAATAAGTATTTAATTTCAAGAATATTTAGGAAAAATAGAGATATAAAATCTAATAATAAACGATATAATGTTGTATCAGTATGAAGTGGAAATTTTTTATAGATGAAAAAGGAGAGAAAGCCAAGTGTGGGTTAATTAATGGTAGTCAACTCAGACATGAGCTCACAGGTGTTTACTTTGAATTGGCTATCAATCCAAAAGGAGACCTTATTATCGATATAGATGAAGATCATTATTATTTTTATAAGGGTAAAAAACTGAAAAAGATATATCAAGAAATTTATGATTTATGTGTTGATTTATCTAACAGAAAATCATTTACTTTTTATAGTGAAATAACCTTTAAAAATTCAAGGTTAATTCGTGGTGTGAGTTCGAAAATAAAAAATAGATATTACTAGTATGGATGAAAGAATGTTAAAAAGAATTAAAGAGGTTTATAGTATTCTATATGTATATTTAGATAGAAAAAATAACACCCCTACTGTTCGAAGTGAAGTAAGGAAAATACTTGATATCTTCTTAAGGTATCACGTTGATCGAATAATTTGTGATGAAACTAACAACACCCCAGAGGTAGTTGATCAAAATATATTATTGGTCAGATTAGAGTATGGTGATGGGAAATACATAGACCTCCCATTTGGTAAAAATGATTATGAGTTAAAAATAAATTAGAAATTCCTTTAATTATCGATATATTTTTTGTATATTTGTTTAAATCACAAAACAAAAAACTATATGACTAAGGAAAAAACTCAATTAACACACGGAATTTTAGAAGATATCAAATCAACATCAGAGGTTGAATATGAATTTAATCCAGCTGATTTCAGTGAAGATATGGATTCAGAAATCTATAAAGATCAACTTTTCATGAATTTTAAGGTTGGTGTTATTACATATGTTGTAGTTTTTGGTGTAGAACATACTTGGATAAAATCTCATAACGGAGGTGATGGTTGGAACGAACCTAGTGAGTATGAGTGTGAAAATAAACATACTGAAATCGAAATAAAAGAAATGTTCACAGAAGATGATGAAACTGACGTTGACTTTGAAGAATTTGAAGGTGAGTTAGCTTCTTTTATCTTAAAACAACATATTAATCCTTACGTATAAAACAAATCAATGAAAAAAACAGGTAAAATAAAGCTCGAAAAAATAGGTCTCCGGAAAGCAAAGAAAGATGTATACATCGCAGCTAACAAAGTTGACAACACTAAGCTAGTTGGCGTTTCTTCTGAATTTTGGTCTTTTGGAGTTGGTGACGTTTATGATATTTCTGCTACTAACGGTTCTGGAACGGGTGAACTGTTCTTTTTTAGGTCCACCCAATCCTGTAGTTTCTGTATCTAGTAAAACCCATGTTTTATTTGATTTTTCTTTTAACCAATCTAGAATTTGTGGAATTGATTTATACCACATTTTGTTCTCAAAAAGTTTAAAGGATTTTATATTCTTCATCTTATTGGTGGTTTTTAATAATTAAATTGTATTCATCAGAAAAATCTAACTTTATCTTAGTAGAAAGATTACCACTCATTTCACCACCAGACCAACCTGTCCTAAGATCTAAGTTTAATAAATCTTTACTATCTAATTCCATAATAATTTCAAATTGTGAATCATTCTTATCTTCTTCACCTTCTTGTGTTAACTCAACATGGTAATCAAATTTTATTCTAAAATCATCAAAGTTATCTCTAAAGAATTGTCTTGATGGGATCTTGTAAAAATGGTTAGAATGGAAATAATTAAGTTCAATTTCCTTAGCACTTAAAATATCTAATATAACTGCCATTAACCTTTCTTTCATTTTACCTGTTGATGGTATAAAGTTTTCGCTATCTCTTTCTATTTCTTCATCTCCCATGATCTCCATGAATGATTCGGTAAATAAATGTTCAATAATATTTGAGTTTAAGATAAATGTTTTCTTTTCATTCCACTCATCGATCACAACTTGTGGGTTCTCAAAACTAATCTCAGGGTTTTTAAATATGGTAGTCATCAGTTTAGATAACTTCAAGAAGTTTTTATCAAACTCTTTTATATACTCACCTAAGTATTGGTATTTTTTATCCCTATGTTTGTAGTTAAAATAACCTTCCCATGTAATAGAATATATTCTATCGGGATCGATAAATTTCTCTATATGTAATTGAATATAACTTTTAGCATTTTCATAAATTATTCGTGTCCATTCCTGAACTAATTTATCCCATTTACCATCATATTCACTAAATAATTTTTCTGAGTTTTCTTCTCCGATAAGCATATCTAAAAGAGAGTTGAAACTTTTAGTTTTAGATAAGTTCATTTTCGAATTTAAAGCTAATGGAAATTGATCTCCATTTTCTAATTCTATTACAAGATCTTCTTTATCTCCCCTTTCTTTATTAGGACCGATCCAATAAATAAATTTAATGTCTTCTGGTGTAAGTTTCTCATCGACTAACAATTTATCTTGAATACTTCGTGATAAATTTCTAGCTTTGGTTAACTTATTCCAATCTTTTTCTATGTCAAATCCATCAGTTAGATCAGAGAAATAACTATTGGTTACAGATAATTCATTTTGTTCTATGAATCTACTACTTTCTTTATCGAAAGATCCAACTTTTAGTCTATTATTTCCAAATAATAAATTTCTTAAATCATTAACAAACACTAAAGAGTTCTCAGTATATCTTGATTTTTGACCCTGATCTAATATCTTATCTAAAAAACTAGGGTTTAAAAGTAACATACCTACACATAACTGTGTTACTACTTTTGAAGAATTACCAGAAGATTTCTTTTCTGTGTATAATTTATAATCTTTTATCCATCTCATAATACTTGACTTATTGATTTAATATATACTATATATAAAATGTTAAACATCATATAGTGAATTACATAAGGACATATAACAGTTTTAAAGAATCAATAGAAATAGATTTAAATACTCAAAATTTATCTGATCTATTAGAATCATTGACAATATTTGAAGATTCTTTATTATCTTCAATTAAAGCAGAAAAGGAAGATATTGTAAATATTTTTGATAATATTAAAAATTACAAAGGTAAAGTAGATATCGATAACCTTTCAGAAGATTCTAATTTCATGGAAGCTTTGTCTAAACTAGGGTTAAGGAAATCTAATATACAAAACACAAGTGATTTTGAAACATTTTTAGGTAAACCCTTGAAGTTTATGTCGATATTTAAAATACAAGATAATGATTTAATGAATCCAACATATATCTTAATCCAAAGTTATAATGATTCACGAAACGAATGGGATGAAATTAGGTTATATAAAGTGAATGATGATATAAAAAAGTTTTATGATAAACTATCTTCTAAAACAATTGAGATAATTGATAATAACACAAAGGATAGTTATATTTATATTACCTCAAATAGTGGTAATGATTGGGAATTAAAAAACTTAAATGATGAAACAGATATATTTAAGAGGTATTTACAAAACCCAGATCTGGAGAACATGGCATCAAAAAAAGATATTACAGTTAATATTATATGAGACATTTAGACACATATCAAATATTTGAGGGCAAGAAAAGAGAAAAGCGACTCAAGAAAAGAGATAAAAGAAAAGGTAGATTGAAGAGAAGAGTTAAAAAAGTTTACTCTGATATCAATAACTTTAAGGTAAAGAATGCTTTAAATTGGGGGAGAAGGTATAAAGATAAACTTATATTGCTCGGTAAAAGAGAAGCTCTTGAAACCAAAGAAGCTATTAATATTTTGATAAAAATGATCAGTAATAAGAAAGTAACTGATAATGAAAAAGAGCTTTTAAGAAGACAATCAATAGATATATTGAAGATAATTTCAACAGCAGCTCTACCATTACCAATAACAGCTATCTTAGTTGCTCTTGGTAAAAAGTATAACTTTGAAATATTTCCAGCAGATCATAAAGAACTTTTAAAAGAAATAGAAAGGGAAAAGAAAATAGTTAAAGATTTAGATGATAGTGATGACATTAATGAGTCTTTATTATTATAAAATAACACAAAGGTATGAAGTATATTAATCTTTTTGATAATTTATCTTAGAAAAAATGGGAAAGGTTGCACCATCTGGAAGACCTAAGCTTATTGATTACATAAGGGCTTTTGAAAAATCTTTAAAGAAAATATATGATGGAAGTAATATGTATCATACTGATAATGTTAGTGAGGAAGCCTTTGATGAAATAACACAAATATTAGAAAGAGATTGTCAAAAATTCATAAAAGAATTGAGATCAACATCAAATGATCACCTTATATTTAGAGGTATTAAATATGCTGGTAAAAGGTATAATAATATTGATGGTATTTGGATGAAAAAATCTAGAAAAGATAGATTTCCAGCAGATACAAATTATGATATTAGTATGGAATTTGATGAGCATTTTAGAAAATCAATAGGAATACCTCTTAGAAAACATGGAATATTTACCACTAAGAACCCAAGAACATCTCAAGAAGAAGAAACAGGAATAGATCCATTAAGAGATATTAAATATATCGTTGATGGATATAAAAGTGGTAATATTGAAGATGTTGACAGACAAGAAATAACATTTATTGCTGATAAGTATTACCTAATAGATGAGAAATATTATTTTAAAATTAAAGATTGGTTATTTAAAAATACTAAAT
>Ga0307980_1000740_pt1 | contig 14510 bp, 13 predicted proteins | sample OrgLakmetage1060_FD_201817 | JGI IMG/M metagenome (GOLD analysis project Ga0307980, IMG submission 201817) | Saline water microbial communities from Organic Lake, Antarctica - #1060 | ecosystem: Environmental > Aquatic > Non-marine Saline and Alkaline > Saline | place: Antarctica: Organic Lake... | reverse complement strand
GTTTTAGAATTAATCGATCTCAATCCAAACAGAGCATATTCCATAAAACAATAGAAAGAATGGTAATAGCTAAACCAATTTATCATAAAGATATAAAACAGATGCTAAGTGTGTAACTCAATAACTTTATATAGATCAAGCTCAATTTTTAGATAAAAGTCATGAATAATTTTATAACACAATGCCTTCAATGATCACTAACCACAACTGTTCTACATGCAACTAAATCAACTTAAAAAAAACCAACTACTTTCTCACATTGAGAAGTTAGCTCTTCGATTATTTCAAGAAAAAAACATCTACGCTAGAGCAGATATAGCCTATGATCTGAAAAGTGCTGGAATTGAGGGAGACTCTTCACTCATTGACGACATCATTCATGAACTGTTTAATTCGACGAAAAAACCAGAAGTCCAGGAAGCCATTAAACAAGTCTTCTATAATAATAATTTTACCAGATCGATAGTCCAAAATTCAGCTGTAAAGCAATTAATAAAATCTGGGCAATTAAATAAGGCTACTGAATTGTTTGAAAAACAAGAAACGGAAGTCAAAGAGTTACTTAGTTCATTCTCTAGTGAAATAAGCATATTGATTGAAAATGCAGGAGAGTTTGTTAAAAATAAAAATGTAGTTGCAATAGCGACAGGAACATATCAAGTAGATAACGTAAAAAGTAAAGCAGTATCGCTTTATCAAAATTATTCCAAAATCATATCTGGTTATTCTGATGCAAGACAGAGTGTATTAAATCTCATTGAAGACTATTGCATTATAAGAACAGAGATTGTGAAACGGTACAGGGAAAATGTCACGAGACTTACAGATGTTTTCGGCCCTAAGATTAAAGCCGTCGAGCCTGCAATTTTTGATTTTGATACGATAGAGTATTTACAAGCAGATAAGTTGCTTGAGAATATAGATTTGGAATTTAATAATATTATGCAGTCCTGTGAAGAGGTAATTGCCATTATTAATGAATCGGTTATCAATGACCTTTCACAATCCTCAAAACTTATAGGTAAAGGTAAAGATGCCAAAGCTGCTCTTGTTCTCGCTGGTGTCGCTATTGTTAAATCTCATTTGAAGGCAACAAAACATGCAACTATATTAAATCAGGGTGTAGCACTAATGAGACAGAAGATGGATCACGATGCCTCAAGTATTAAGGCAGATTTATTTAGGTTACAACTCATAAATAAAACGATAAATGAAGTATCAATTCCTGCCTCTCATGTTTTCCAACGCAATTTTGATCATCTATTTAATCGTGAATTAGAAAGTGTTTTTGAATTGTTTTATGAAACGCCTATTTTGAAAGATCTCAAGGCCGAAAAAGATATTTTATTAAGCGAATTTAATATACTGAATAATCAATTAGTAGATCATAAAAATCAAGTATCAAATTATGAGAGTCGATTAAACTCTAGTAAGATGCTATTGACAGAGTATCGCGAGTTATATCAAGAATCATTAAACCATAAGCCAAAAAAACCAAATGCAGCTCAAAAACTTTTGACCCTAGGAGCAAAACAAAAATCCTACCGTCGAGATATTGATGAGTGGCACCATCGTTATGAGCCCGTAATTAAAGCCTATTTTGATATAAATGAAGATATAAGAATTGATCAAGAAGAATTAGAACATCATCAAAAAGCCGCACAGCTCAAGGAAATTCAACTTAAAAAGTCATCTCGTCAACTGGAGCAAAACAGTACCGCTATTTTTAATAATATAAGCGACGATGATAACATTCAAGAGAAATTATCTAAACATTTAGTCCCTATTATTAATTTACTCAGAATAGGAAAAAAAGTAGCAGAGCTAAAAATTGACAGTGAATATCTTGAACCGATTGAACTAGAGCAAATAAATTTAGATATTCTACCAGAAAACACCATGAATCGATTAACTGAATTTTCTCATTCTTTGAAAACCCATGTCGGTAATGCGCTTAGAGAAAATTCTTTAAGTGGCTTGATTGTGAATACAAAGGAAGAAATAACAGAGATTGATGAAGGCACTAATTCTAATAACGCAAGTAAAAATTCAACAGGAACAGATATAACCTTAAAAAGGAATTTTAATAAAATAGAAGTATCAAAAGACCAAGCTCTTATGATCGAAAAACAAATATTAGATACTGCACTCATCGCTATTGATATTGTAGTAGAAACAGCCAAGCTTAAGAAACTAGAGATTGAAAACGCCTTAGCCCGTTCTCTGTATAACTCAAAATTAGAAGAATTAAGAGAGCAGTTCAAAGTTAAAGTAGATGCCGTTAATGATAGATCACAAGTTTTAGCTCAGGTCATAAAATCTATAAACACGAGCCAACAAGAATTACAGGTAGACTCGCTCAAAGAACTAATAGAAACGGATGATGATTTCTGGATAACGGAGAAGGAAGTTATAGCTGCATTTAAATCTGGTAAATCAATCACTATATAATGGAACAAAATTTTACACAAAGTAACGCGCGTAGAAGAGGTAATTATCAGGATCAACTCACAGAAGATCTGGGAGTGGATGTTACGGTAGCCCTAGCCAAAGAAAAACAGCGTAAAAGTCGCAAGAATGATCGACAGCTTAAAATTGAAAAAAGCAAATCTTACCAGCTTATTAAGTTTACGACAAAATGGATGGATAGGTATTTTCTAGATGGCATTATAGGTTTTGTTCCTATTGTAGGAGATGCTATAACCATTCTTTTTAGCCTACCATTTCTATATGTGTCGTTAGTTAAAATTAAATCTATTCCATTATCGATGGCTATATTATTTAATATTCTTGTAGATGTTACCATAGGTTTAGTGCCATTTTTTGTAGGTGATGTGGCAGACTTTTTCTTTAGATCTTACAAGAAGAATTTTAAACTTGTAACAGGTTTTGTAGAGGATGATCGCTCTATTATTAAAAAAGTCAACAAGCAGGCTGTCCTTTTAGCAATAGCAATTTTGATATTGTGCGTGGTAATTTATTATTTGATAGTTTTTGTCCTCTCTTTTTTCGCAAGCATTTATGATTGGATATGGAGCTTTTTTAGTTAGGCAAAGTGTAAAATATAAGGTAATCTAAAATAAACTAATAGATAGCGCCATCTTTAATGCCTCAGCATCTCTAAAGAATTAATGTTATTGCGAGAAGTAATTATTTAAAAACTACTTGATGTTTTCATATATAAAATTAGTCAATAGATGTGATATGGTAAAGTTGATACTGGTACAGTCATCCAACATAAAAGTTAGTATGACAGAAAAGTATGACCCTTATGAAAATGCTATTGCAGAAAGGATTAATGGTATACTCAAGCAAGAGTTCAACATTGCCCGAAATATTAAAAATCTTGATTTCAAGAAAAAACTAATCAAAAATGCAATCGAAATCTATAATAATTTAAGACCACATTTATCTAACCACATGCTAACACCAAGAGAAATGCACAAGCAAAATAAACTTAAAAGAAAACAGTACAAATCAAAAAAGCTTAACGATGCTAGCATCGTTAAGCTTTAAATCATAAATTTAATCCTTTAATAATCTGTATCGTTTATTTAGGACTAGACAACTAGGTGACCTTAAACCTAGTTCTACTTCTTCCCACACACATATTTGTCAATCATATATTGACTTATAGATTTTAATGTCTTTCCTGTCTCTGGGTGAACTCCCGACCCCGTAAAGTATTCTACCTTCTTATTTTTGGTTTTTCCATACCAAAATCGAACGCTGGCATCGGTATTAAAGAATAGGGTATCGCAGTTTAAGAAGCTTTATGAGAAGATTGAAAATATACCTAGAAGATCAGATCAAACCGAAGCCTATTTTGATAATGAAAGGAAGGAAGTTGTTTACTTGAAGGTCACGCAGCCATGGATGTAAAAAGATACCTGATACCTATTCCATCTTTGGATATCTTAGTGGCAGGATGAAGAGCTGATTAAAATAAAAACGTCACTCCTATCCTATTAATGAAAACCGAGGCATTCCCTCGGTTTTCTTATTTTCCTCTATTTCCTCAAAGGCATAAAAACGTTTGATATGCGGTTTCCCGTAAAAAACTTAGTAGTATCCTATCGTATTTTTAGATCTGTGTAAAAAAGATGTAATACATACCATATGACAGGCATTTATTTTAGACCTGCTACTTAAAACCAACAATTTTTTAAATTTCATAAAACACCACAACTTAAATTGAAGTTCCTTCCTTATCTTCACATTCCCCTGAATAGTATCGTTATCTGACGGATTGCGGTTGTATTCAGGGTTTTTATGTTTATGTTGAGCTTGATTTAAATGGAAATTATCATTATTACAAAACAAAAGACCTTAAATGTCTGAAGAAGAAAAACAACACATACTCAAACAAACGCTCTGGAATATTGCTAACGATTTGCGTGGTAATATGGATGCAGACGATTTTAGAGATTACATCCTGGGCTTTATTTTTTATAAGTATTTGAGCCGAAAAATGGAACTCTATGCGAACGTCATTCTTAAACCGGACGGGCTGGAATATGAAACGGTAGAAACGCATACAGATGCAGCGGCCTTGCTGGACGCGATACGTTATGAATCTCTAGATAAACTAGGGTATTTTTTAAAGCCCAGCGAACTGTTTAGTGAGCTGGCAAAACGTGGCAACTCTGGTGGGAAGAACAACTTTATTCTAGGTGATCTGGCAAACGTGTTGACCAGCATCGAGCAAAGCACGATGGGAAGTGAGAGCGAAGACGATTTTGGCAATTTGTTTGAAGATCTAGATTTGACCAGTAGTAAACTCGGGAAGACGGAAGATGCTAAAAATGAACTGATCGTAAAGGTGCTCACGCATCTGGACGGTATCGATTTTGATCTGGAAAACAGCGACAGTGATATTTTAGGGGATGCTTATGAATACCTCATTGGCCAGTTTGCCAGTGGCGCTGGAAAAAAAGCAGGAGAGTTTTATACCCCACAGCAAGTGTCTAAAATACTGGCTCAACTGGTAACCACTAATAAAACCAAACTCAAAAGTGTCTATGACCCAACTTGTGGCTCTGGTTCTTTACTATTGCGCGTTGCCAAAGAAGTGAAAGAAGTAGGCGAGTTCTACGGTCAGGAAAGCAACCCAACGACTTACAACTTGTGCCGCATGAACATGATCATGCACGATGTGCATTACAAGCGGTTTGATATTTATAATGAGGACACCCTGGTCAACCCCAGCCCCAACCATATCGATAAACGATTTGAGGCCATCGTGGCAAACCCTCCTTTTAGTGCAAATTGGAGTGCAAGTCCCTTATTTATGAGCGACGATCGTTTCTCAGATTATGGGAAACTGGCACCCAAATCCAAAGCCGATTTTGCCTTTGTGCAACACATGGTGCACCAGCTGGAGGAAAACGGAACCATGGCGTGCGTGTTACCACACGGCGTACTATTTCGCGGTGCGGCAGAAGGACACATACGCAAATTTTTGATCAAGGATAAAAACTACCTGGATGCCGTGATAGGATTACCGGCAAATATATTTTACGGTACCAGTATCCCGACTTGTATTTTGGTTTTGAGGAAAAAGCGCGAACATCCAGGCGATATCCTATTCATAGATGCTAGTGCACATTTTGAAAAAGTAAAGACCCAAAACGTATTACAGGACACGCACATACAAGAGATTATTGCTACCTATAGAAACCGAGTCACAAAAGATAAATACAGCTATGTTGCTATTATAAGCGAGATAAAAGAAAACGATTACAACTTAAACATTCCTAGGTATGTGGACACCTTTGAAGAAGAAGAACCTGTTGACCTTACCGCTGTTGCTCAAGCCATACAGCAACTTGATCACGACATGAAAGAAACCGACGTACTCATAGCAGGCTTTTGCAACGAGTTGAACATTGAAACTCCATTTTGATGAGTAGTACAGCAAAAGCACTGGTTCCACAATTACGGTTTAAGGAGTTTCAAGGGAATTGGATTTCAACGAAGCTGGGTAAACTTTGTGAATTTACACAAGGGATTCAAATCCCAAGCAATGAACAAACAAATCATGAACCAACTGGTTACATACGATACTTATATATTAGAGATTTTTTCTCAGATTCTTTTTACAGTTATGTTAAAGATCAATATCCAAATAAAATAATTCATGAAGATGAAATAATGATGGTTAATACAGGGAACACCTCTGGACGTGCGTATACTGGTGTTTATGGTGTTCTTAGTAATAACTGTTTTAAAATTTCCTTTGACAGGAATCAATTAGACGGTTTGTTTCTGTTTTTAGTTGTTGCAAGTGATTTTACACAAAATCAGATTAAAAGATTTTTTAATTCTGGTGGACAACCGCATTTAGGTCATAAGAATGTAGCAATACTTCCCTTTACTTTTCCCAAACTCCCTGAACAACAAAAATTAGCCACCTTTCTCACGGCCGTAGATAAAAAAACACAGCAGCTTCAAGAAAAAAAAGACCACCTAGAACAATACAAAAAGGGCGCGATGCAGCAGCTTTTTTCTCAGGAGCTGCGTTTTAAAGATGAGAATGGGAATGATTTTGCCGATTGGGAAGAGAAGAAGTTGGGGGAGATTGCAATTCGGGTATCTAAAAAGAATAAACTTAACAAGGTAAACTTTGTACTTACCAATTCTGCGACACAAGGTATTGTTAGTCAACAAGACTATTTTGATAGAGATATCGCTAATCAAAACAATCTACAAGGATATTACATCGTAGCAGAAAATGATTTTGTTTACAACCCTAGGATTTCAGCTCATGCGCCAGTTGGACCTATTAAAAGAAACAAACTTAGAAAGGGTATAATGTCTCCTTTGTATTCTGTTTTTAGATTTTCGGAAGAAAACTTAGAATTCTTCGAGTTTTATTTCGAAACTTTTGGGTGGCACAGATATTTAAATAGCGTTGCGAATTTTGGAGCAAGACATGATAGAATGAATATTTCAAAGGAAGACTTTTTCAAAATGCCAGTTCCTATGCCATGTGATCTTGAAAGAAAAAAAATAGCGATTTATTTGAGTTCGCTAGATGCCAAAACAGAAGCGGTAGGCACACAAATTAAGAACACGCAAGAATTTAAAAAAGGGCTGTTGCAGCAGTTGTTTGTGTAGGTATGGAAAAACATATGAAACATAACTATTTTTCTCTCGCACATAATTTTTTTAACCTTACTGAGAATGTGATTAAAGAGATGATTATTCAAGGAAATAGAACGCAAGTAATCAGTGATGTTGTTGAAGGTATGACAGATGAGGAGGAAGAGAATATTTTTCAGCATAGAATTAGGTGGAGTGATATAAAAATAGGGATCCCCTTAATGTTTAACTTTTATCACGGTATAGAATTGTTCTTAAAAGGGTTACTTCAAGAAAAAGACATTGAAGTAAAATCCAGCCATAATTTAGAATCTTTATATCAACTTGTTAAATCAAATGATGAAAAGTTCACTAGAGAAATAATTGATTTAATGAAAAAGCATATACATAACGCCCATCATTACAATCCTTTTTTTAATGATAATAATTTGTCAGCAAAAGACTTTTATATCGCATTTAAATATCCTGTTTCTAATACTGGTCAAAGGTTCAATTATCAAAAAATAAGAGGACAGGAGAAAATTAGTTTAGAGGTATATAAAAATATACTCCAAGGAATTATAGATTTAAAACAGGCACTGATAAACTGGAAAATGGGCGATCAAAAAGACTCAGGAATTTAAAAAAGGGCTGTTGCAGCAGTTGTTTGTGTGATATGGATGTTGATTACAAAAAATTACTAAGCGCGATTCAAGAAGAACAGCTTAAAACCATAGTAAGCGCAGCTGCGTTTAAATCAAAAAGCGGTACTGAAACCTTGGGTACAAAACGACGTGGACTTTACTGGCTATGGACATCATGGACTAATGAGCAATTAGAAACCGTTATACACGATACTACCAAAGTAAGACATGTGCCGATAGCTAAACTCGTTAATAGTCGCAAAGGCTTGCAGTGCATATGTAAGCAAACCCATAATAAATATAGGTTAGTTTATAATGGCATAGGCGGCTATCGTACGGCTACGAAAGCTTTTGGTTTACGAGAACGCATACTGCAAGAAATTACCTGTAATGATGGTCGCACAGGAACACTTAACATAAGCCACAGTTGTGAAGATTTGGATGACTGGGCAGTTAGTTTTTTTGATTTTGACACTCCAGCAAACAAGAAAATTTTGAGTGTACTAAATAGTAAACAAACATATATTGATCATGCAACCGTACTTGAGAATTTGTGGAGATTAGAATACGGTACACCCATTTTATGTAGACATTAGACGATGATAGAAAATAAAGATTTAAAAAAATTATTCAGAGAAACTAGCAAGATTGTAAAGCATCATAAAGAACTTACGGTTGCTAGAGGCGATCACTTCAATTTGTTTTCGGTACTCAATATTGAGACTAAAGAGAATAGAACACATAGTGCGTTTCTTGCAATGCTATTAAATCCGAAAGGAGACCATATGTTAGGAACTGTTTTTTTAGATTTATTTTTAAGTGTTGTTAAGCATAATGATAAATTTGAGTTAGTTGATAATAGAGCATTTGATACTAATCAAGCATTTGTAATAGTCGAGAAAGGAGTTGGTTTAATAGACCTTAAAAAGAAAAAAGGACAAGATCCAAGTACCGCCACAGGTGGTCGCATAGATATTTATATAGAAGATAAAAATTTCAATATAATAAGCATTGAAAACAAAATTCATGCAATTGATCAACCTGCACAAATTCAGCGGTATTGTAATCATAAAACGAGTATGAACACTGTTTATTTTTTAACGCTACAAGGCAAAGAACCACATAAAAAAAGCAAGTTAAAATTAGAATCAGGCACGCATTTCTACAATATTAGTTATAAAAATGAAATTTTGGAATGGTTGAACCTGTGCCTAAAGGAAGTTTCAAATTTTACAGGTTTACGTGAATCGATAAATCAGTATATATTACTTATAAAAAAACTCACAAACACATTAAACAACACTGCAGAAATGGAACTATTTCAATCAATGGCCGAAAATATGGAAGAGGCAAAGTATGTTGCTGAAAATTATCAAAAATTAATTACAAGAATACGCGAAGATTTTAGAAAAGAGGTTGTTAAGCGGCTAATACTAGAATTGCCAGCAGATAAGTATTGGATAGAAAGTAAATTACCTATTAATCAAAACTATTCTAAAATTTGTATTCATTACTTGAATCTTAAGCATATACCATTTAGTTATTTTGTAGAACCCTTTAGTGCAAGCGGTAATGCAGACGGTGCAATGTTTGTAGGTTTGTATGGATATAATAATGCTATCTGCAAAACTATTTCAAATCCTAATAGGTTTAACGACGTGTGGCAACATATCCAATGGATAGTAACAGGTGACGGAAATAAGTTACATTTAAATTCTCCTAATTTACTCAGAAAGCTATATTATAAAAACCCAAATGATTCAGATAAATTCAAAGATTATGATGCGCTAGTAAATGCCACAGTTACTCAAACTATAGAATTCATCAAAGCTACTGAACCATATTTATTTGAGGAGTTTAGTGAAAAAAATTAACCTTAGAGATTAGATGTAGAATTAGTAAATGGATTATCACATTTATAGTTAAAAAAACACACGATTTTAAATATGGACTGTTGTGGCGGTGGTTTGAGTAGCGAGCGTCATTGCAAGCGAGGTACGAGCGTGGCAATCTGCCGCAATCAAGCAACGCCCTAACCTGAAAAGCCCACCGCGACGCGCAGGAATTGAAGGTTGAGTAGGTTTCACATTGCAGCAGATTGCGTCGTCGCTACGCTTCTCGCAATGACGCTTTGAAATAATAAATGAATCAAGAGCAGATTGCCACGTCGCTACCGCTCCTCGCAATGGCTTATGAAAACAGGATATGTTTACATCATAACAAATAAGAACAACACCACACTGTACGTTGGGGTGACGTCTAACCTTGTGCAACGCATACAGCGGCATAAGGATAAATATTATCCTAACTCATTTAGTGCGCGGTACAACTTAAATAAATTGGTTTACTATGAAGTAATTCAAATGATAGGTGATGCAATTACTAGAGAAAAACAATTGAAAGCTGGTAATAGAGCAAAAAAAGTCGCTTTAATAGAACGCATGAATCCTGAATGGAAGGACTTGATTATAGAGAATGCGTAAAGTTTATTCAGTTCACAATAACCATGAATATTTGTTTTGCCAAAAAAGAACATTATATAACCTGAAAAGCCACAGAAATATCCAATTTGACAAAAGTGAAAAACGTATTTTTCCAATAAATTTCTATAGAATACCTATTTTAACTACTAATAATGAGTAAACAGTCTGAATTACAACTAGAAAATAAACTCTTACAGCAACTTGCTGCCTTGGGATATGAAAGCGCGCTTATTCCAGACGGTGAGCAGCTGGTTGCTAATCTAAAAATGCAGCTAGAGGCTTTTAATAAGACTGTTTTTACAGCCAAAGAGTTTGAGACTATACTTAACCATTTAGCAAAAGGTAACGTCTTTGAAAAGGCCAAAACATTGCGCGACAGGTTCCATATTACTAGAGAAAATGGCGATAGCTTTTATGTACGCTTTTTTGATAAAGAAGACTGGAATACCAACCTGTTTCAAGTAACTAATCAAATTACCCAAGAAGGAACTTATAAAAACCGCTATGACGTTACCCTACTGGTAAACGGTTTGCCACTGGTGCAACTGGAATTAAAGCGCCGTGGACTAGAAATAAAAGAAGCCTTTAACCAGATCAATAGGTACCAGCGTCACACCTTCTGGTCCAACCATGGCTTGTTTCAATACGTGCAGCTCTTTGTGATTAGCAATGGAGCAAACACAAAGTATCTAGCAAACAACAAGCTGCAATCTGTAAAACAGACCTTCTTTTGGGCAGATGTGGATAACAGGAATATTACTGATTTGTTCGCTTTCGCGAAAGCGTTTTTAAACCCCAACCATTTGGGTAAAATGATTGCACAGTATGTGGTGCATAATGAGACGCATAAAATACTTATGGTCTTGCGTCCGTATCAATTTTATGCTACAGAAAAGCTCGTGCATCAGGTAGCTGCCAGTAATGATAACGCCTATATATGGCACACCACCGGATCTGGTAAAACACTGACTTCTTTTAAAGCAAGTCAGATTATTATGGACTTACCTAACGTACATAAAGTAGTGTTTGTGGTAGATAGGAAAGATCTTGATTACCAAACCATGCTGGAATTCAACAGCTTTAAAAAAGACAGTGTAGATGTGACTGATAATACGCAGTCGCTGGTCCGGCAACTTACAGACGATTCAAAACTGGTATTGACGACCATTCAAAAACTGAATAATGCGATTTCTAAAGCAAACTATGAAAAGAGCTTAACGCATTTACAAGATAAAAAAGTGGTCTTCATCTTTGATGAGTGTCATCGCAGCCAGTTTGGTGATACGCACAAAAAAATCACCGAATATTTTAAAAGAAGTCAGCTGTTTGGTTTTACGGGAACACCCATATTTAAGGATAACGCTTCTAAAAATGATTTGGGTAAACGAACTACTAAGGATTTATTTGGGAACTGTTTGCACAAGTATGTAATAACAGATGCGATCAAAGATCAGAATGTATTGCGTTTTGGGATCGAATATGTGGGTAAATACAAACAGAAGAGCAACACCTTCATTGATATAGAAGTAGAGGATATTGATAAAGCAGAGGTATTTGCAGATCCTAAACGATTAGAAAAGATTACAGATTACATGATTGCGTATCATGATCAGAAAACTTTTAATAAAGATTATTCGGCCCTTTTTGCGGTCAGTAATATAGCTACGTTGATCAAGTATTACGACATCTTTGAGCGTAAAAAGCAGGCTGGCGAACACAACTTGCGCATTGCTACAATTTTCTCTTATGGAACTAATGAAGATGATGAAGGCGCCCAAGATTACCTTCCTGGAGACGAATTAGCACTAGCGGCAGAACCAGCGGCCTTGTATAAAACAAGTCATACTAGAGAGAAACTGGATGATTACATTGTAGACTATAATAGCATGTTCAACACGAGCTTTTCCACCAAGGACAGTCAACAGTTTGAAAATTATTTTAAGGACATCAGTAAGCGTTTAAAAGAACGGGAAAAAACCACTTTTCAGGATAAAGACCGCTTAGATATAGTCATTGTAGTAAACATGATGCTCACCGGTTTTGATGCTAAAAAGGTAAATACCTTATACGTCGATAAAAATTTGAAGTACCACGGGTTGATCCAGGCGTATTCCAGAACCAATAGGATCCTAGGGGAGCAAAAGTCCCAGGGTAACATTCTGAGTTTCCGCAACCTTAAAAAAGCAACCGACGAGGCGATCACCTTGTTCTCTAATAAGGATGCGATAGAAGATATTATACTACCACCCTACGAGGCCATTGCAGAAAAGTTTGATGAAGCATTGGTTAACCTGCTGGAAATCGTTCCCACTTTTCAGAGTGTGGATGACTTACCTAGTGAGACAGAGGAACTTGCTTTTATAGAAGCCTTTAGGCGCCTATTACGTGCTAAAAACGTTTTAGAATCTTACACAGATTTTGAATGGGAAGATTTAGGCATCGACGAGCAGACCTTTGAGAATTATAAGAGCAAGTATTTAGACCTGTACGACAAGGTCAAAAATGATACTCAAAAACATAAAACATCCATTCTAGATGATATTGATTTCGAGCTGGAATTAATCCATCGGGACCAGATCAATGTTGCCTATATCTTGCAGTTATTAGCTCAATTAAAAGAGTCAAAAACAGCAGACGCAGCAGCGCAGAAAAAGGCCATTATCGATATGCTTTCTGGCGATGTAGAGCTGCGAAGCAAACGCGAACTCATTGAGAAATTCATTGAAGAAAATCTACCTTACATCAGCGATTTAGATGCCATTCAAGATGAGTTTGAACGTTTCTGGCATGAAGAGAAGATCCTGGCCTTATCTAAAATGTGTGAAGAGGAAAACCTGGATCAAAAACAATTCAAAGCATTGATAGAAAGCTATACCAGCTATGGCAGGGAACCATTGCGCGATGACATTTTCAAATGTCTGGACAACAGGCCTAGCATTTTAAAAGCCCGAGAAATAGGGGAACGCATTCTTGATAAGATGAAAGAATATGTACAGGTGTTTGTGGAAGGAATGACGGGATAAGTATGGCCTGTATTAGTACAAGTTAAATAGATAAGGAATAGAGTGATTATATTAACAAATTGAATTATGAAAAACCGATTAATAGCTGATTTTTTACATTTTTTTAATGAGGAGAACTATACACAAAAGTCATGGATCCCAGATTCTATGTTTTAGATGGAAAAAAAACAGTGGAGCTTTATGAGATATTTGGATCTGGAGATTCTGATAGTAGTATAAATTTTTTTCCAAGTCCAATAAAAGGATCTTGTTATGAATCAGCTGTATTTGTGAGCTTTAGTAAATCACCTAAAGGGATCAAGTTGAATAAAAGTAGTATAGTTTCACTCGATGTTGTTTTTAAAAAAATGGTGCAACAAGTGCTTGGTACTTGTTTTGGAATAAACCAAGATATTACTCTTATTACAGATCAAATTAACACAGACATATCAAGAGAATGGGAAGGCAATTTAAGAACCATTCAGAGTAGGTGTAAATCATTAAATATTTATTATATACTTCCCAACGGCACGAATAAGAATGTTAATGACCTCTTTGGATTGTAACTTTTGAATAAAAAACTAGCTAACAATGATTAATTATACTTATCCTAAATGCAAATGAACCACGTCAAAATTAAAGAATATGAAAACGATTGGGCTAATACAATTGAGAAAAATCGCATTCATATAAGTCATACAAAGAGTGGTAAAAATGGGTACTACTGTTTAGGTTGTGATGAAGAAATGATAGCGGTAAAGCCTACGAAAAACATCCAACCTTACTTTAGACATGACGCCACTAATGTTAATCGAGATAAGGCTAAATGTGTTTTAGCAAGTCGTACTTATCGTGAAAAGATAGCTCGAGATTACTTCTTTAGAACTAAGCAAATAAAAATACCAGCTTTATATAAATTCCCGCCTAATGGCCGCGAAGGACCGCCTAACCTGCTCCGAGAAAAACACCTACACCACGCATTAAAAATAGTAGAAGAACTTACTTTTTATGAAGATGAAGGCGGCCTTATACATTACGGCTCAAATCCAGAATAGAAGACCGTTTCAATTTAATAAGGCCTGACTTGACCTTTTTTGACGAAGAAGGTAATCCTAATTCCTGGAGTAACTTTTTTGGTTTGTTGGGTTAGTGTATCGTTGTTCAAATTAAACTTTTTGAGTTACACACTTAGCATCTGTTTTATATCTTTATGATAAATTGGTTTAGCTATTACCATTCTTTCTATTGTTTTATGGAATATGCTCTGTTTGGATTGAGATCGATTAATTCTAAAACAG
>Ga0307980_1000736_pt1 | contig 14582 bp, 19 predicted proteins | sample OrgLakmetage1060_FD_201817 | JGI IMG/M metagenome (GOLD analysis project Ga0307980, IMG submission 201817) | Saline water microbial communities from Organic Lake, Antarctica - #1060 | ecosystem: Environmental > Aquatic > Non-marine Saline and Alkaline > Saline | place: Antarctica: Organic Lake... | reverse complement strand
AATGATTTGAAATTCTATAGATTGAAACAACGTTTAATATATAAGTCTAAAACCAGAGGCAAGAAGGTCATTCTTGTAAATGAAAAATACACTTCTATGACTTGCTCTATATGTGGAAACCTCAAAACAATGACTGATAGAATTTACAATTGCAAAGGATGTAAAACCACCGTCGATAGGGACATTAACGCCGCAAAAAATATATTAATGAGAGGTATTCTGTGTATGTAAATAGACAAGATACAACCGTCTTCGTTCATTGGCGGTTACGGAACCGGATAATCCATCAGCCAGATGGCAACGACACGTTGCATATAAGATATTAATAGTATCTAATAGAGATTATCAGGGTTTTTTGAACGGCTGTCTATATATACAAAGTTTTTGCTGGATACTTTGCTTAATGCTTCTTCAAACCCACAGCATAGAAATTCAATTCCTGAATTATATGGATGATTGAATTCTTGAGAAATCTCAGTCAAAAGTTCCTCGTCGCATATTTTAGGGTTCTTCATTTTTCCAAAGGGTATGTTAAATTTTCCATTCTTGTTCTCTCTGTACATCCCATTGAAGCCTGTTTTATTCAGGTATATAAACAATGCTGCTCGTTCTATATAGTTTTCTTTTTCATTGTCTTTTATTTCATTGAATCTTATTCTATTATTATAATAGAAATCTTTATCGTGTTTGTATATGTCTGTTTTCTTGAGTTCTTTTATTAAATCATCCACGGAATTCTTTATTGTGATGTAGCAATTTATTAGATTTTCATTCAAATCACTAACCAAAACCTTTTTTCCCCTCAATAAGCCTTCATTTAACAAATCAAAAAAGAAGGAACCTCCTCCCACAAATGGTTCAAAATACGCATTGAATTCTTTGGGTGTATTTTTTCTCAATTCTTTCAACAACTTCCTTTTACCTCCTACCCATTTTATGAATGGTTTGATTGTCATTTATTATACTGGTTCTTAGTCTTTAAATGAAAACATATTGAGTACATGTTTCTTCTAATATGGAATCCAATTCCTGTAATCTATCAAGAGAAACTATATAGAATTTGTAAATAGGCGCTTGTTTTATTAAGCATTCCATCACACCTGCTCTGATGCCAGGGTGATTTAATATAAATATGAATTTAGAATCTTTATACATGTTTTGCTGCATGTTGAATATATAATATGGAAACTTTGTATCCACCGAACCAGGTACCGATTGATTTTTACATTCTATAAAAAACCTTTTTCCAGTGCTATTCACATATAAAAAATCAACTCTTGCTTTATCTGTGAATATATCTTTATAAATATATTGGGGTACAGTTGTATTGATCAGCCCAATAGAATACTTTTTATTGGTGGTTTTTGTTGAAAAACTGGATAACTTATCCAGTACATGACTTTCTAATTTTTTACCCGACTGATTTGCCACGCTCATTACACTATATAGTTTTTTAATTTTAACTCTATAATAAACCGATGTATTTATATTAACATTACAAGTAATGACAAGTATAATAATTATCAAATAGGCTACTTTCACTTACTTAAAAACTAAAAACAAATAAATCTAATGAGACAATCCACAAAGAGCCTTGGTCAGTATTATACGAGCAATATACAATTGAAAGAAAAAGTATTTGAGTTTATACTCAATAAACCACAAAGAATACTTGAACCATGCATGGGACGAGGTGATTTGGTCTCTTTTATACAGGGTATTATTCCAGAAATCCAATTTGATCTATATGAAATAGACGAAACAATCCCAAGGCTGCCTGATGTACCTGAAGCAAACTATACTGATTTTATGAAGTATAGTGTTCCCGACACATACAAAACCATCATTGGAAATCCGCCGTATGTACGTACAAAGACTGGAAATTTGTACCTGGATTTCACCAAGAAATGCTACGATTTACTTCAGGATGATGGCGAACTTATATTTATTGTTCCATCAGATTTCTTCAAATTGACAAGCGCAGGACCGCTACTGGAAGTTATGATGGGGAACGGAACATTTACGCACATTTACCATCCACATAATGAAAAGATGTTTGAAGGCGCCAGCATTGATGTGATTGTGTATAGATATTGTAAAAGCAAGCATCTAGAGAAGAAAGTACAGTATAATGGACAAGAGATGTATATCATCAATAAATCAGGGCTAATCACGTTTAGCGACAGAGAAGGAAGTTGTGATGACTTAATTTTCAGCGACTATTTCAGTATTTTCGTTGGAATGGTAAGCGGGAAAGAATCAGTCTATAAAAATAAAGAACTGGGAAATATTGATGTACTGAATGGAAAAGACAAACTTGAAAAATACATTTATCCCACTCACTTTCCGTGTGAAAGTGAAAATATTAACCGCTATTTAGAGCAACACAAGGAGGTATTGATGAGCAGAAAAATAAAAAAATTTAACGAAGAGAATTGGTTCGAGTGGGGTGCTCCTCGAAACATTAAAGCCATCAACGAACACAATGGAGCAGAATGTATCTATATCTACAATTTGACAAGAAAAGAAACCGTGGCTTTTATAGGTAAAGTTTGTTATTTTGGAGGTTCTTTGATTATGTTGGTACCTCGTAGAAAATGTGATTTGGTAGCAATAACAAAGCACATTAATAGCAGCGTATTTAAGAATAATTTTATTTTTTCAGGAAGGTTCAAAATTGGTCATCGACAGATTACAAATTCGTGTTTAGGATAAATTTCATAAATAGGAAGAATTTCGTAAAGTTCAGCAGTGTTTATAGCATTGTTTCCAAAATATAATTCTATAAACTCCAGCGTTTTACATAAATCAAATGATTTTATAATCTTTTCATATATTTTTTTCAATTCTTCGTCGTCTGTTATATCACCACGATTGTATTTTATACATATTAGATGGTTTTCAATCAAGTACTCAAAATTTCCATCCAAAAGACAATAATCAAATGTATATTTTCCTACGCCGTACCCTCTATTCACAATCAATAGAGGTCCTTTCCTTCCTTGTCTGTCTATATAATTTTTTTTATCTTTGTTGGAATATTTTTGCATTATCAACTTTTTAGATTTGATATCAGAACTATAAATTAACCGAGTTTTTTCAATATCGTCTGTTAATTCTGTTTTATAGTTGTTCCATACAATGTTTCCTACATTTACTACAAATCCCAGTTCTTTTAGCGACGATGAATTGCTGCGTAGAGTTTTTATTTTGTTTATATTTTTAGTCAAGCCAAAAATAGTGTATTTATCAATATCCAAAATAAAATCGCTACGCTTAGAGGTGTCTGGCTCTGTTTTTTTTAAAATCAAGATAATTGTCTCTTGCTTTGTTTCAATGTATTTTTCGCCACATTCCAGGATATTTAGGATTTTAAAATTATTTGAAATGTACTTCCTGGTCTTGTCGTAATAAATACAGTTTAAGAAATTTCTAGGCAGTACAAAACTCAATATACCATCTTCATTCAATAATCCCAGAGATTTGATGATAAACAGTATGAATATATTGGGTCTGCCATCAAAATATTCATAGTAAAAAGGATCAATAGCCTTTTTTTTCATAACATAATAAGGAGGATTTCCTATTATCAAATCATACTTTATTGTACTTTTATAAAGCAGGTAATCCTCGTTAAAAAGTTCAATATCCATCCCCAAATCTTTTATTGAGCAAAATATGGTTTTATTGTATTCAATACCTGTTATATCCAAATGTTGATACTTTTCGGTCAATAATCTCAGGTATTCGCAGGAACCGATACATCAAGGTTACATATTATTACATAACCGAGAAACGCATATCTACGTTGGCTGTATCTTGCCGCGGGACCTCTAAAAGACCCCACTGTTTTAAAAGAATATTACAACTTCCTAAATAATCTCTATCTGTCTGGAAACCACAGTATTTGCATTTATATAATTCTGTGCTACGTTTTGTTCTTTTTTTACATGACAAACAGATCTGGGAAGTGTACTCTTCTGTGATGACATGGACATTTACATTTGTATATTCGTTTGCTTTGGTTTTCAGTTTTTCAACGAATTTACAATGTGCTAAAACGACCATGTTGCGAACAGTCTTTTTACGGATTGTTCTATTTTTATTGCTTATAATATCATTTTCTTTGGTTAATTTAGGTATATATATGTTATTGTAGTTTTCACAGAGAAAACGAGAAGTCTTGTCATGTAATTCTTTCTGTAAGTTTTTTATTCTATGACGCAATTTAACTTCCTTTGTACTGTCATTGCACTTATCAAGTTTCAATAGAAGTTTATAAATTTCAGTTGATGCTCTATTGCCAATAATATTTGTCTTTCCATATCGTCCTTTTGCTTTTGAGATGAAACTCTAACATACAAATAATTTTCTCTGGAGTCTTTTGGTACTGTAAAAATACCATCTGAAGATACGAAATAAGTACGTTGATTGCCAGGCGTTCTTTTAAACTCAACAGAACCAGAGTCTGCCCATCGTCTAAGAGTGTTTCCCGTGACTCCATAAAACTCACAAGCCTTCTTAGAACTAATCCATCTTCCATTCATAGTTAGTATGGTTTTTAATCTTTAAATTGTTTAATAATAGGTAATTATGATTATTAAACAACTAACAGTTTAAAGCCGTCTTGATTTAAAAGATCGTGCCTCTGAAAATCAGGGATGCATTTAGGACTCATGATCATTTTGTAAAAAAACTTTACAAAAAAAATTTCAAATAATTCATTTTTTGATACGTTTCAAGTAATTTTCCTCTCTATTCTCCATCGATTCTTCCATAATCTTCTTCTCAATTGCTTCATTTTTTATATTGTTCTTGATAGACTCCTCAAGATTTTGTCTGTTGAAGATCTTCTTTTTATATTTTAATAACTTGATGGTATCCTCTCCAATTTTAACATAATCTTGATTTGATCCGTCAATATAATCTGAAATTTGCTCTGAATATGTGAGTCTCTGTGTTTTTAAAGAAGTCAATTGTTTCGTAATCAACTTAATTTCATCATCTACACTCATATATGAAGACACGAGAGTGTTTATATTTGACATTTATAGGTTATGCTATTTAAAAAATCTAAATTTTACGCGCCTGGTTAAATTTAAAAAATAAAAATCATAATAAAGCAATGAGCCTCAATGAACAACAAATGAAAACAGTACAGACCCTGAAGGAAGGTAAAAATGTTCTTTTAATTGGCCAGGCAGGTACCGGTAAAAGTAGATTATTACAGGAACTATCAACTCTTTTACCTGATAAAAATATATATATCACAAGCACTACAGGTATATCAGCTTTAAATATAGGTGGAGTTACTCTGAATTCATTTTTAGGTATTCAACTTGGGACAGGCTCAAAGGAATCTATTTTTAGAATGATAAGATCGAGGGCAGCAAAACTTTTACTAAAACCCAATGTTGTTTTATGTATAGATGAAGTTTCTATGCTTTCGCTTGAATTATTTGAGAAATTAGACTATGCTTTTAGAAAGATTTGCAAAAATGAAACCCCATTTGGAGGAATTCGGATTCTATTATCAGGTGATTTTATGCAGTTAGAGCCCATCAAACAAAAATTACTATATAAAAGCAAGTTGATATCCTCATTTGAAAGAATTATTCTTGAAAAAAATTACAGGCAGCAAAATGACGAGGAATTTCAAATATTGCTTGATAATTTAAGATTTAATAAATTAACAATTAGAGACATTGAACTCATTGACATTGCATCTAAGCAAGAAAACGACGGTATAAAAGTATTTTGCTTGAATAAAGACATCGTATCGGTGAATAATGAAGAGATGAAAGCAATCACGACAGAGGCTCGCACGTACAAAGCACAGTACAACGGAGAACCAGAATATATAATTGAAATACGAAAACAATTTCTATCCAGAGGAATAGATACTCTCGTTCTTAAAAAAAAATTAAAAGTGATGCTGACGAGAAATGACTCTTCTTCTGGTCTCGTAAATGGAAGTATTGGTGTCATTAAAGATTTTTTGAATGGAAATCCTATTGTTGATTTTTCAGGAAAATGCATTGAAATAGAACTGGTAAATTGGGATGTAAAAATTGCAGACAAGACTGTAGCCACTGCTCGTCAAATCCCATTGATTATGGCATATGCATGTTCTGTTCATAAATGCCAGGGGCTTACTATTGAAAAGGCGACGATAGATCTGCGAAATGCTTTTTGTAATCATCAAATTTATGTTGCTTTATCAAGGGTTAAATCTCTTGATGGTCTTTCCTTGAAGAATTTCAACATTAAAAGAATATCCGTGAATAAGGAAACGATAGAATTCTTAAAATCTTAGAAAAATTGAAAAAAAAAATAGTAAAACTACTGGAAATGAACGACGAATATACGCAAGAAAATTTCTATTATGAATCGATGGAAGACGATTTACAAGACGAAGAATTACATATCAAAAACATGGAAAAACTAGACTCTCTTTTGGTATGTAATGATGAGAAACCAGTTAAAAAAACTTTTTTAGGCTTTTTTAACTTTGGATTCAAAAATTCTCTGCTTTATAACAGTGTGTTGGAGCAAAACTGCTCAAAGGAAACTAAAAAACAATCTTATTATTCATGTAATAATTCTCTTGTTAAAAAATCAAAAAGAAAAACTACACAGTAAGTAGTCCAGTACTCCTGTAAATAAAAAAAAGCCCGTTAGAAAATTCTAATGGGCTTTTTTGATTCGAAAATTATAATCTTCTGGAATTTTTCATATATTTTATTGTTTCTTTGGCTGGGTCTAATGGTTTGTATGGTCTAGATGGACCAGTAGATACGCTCAATGGTCCATCAACATTAAATTTTAAGAATGCTCTTTTCCTCCAGCATGGAACGCATAAATTATCTTGTCTTTCTATAATATCAAATATTTTCTTACAATTGCTACAGGCGACTAATATTTGTTCTTCTTTTTCCTTTTCTCTAAGTTCTTCTCTAAGTTTTGATTTCAAATCATTAGATACATGAAACAATACTTTTTCTTCATGTTCCATTAGTTATATTCGTTTTTTATTTTTAAATGGACTTAGTTAAACTATCTATTAGTGTTTTTTGATAACCTTTTGCGACAGTTCTCGTTGGAAATCGTTTTGAAAGACGGTTCTTCTACTTGGTACAGGTGTTTTCAAAAGTTTAGAAACTTTTACTGATTTTTTTAGTTCTTCCAGAAATGTCATTTCCTTGAAAGATTCCACGAGGGATTTGATCTGGGGATTTAATTCAATTTCTGGAGTAGATATCTGCTTTAAAAAGAAATTGTAGCGAGATTCTATACTTGATGTATTGTACATGTATCCACGTTGGGTAACCTTATTATATAATAAAACCTGAAGGTCCTCCAACTTATTTTTGACACATTCCATCGATAAATTTTTATCAATTATCATCATGGGAATATCGTTTGATATGAAATTAACTGTATCAATCATTGAAGTTTTTAAAAATACATCATATTTTTCCTTCACCAGGGAAGAAATATTTCCTTTAAGTTGATAAAGAGCCTCGTCAGGTGTTTTGTAAGTTTCTTTTTCATAGAAAATCTCTCCGTTTTCCAAATCTACTCGTCCAAGGACATATGTTATAATCATAATGATATACACTTGGAATATAATTTAAAATAAAAACTTTCAACTTAATTTCCAGACAGACTCTCTATTAATAATTTTAAGTTTTTTAAGTATGATCTTGTTTGCTGCGTACAAGATATATTTCTTTTGTACGTCGTAATCCCTCAGTAATTTATAACCTTTCGCATAATTATAATACCCTATCTTTCCAACTTCTTCCATCTGCTTTTGATTGTTTAAATTTACCTTCGGGGTCTTGTTTGAATTTACATTAGCAAGGTAATAAACATGGGTATAACATACTCCATTAGAACCTGTAAAAGTTTCAATCAACGGCTCAATATCCTCGTGTATTGTTATATCGTTTTTATTAAATCCAGTTTCTTCTTGAAATTCTCTTATAGCACAATTCAAGCAAGATTCACAACTATTCTTTCTACCCTTGGGGAAACCAAATTCTTTAGTAGTGTATCTTGAGGGTTCGTCTAAAGGAAGCGCGTCCAAATCAAGATTATTAAACTTTGCTTTGGCTCTATTGTATTCAGTGATATATATACCTGATTTTTTACAGAACCACATATCATTCCATATACGGTCAAAGGACAATGTTCTTATGTTCTTTTTTTCTCGTGGCGTCATCTCCTGTATAAATATATTCAAGAGTTCGTTTTTATTGAATTCTCTATATTTTCCTCTTACAAAATCAGTATAACCCATAGTATCCTTGCGTTGTATCATCATATAATTGACTTCTCCAGATATAATTTTATATCCAATTATCCCATAACTGATGATTGGACTTTTGCAATTTTTAAATACATGACCATGTTCATCACAGTTCAAACAAATCATATCATTAGACGACATAGGCCCCTCTTTATTATATAGGGTTTTATATTTTAAACTGTTATTAGCGGAAAGTTTTTATTAAATAAACTATTTTTTAAAAACGCATATTATATGTATTATCCAAGGTACGAAAATCCAAATTTTACAAAAATTCTACACAGTAAAAAGGAATTGAATGATAATGCTATAGAAAAGGTATATGACCGTTCATTAAAGAACTACCAGTATATGGCAAGTAATTATTTGAATCCCCTGTCGCCTTACAAGTCTTTGCTCTTGCATTATTCTACTGGTGTAGGAAAGACCTTGTCTGCCATCAGCGTAGCCGAAAATTTTATAAAGGCAAAAAAAGGAAAGGTTCTCGTCCTTACCAAGAATGAAATAGTTGAAAACTCTTTTAGGAACCAAATAATAAAAGGGTTTCCTGAATATGCCTCAAAGGAGGATATAAAATTATTAAACCTTGGAGGAGATGTAGCAAAGGAAATTTATAAAAAATACAGTCTGAAAGTGAATAGAAATTATGAATTTGTACATTTTGAAACATTCAATAACAAAGTACAAGGAAAAACTCTACAGAATCTTGCAGGTGGAAGAGGGGCATCTTCCCTGTATGAATTGAATAATTATCTTGTAATCATAGATGAGGTTCATAATATCGTCAAGAAAAAGGTGAGAAATTCAGAAACTGGCCAGGATAGTAACGGGTATGTTTCTATAAAGAATATTCTTGAAAAATCAAAGAATATTAGATTGTTGCTATTGAGCGCCACTCCTATGCACGATAAAGTAGAGGAAATATTTCAAATATCCAATTTACTGAATTTTGATAGACCAGAGTATCAAATCAATTCTTTGGATGTTGTGAAAGAAGGCTTGATGACTTCCGTACGTAATAAAATTCCCAGCGTTACTAAAAAGGGAGAGGACTTTCTTAGGGGAGCACTAAAAAGCAAAGTACTATATCTAAAAACGGATATTTCTAATTTCCCGCTCAATATGGAAATTGGGGAAAGATTACCCTATAAAGATGTTTTATTAAAGACAAAATTGATCATGTGCCCAATGAGCCGATATCAATCAAAGGGGTTCTATACTATATTGGAAAATGAAAAGGGAAATTTTGGAGTAAATTACGAAAATGCTTCAAGTATAATTTATCCACGAGGAATAGAGTACAGTACTTTTACACGTAAAATGATAAATGAAAATTTAAAAGAATATTCATCAAAATTGTACGAAATGATTGAAAATATATCAAACAGTGTAGGTAAAGTCTTTGTTTATTCTTCAAGTGTAAATCAATCGGGAGTAGAGTTGATTGCTAAATGTCTTTATGCAAAGGGAATAACCAGTTTTGCTACCATCACCTCCAACACTGAGGATATAAATAGGTCCAGAATCATATCCAGATTTAATAATATTAAAAATATAAACGGCAAAGATTTAAAGATACTGATAGGCAGTAAAGTTATCGCAGAGGGTATAACATTGAAGGAGGTAAGGGAAGTACATTTGTATGAGCCATTTTGGAACTTGTCGAGCATTGACCAGGTAATAGGTAGAGCGATTAGAAACGGATCTCACGCGAGATTACCCAAAGAAGAAAGGGACGTAGCAGTGTTCAAGTACTGTGCAGTGCCTTTATCTAAAAAAAGCAGTAAAGGAAGCAATGGCACTTCAAAATTAGATTTTGATCAGTCATTTGATTTGTTAAAATATTCACTTGCTGAAGAAAAGGACATTGAAATAAAAAAGATAGAGCGTCTTGTTGCTAAAAGTTCATTTGGATGTTTTTTAAATAAACCAAGAAATATAATGTCAAGATATTCCGATAATTCCAGACAATGTGATTATACCGATTGTAATTATACATGCGACTGGGAAGGAACCCCTGAGATTGACGTTGATACATATCAATCAAAGTATCATAACGGGGAAGGGTATCAGAAACTAAAGAAAATTTTATCAGGTATTCTAAGTTCTAATCAGCCTTATTCTATAACTGATCTGAAAAATACAATCAATCGTTCAAATAAACTGATAGATCTGGATGTTGCTATTGAGGACGTATTGGATTCTTTAATTGAAGACGGAGAACTAAAGAAGCATGGTAAATACTATATAATACACGGAAAAAATACTAAAAAGAATGAAATTTACCTCAAAGACCTTTCAAATTCGTCAAAAGGCTCATCAAAGTCATCAAAAGGCTCTTCAATTCTTGCGGGCCCTTCAAGGCCTCAAGGAACCCCGAGGAGTGTTCCAAAAACCATCAATATCAAAGGAAAGACCTTTGGGTTGGATGACTTAAGAGGTGTTATGAAAGATGGGAAATTTTTATTAATAGGTGGGGTTTCTGAAAAGGGAAAAATATGTACTGGGTTTGATAAAAAAAGTCTTGTTTCTATACTTGCATCGGTCGGTATTTATGAACCTGGAACAACACGGCAGATGTGCGATGCTCTAAAGAAAAAACTTTTAAAATAATTTATACACGAAGGCTAATAATCTTCTGCTTCTTGGTCGGGCTCTTCTTCGGAATCACTTTGGTTAAAGATAGGGTCTGGTTCTGGGATTTCTTCCTCTGTCATGTCTAATTTTTCATATACAAATTCTTTGGCAAGTTCGTAGCCAACAATCTTGTCCATTTCCTCTACCGTTCTGCTTCCATCTTGAATCAATCTCAAGGAAATAATCATTTTTTTTAAAATTTCCATAGAGTGTTCGGAATTTTCAAGAAGCATATCAAACAAATACGGATAATCTTCCTTCAGTGTTTTATATTTTGTTTCAAAATAACTTAGAGGAAACTTTGCTCTAAGTTCTGATTTAATTTGATGGGTAGTTTTTAACAATTCATCTGGTCCAATTCTCATTTAGATTATAAAGTTTTTATTCTTTAAATGGAAATATATATTATCTTGATTCATGACGGGTATCTTTACCTTGTTCATACCTCATAAATTTCTGAGGATTTTCAAGGTTCGGCTGAAAAGTATAACCGATATATGAAACGCCTGTAAAATCATTACATACTCTGGGCTCTCTTGTATAAAGAGGCTCAATGTTCTTAATACTGTATTCAAGTGTATGGGTATTTAATTCAAATAGATTTTTCTTGACTTCCTGGTCTCTTGTATTTTTTAGATGGATATTTTTCAATTTGCTTTCTGTAAGCACATTTTTAGGGGTAATTCCTGTTCCTCTTGTATTCAAAAAACCTGGGGACATTGTGAGGTTTTGTCTATCATTAAAGTCCGCCAGCATATACTTACCTTGCTTGTCTAATATTATTCTTTTATATTCCTCCATTTACTTTATATTATAAAAAAAATATGGATTAATAAACATTGCGATGTTTCAATTGGTCTCTGTTCTTTTCCATCGTGACAATTCTAAATAAAAGAGTATTTTGATCCTTTTTCAAAAGGGAGCCGTTAGACTCTCCGAAATCTATAGGTTGCCCATCAATGCCCGTCAAATTTATAGTAAAAGAGTTTAATTTGGCTAAAGGTGTTCTAAACTCTACATAAGAATTTAGATTACATGCCATTTCTGGAACAATGAAACCGTCGGAGGGTCTAGAGGGACCCTTGAGCATCATCACAGCAAACCCTTTGTTTATATTATTAGAACTAAAATTGAGATGATTTATCTCATCTATTTGAAGGATGATAGAAGAGTTATCTAAAACATTATTTTGATTTGGTATGGTGGCACCAATCAATTTTATAGATTTTACGTTTTTAAAAGTATCTTCAAATTGATATCTGTAATTGCTTGTTTTTGGGTAAAAATCCACTTCTCTGTCAATGGACGATACATGCAAGAAATCTACTCTTTCACAGTATTCAATAGAGGGTTCAGTGTTAATGGAATAGGGTGTATCTGAAAATCTACATGGGTCATTGTACATTATTTTTTTTTCATTTGGAGCCCAGGACATTTATACATTTAGTTTATAAAAATATTTACAATAAATTACACACAAATTAAAAGTTTTTTGGGACTTTTAAAATTTCCAAGGCTTTCTTTGAAGCCTCTTGCTCGCTCTTTTTAATGGTTTTGCCAACTCCTTTACATATAATGTAATTATCCTTCATGATTTCTTTGAGTGCCTTGCAATTATTGCATTTTTCATCACAAGTTCCATATTTTTCACCGCACGTTCCGTATTTTTGATTTTCTTGCTTGGATAATTCCTTGAATATTTCCATCTGGTTGTTCATAGCACCTTCCTTGTACAAATCTTTTTTTACAATTACTACGGTTGTGAATTCTCTAACATAAACTTCCCCTGTAAAGAAGATGGCATGATATATAGGATGATTCCAAGATTTTGTTTGGAAAAAACGAAGTAGAATGTCCTTGTAATTATCGTTGTTATTGATTATAAAGTCCAAGTCAATATAGGTATCAAAACAATTGAATATGAATTTTTTACAAATATCATGGCCCTGGTCCTTATATACTGCTGCTATAAAACTTTCAAATACATCTTCCACGAGGCGAGGATTGTCCCTCCCTGAAATTCTCTCTATATGAGTAGAGATAAGAAGCCATTTATTGAAGCCTAATTTTTCACCCAAATAAGAAAGTTGAGTGTTTCTTACCAATCTTGATCTTAATTTTGTAAGGTCTCCTTCATTTTTTCCTGGGAACTTTTCAAAAAGATATTCTGCGGTTGCTAAATTCAAGAAAGCATCCCCTAAAAATTCAAGGCGTTCGTTTGATGATAATACATCATCAAGTTCAAATATACATGTATTGTCTTCGACGTCAGCGGAGTCATCTTTAATAACAAAAGACTTGTGCATAAAAGCCTTTCTAAATACATTGATATCATTCACAATCACGTCGATGTTTTTGTCGTCGACGTGGTTATTGATGATGCTTTCAATGTCTTTTGCGGATACGAGTTGGTTGTGGATGTTGTTCATTCCCTTTTAAATTGTTTGGTTTTAATCCTTTAAGTTCTATGTTCTCGCATAATAAAATGATAATTATTTTATTATTGGAATGTATAACAATATGAAGAGTATGATGAAAACCGTAGTTGATTGGGCTAAAACGAATGTAGTGTTGTTGATTGTTTTGGTTTTTACTGCTGCTGTACTTACAATTACTCTCAGTAGTGAAGGTTTCGCGCCAGTTGCAAATAAAGTATATGCTTTGTTCCCCAAGGAAGCCGTTGATAATTCGTCATTCACCAGTATGTTTGTAAATAACGAACCTTCAAGAGTTCCTGCTGTAATTTCTCCAGGAGAAATTGGTCTTGTTATGGAAGATGACGACGTGTCCCCATATTAATTGAAAATAAAATACTGAGACTGCTTCGTGTTAAAAAAAATATCTTAAATTTAATTCAATTTAAAATATTTAGTCGAGTATGGACAAGTGCTACGAAGGACCACTCACGGGTAATCTAAAATGCGTAGTAATTTCTATATTGCTTGCTGCATTTTACTGGTTTGCTCCTCAAAAAAACAAATGGGTTCTACTGGCTATATTGTACATTACATATTTGTTGATAGCATGGTATGATCATTATTTATGCGAAAGAGTATTAACACCTACGTATCTACGTCATTTTTATGATTGGGCAAAGCCACCTGGGTCCATGCAGTCAAAATTATATAAAAACCTATGTCCTAAAGCAGCCAGCAAGATATTGAAAGTAGATATAATTATAGCAATAACTGCTGTACTGCTATTACCTTCATTTTTAAAATGGAACCCAAAATAATTCCAATCTCATAATCTGGATACTATCAGTTCTTCGATCCGATTTAAGGTGGTTGCTCGTCGAGGATATTTCAACTTCAAATGTCTTATCAGTTTAAGATGAATGTTTCTGTTATTAAAACAACTACCTCGTCTGCAATGATAGCAATCATCAACAGAACAGATATCGTCTTCATGAATTTCTTCTTTACATCCCCAGCAGAAATGCTCCATGCAGCCATCACATGTAAAATAACCAATTTTTTCTTTCTCAGTGCATGTGCTGCTTCCACCGATACATCAAGGTTACATATTATTACATAACCGAGAAACGCATATCTACGTTGGCTGTATCTTGCCGCGGGACCTCTAAAAGACCCCACTGTTTTAAAAGAATATTACAACTTCCTAAATAATC
>Ga0307980_1000734_pt1 | contig 14634 bp, 13 predicted proteins | sample OrgLakmetage1060_FD_201817 | JGI IMG/M metagenome (GOLD analysis project Ga0307980, IMG submission 201817) | Saline water microbial communities from Organic Lake, Antarctica - #1060 | ecosystem: Environmental > Aquatic > Non-marine Saline and Alkaline > Saline | place: Antarctica: Organic Lake... | reverse complement strand
GACACTCGTAGACAAAATACCGCAGGTAATTCTTCTGGAGAAATATATACGTATGTAATCAAAAACACGCTTCAATTGCTCTTCATTGATATTATTGGATTCGTACATGCGCATAACTGATAATGCAAAAGGCGCGTACAGATCAATTTTTAAGTACTTCATAATAAAAACAGTATTTTTTATAGAGCTAAACTTAGTATCATCACCGCTTTGCAAGCGAAGGATTCTATAGTGATTTAATGACTGCAGTATATCCGAGTATAACGAGTCTAGCGATTCCTCAGACTGTTCTTTATCAACAGTCTGCCCAAAGAGTTCTTTGAACTCTGGATAGACTGCATCAAGCTTAATAATGTTTTGTCTTTTTGAAATGAGATACATGCGGAAAAAGTCAGTAATATAGTCTTTGTCTACATCAGTGAGCGTTCTTTCTATTACCCTCCAGTAGTTATTGAGTACATAGTCTTGCTTTTGCTGCGTATGAAGCATTAAAGCAAAATTTCGTATTTTGTCGCCATCAGTGAGCGGTTTGCCGGTTGAGTTAATACTTTCAAAAACCCGTTGTGGATTGTCGTCATTCTTGTCTAGAATTATTGTGACTATTTCAAAATCTTCAAGTGTCTCAATGTATAATTCTAGATTCTCTTCATCGATAAAATAATCATAAAAGTGCTTGTATGATTTATATAGCTTGCTTTCCTTCGCTTCATTGTTTAGATTTGACTGATCAAAAATTTTTTCGAATACAGTATTGTCTGACGTGACGGTGCGTAGTTTTATACGATTTTCTTCTTTGCCGTATTGCTTTGCATACTTGTTATACAAAAATTGTTCTTTTACTTGATCTGCTACTATATTTGATTTCTCTGGATGCTTCTGGAGAATATGGTAGATGGCAGTGATCATCAAGAGAACAGTGGTCGCACGCTGCTGCCCGTCAATAATAATACTGCTGTCGCCATCGCTCACATAAACAATACTGCCGAAATAGTGTTTCTTGTCGTTGTTTTTTACTTCTTCAAGATCGTTTAAGAAAGAGGTGATATTGTTGCTAGTCCACGAATAGGGTCTCTGGAAACTTGGAATTACGAAGAATCTATCAGGTGTATATAAGAATGCTTTTATATTGCTTTGTGGTGCTTTCATTCGTCTAGTATATCGTAACGTGTAAAATAGTGAACGTTGAAGTAGTCATCTTAAGCATCTGTTCACCAAGTTACTATCGGCTTCTTCGTGAGTGCGTATGAATACTTTTTGTATTGAAGTGTGTTTGTTGTCCTCAAAGAATTCTCTGATTGATTGGATAGCTATCTTTGCAGCTTCTTCTTTAGGATAGCCGTATATACCAGTTGAGATGAGTGGGAATGCTATTGTTCTTGCCCGGTTAACTTGGGCTAATCGTAGTGACTGCCAATAGCAGCTACGTAGTATGTCTGCTTCATTACCATTGTGCTGGCCATAAACTGGACCGACAGTATGAATGACTTGCTTGGCTGGCAGATTAAATCCAGGAGTGATGACGGCTTCTCCGTAGTCGCAGCTGCCTATTTCTTTGCACGCGTTGGTCATAGAGTCGTATCCTGCACCATCGAATATGGCCCCACTGACTCCAGAGCCACCGAATAGTTCAGTATTAGCTGCGTTGACGATTATGTCGGTTTCAGCTTCTGCTATGTTGCCTTGCTTGACTTCGATTGTTCCTTGAGTGACATAGCTATCGCCGTCCTCTTCAAATCTGGTGATGATTGCTTCGCACGATTTCATTTGCGCTAGCTCATCAGATAATGTAACCATAATTGTTTTTTGATAGAGTATGTCTTTCCAAGAATCAGGGATGGCGCTGTATCCGTAATATGCTCCAGCTAATTGACCATATATTGCACCAATTGTATCTGCATCGCCACCTAGATTTACGGCAGCTAAAGCGCCATCTTCGAACGTAGAATAATTCATGAATGCCCAAATCGTAGCAAGAAGTGAATCAACGATGTAGCCAGTAGGGTCAATGGTTTCTGGTGTATGGCTTTCTGCGATATTCAATTTTTCTACTAATTGATTAAACACCTCAGACTTTTTGTAGCTACCGAATGAAAATAATTGTTCTTTCTCATTAGATTCTGAACATTGGAGCGCGTTATATAGTAAAGCGGCAAATAGAGCAGTTCCCTCCTCTGCCTCTTCTGAATAATGAGTCTCTCTGGCAGATATTCTAGCCAATACCATTGTTTGTTCGATTGTATTTCCGGCGCCAGCAGATGCGATAACTATTGGTGCCAGTCGCATAATAGATCCGTTACCCGCACTTGTTGATCGATGCTTTTCTATAGAAATAACAGGAGACGCACTGTGCGCAAATTCATAAATAGCACCAGAGACTTGATTGCCAATATCAAAGCAGCTGCCAACTGAACTTCTATAGCCTTCGTCTCTCCATTGACGATATTTCTCCATGACATCGTATGAGTCGTAGCCCTCTTTTTCTAGCAGACTATCGGCAAGGCATAACGCCATAGATGTATCATCAGTCCAGTAGCCAAGCGGTAAATGAAATGGGCCGCCAGCAATAGGTTCTGTGAGTGGTTCAAACGTACCGCGTTCTTTGAACTCAACAGCCATGCCAAGCGTATCGCCAATCGCTAAGCCAACAAACATACCCCGAGTTTTGTCTATGAATGTTTTAGACGTAGTTTTATCATTTATCATGAGTACATCATACCTCATTGAAATATCTAGCCACGTAGTTATGCTCCTAGCTATTGTCTATTTTAAGCCTTGAGTCATCGTGAAGAATCTAAGGTATAATAACGTTTATGGATATAACATTTTTGATACTACTTGCTGTAGGCACACTATTCATTGCTAAGTGGTACTTTGAAAGTAAATCTTCTAGCGTAGCTGGCGCCAAAATAAAAAAAGACAAAGCTGAGTACGTCTATCAGAAAAAGCCTTTTTTGATGACCAACTCAGAGAATGATTTTAGTAAAATACTCTTTGAACGATTTAGCGGTAACTATAGAATTTATGCTCAGATACACCTATCTTCAATAGTTGATCACCAAGTCAAAGGACAAAACTGGAAATCTGCTCTCAGTCGAATTGATCGTAAGTCTGTTGATTTTGTCATTTGCGACAAACAGAATAATAAACCGCTATGCGCTATTGAGCTAGACGATTGGAGTCACGAGACAGATGTTGCTAAGAGTAGAGATGCATTCAAAGAAAGCTTGCTTGCTATGGCCGAGCTGCCGTTAGTAAGAATTAACGACTGGCGCAAAACCCCAGAGCAAGAAATATGTAACTCTATTGCAGCAAAACTCCCTGCTGCAAATGTGTGATTATTCTATTGTAGGGCGACTAGTTAGGTAGTTGTTATAAACTGAAGCTCTTTGGACGCTGATGAGTAATCTAGCTATAAGTGTACCGGAATTATTTGGGTTTACAGAGTGTATAGTGTCGGGTCTGTGGTCATATGGAACCTTAGTAATTTTTGTTCCCTGCTAGAGCTGTTTAGCCTCTATTGCATCATTCACGGTGGCATAAAATTTATCTCTTATGAAGTGGCGCTGAAACATGTTCATCTTATGCGTCTCATTGCTGAGATATTTTCTTGTGCAACTATTGCTATGACTGTGGTGTGTATACCTTGGCTCCAGTACGGTAGCCTTCAGTGTTAGCCTCTTGCAGTTGATCCCATCCGAAGATTGGAACGCCTTTCGTGTTTCCCCACGCTATCATTGGGTCATTTTGTGTGTCGAATGTGTACTCTATAGGCTTACCATAGATGTCTACTAATTCTTGCATACACTCGTCGGCGCGAGTATATAATGCTGTTGTCGCGCCTTCTTGACGTTCACCAACGGGATTTGTTTCTACGAGAGTAAAGAAATTAGGTATTTTTATTGATGGCACCCAAAGTGATAATTTCTTATTGCCTGCAGCAAAATCAATGCTATTCCACTCTGTTAGTTTCTCATCAACTAAAACATCAACTACAGCATTTTGCGTTTTAATAAAACCATGTGGCAATTCTATGCGTGAATCCACAAAGGGTATCTCTATTGGGCAATGATTTGGCATTATAGTATATTAACACAAAAATGCGTATATGTCAATTTACTATTAATGATTCAATAAATTCGCGAGAGCCTTTTAAATCAGATGAATAGTTTTCTATGCTTGGTAAGTCGAGAGCTTTAATGTGTTTCCAAACAGCTTGGATGAGGGCCTTTGTCTCGTCTTCTGTGGTCAGTGCAGTAGCTGATTTGTCTTCAACATCGAAGCTGATCTGAAGCGGCGGTAAGATGTTTCCCTCACTATCTGGTTCGACGAATTCTAGGCGGGCTTCTTTCACTTTGTAACCTGACCAGGTGTGGGAGCCTTCTATCAAGAATTTGTAGAAATAGAGCTGTTGTTTGTACTTAAGCAATTTCACTTCTCTATCCCATTTACTATGAGGTTTACCAGTCTTAAAATCGACAATATTGACAGTCTTATTTTCTGTGTCTATTTCTAAGCGGTCAATCTTCCCTGCCAAATGAGCTTCGCCAACAACGACCCCTTCTCTCTTGAAATCTACCTCTGGCTTTGCGCTTGCCGCGAACATATCAGTTCTAGCTGCAAAATACTTCTTCAAGGCATTGTGGCCTTTATTACGAAAATCATCCATCCTCTCTGGTGATATATAGCGTTGTTTTAGTGATGCATCAAAAAACTTCAAAAGATTAGCTTCTGATTTGGACTCTGCATTTTGCAGTTTTTCTAGTGCTGCATGCACTGCATTTCCGAACTCGCCATCTTCTCCTGGCGCCGATGGAAAACGTAATAACGTATTGAGTAAGAACTGTTCCGGCCCGCCATATTCTGTATCTATGAAGGTATTTAGATGCGTAGGAGACATTTGATAGTTTTCCAGTCGTGGCTTTAGGAGGCTTCGCAAATCAGCATCTAATTTAACATGGCGAGAGTGCCACATAGTATCAATATGTTGCATGGTTTGTGCTGGCGTAAATATCGTTTCTTGCAAAGCTTGAGCGTGCTCCGGTAGCACAGTTGTTTTACGAGAGGTACCGTCATTGTACTCAAGAAGGTATTTGACAGATTCTGTTGGTTTGCCGTTGTCTTTATTTGCATGCGAAGTCAGATACAGTCCGTGTTTAGCCCTAGTGATTGCTACAAATAATATTCGCCGCAATTCATCTTCGCTACTGCCTTGATAGCGCACATGCTGTAAGTTAGCCGGCAACGAAAGCTTATTGCTGTTGCCGCGAGCTTTTTTGCCCCATATATCATCATGTACTGAAAGTAGGAATACATGTTCAAACTCTAAGCCTTTTGCTTTGTAGGCGGTCATAAGCTGAACGGAATCTTGCGCCTGCGCTATAGGATGAGTATTGATAAGTGGTTGCCCGGCTTGTTCGTGAGCAGCTATAAAGTTTAGGAAATCTTGAATATGTAATAGCGACTCTTGCGTCAATTGTTGTGCACGCAGATGCTCACGAATAGTCGATAGGTTGGCTAATGATTCATAGAATTTGAGTGGGTCAGAATTCCTATCGCTGAAATAATATTCCTTGAGCGGTGATACATATTCAGATCCAGGCACTATCGCACTGCCAGTTAGGTAGTCCAGTACATACTCTAGTGGTTCTTCAGCTGCTTTTAGTCCTAAAGTTAGATAGAACATCACGTGTGGAGCCAGCGATTCTGATTCAAGCGCTATTTCTACCCAACTACGTTCTTCATCACGGGTTCTGTATGCCCAATTTACTTTCCATATGTCTGCTACTGGTATGTCATAAAAGTCGAGCGATAAGACTTGTGGCAATAGCTCATTTAGCTTCATGTCATCGCCATCATGCGCAGCTATGACAAGTTGGATCATCATTCTGTAGGTGCGCATCAGTGAAGTCTGTAGTATGTCTTCACGCTTTTCATAGGCGACCGGCGTTTGGTTAGCTGCTAAAAACGGCACTATACTCTCTAGTAATCTGTGTTTTGGTGCAAGCACTGCTATCTCGCTTGGGTTCGTTCCGTCTGTCACTAATTTGTGTATTTTGCTGGCCACCCAAGCGTATTCACTGGCTTCTCCAGCAAACTCATGACGTTCTATTGAAGCATCTGGCGGCAAATTATGGGCACTAGCCGTAAGCGTTTTTTCTACTCCGTCAAGTTCGTGATGTAAGCGTGATTCTATCTGTGCTGCAATATTATGTGCTGTATGAATTATGTCTTTGTGGGAACGATAGTTTTCAGTCAAGTTTACGACTTTTACGTCCCTAAAAGCGTTAATAAACCCGATCATGTTACTGATCCGTGCACCTTGGAATGCATAGATAGCCTGGTCGTCATCACCAACGGCAAACATGTTTGGCTGGCCTTCATTGACTGGGTTGTCTGCGAGCTGTTTGACTAATTCAAACTGGGCAGCGTTGGTGTCTTGGAATTCATCTAGCAATATAAACTGGTATTTTTCCTGCAAATTAAAACGCAGTTCGTCATTGGTTTTGAGCGCATCTATGCTACGCAAAATCATGTCATCAAAATCGTATAGCTGTCTAGCATCTAGTTCTTGTTGGTACTTTTCATAGACAGATGCCAGCTCTATTATGCGCAATTGCTGTGCTTCGTCAGTAAATCTAAATCTGTTGTCACTGTCTTTAGTAAGCCAATTGTTTTTCCATTCTGTCAGCGGCTTAGATTTATTGATTTCGACTGCCTCTGCCATGGCAACTTCTAGTTCAGTGTGGGCAATTTCTGCCATACCGTCATGGCCAGATAGTATAGCTTCTATGCCAGAAAATAGCTCGAGTGCTTTGTCGGCTGTGCGCGGAAATGATTTGATAATACCTATGCAGTCAGCAATTTTGGGAGATAATTCACGAACCTGGCGTAGGTTACTATCAGCCAAAGTGCGCAACGAATCTGGCGAGTATAAACCACGCTTCAGCTCGCTAATAGTACTTGATACATGTTTGACATAATGTCTCGCACCAATTAGTGGGCTTGAATATGGCAAACGAGAAATAATATCTGTCACAATCTGAATACGCTGCAAGTCATCAATTGGTCGCTCTAACCGTGAATCTTCACCAGTTTCCAAGTCAATTGATTCGAAATACTCTGGATAGCTACGAATAATATCTGCACCAAACCCGTGGTAGGTATTGATATGCACGTCATACGCATCATCTTTGATAATACTGCTGAGTCGCTCGCGCATATTCTGCGCCGCTGCTTCTGTAAACGTTAGACACAATATGTTCTGCGCATTCGCATCGGTTTTCTGCAATATGTTGGCAATACGAGCAGACAGTAGCTGCGTCTTGCCTGTTCCCGGTCCTGCCAGAACCAATAGTGGACCATAAATATGATCAACTGCCGTCTGTTGTGCTTTGTTTAGCTTTATCTCTCTCATCCTATTAGTAGTATAGATGTTTGCATGACCATTTCATATATTTACTAGCACGTTATTCAGATGATCAACGATGATGAGTGAAAAGTGTCTATACTACTTTCGGATAGAGTTCGGCTGCTCCTAAGACAACTAGCGGTAGATTATTTTCAGAGCAAATATCAATTAGTTCATGCGCTCTCTCAATAGCAAATTTCAGTTCTTCATCGTCGTTGAATGTGCCGATTACTAAATCTGCAGAAAATAGATGAGATACACCTAAACCTGCTGCAGCTCGAATCCTTTGGCCTATGAGTTCCTCGTGGGTTCTATCCGATGAGTCTACTAACAGCAAGTGTCCTGAACGTGTTTGAATCGATTTTACATTTGAAGCGTAGAAATCCGTCTCTTGATTATTTGCCTCTTCAATTTTTGTAAGTACATCATTGACACAAGTTCCGCCTAAATCCTCTAAGGCTTTGGCTGTCATAACTTTTGTGACAATTTCGTATCTAGGCTTGCGTCGGAATCGATCATCCAATGCTTCAGGCATATCAGGGTTAGCATATATTGTGGATGTTGCTTCTCTTTGAATAACTGTTGAGCTACATAAGTTCATCAGCATATAATACTACATAAAGTACAAATAAGCAATAATGTTTTAAATAAATTATTTTATGTTCGACTTTGTAACGTCCGCCATACGCCTAATTTTTGCTTACTTCTATGATTGAAAGCATGGTTGTGGCGGCAACAATAATGCGGTTATCGACATTTGTTTCGCCTGCACCGGCATCTGTTTCATATTTAATGACAAATGGATTTTTCCGTCGAGTCATAGTAGCCGCTAGTTGCGGCTGGCCAGATGTCGTGACGTAAAGTTCGTAGTCGATAGTCAAAAAGAAGAAAACGAATTCAACTAATCCACCAACAAGAGGTATCCATCCAGTGTAGCGACGAATGAGAGCTAATGTGCCAGCTTCTTCGTAATACCCGTATTCGTTGTCTTGTGGATCGAGAATCAGCCATTTGTCTCTGACGAATGTAGATCTTAGTCCTTTTCGGCGTAACGAAAACATTTTTGTTCCCGATTGCGGGTCTGTTACATCGTATGTTGCGCCGAAATCAAATATTTGCCTGGCTTTGATTGTGAGCAGTTCTTGAGTTTTTGATTCGTCACTAAAGAGCCTAATATCCTCTTTAAGCTTAAAGGCTTTCATTTTAACAAAGCCAACCTGCTGTCCACTTGCTTGATCAGACACATGTATTTTTGCACCTGCCAGTACAAAAACTTTTCTTCTAAATTCTAATTTCGCTGATTCATATATAGTCATACTAGCTATTGTAAGTTATTTTTTGTAATTGTGCATAGTAAAGAAACGTTCGTTTAGATATATTTAACAAATTAACAGCAATGGTTAGATAGTTAATACAAGCTCTCAGCAGTTCTATCGTTGGTATCTGCGTAGTCAATAACGTCTGTCGTGCTTTGTTTAGTTTGATTTTATTCACTATAGTGGATAGTATACGCAGTAGAAGCCAAATTGTTAAAGGAGCAACTGCAATGAAAAAAATAAGAGTATGGGAAGTATTGCTATGGTCTCTTTTGACACTCGGTTTATATCAAGTCTATTGGATATACCGAACACGCAATGAGTTGGTGGAAAACTACAAACAATCTATTCCCTCTTTTGCAGAGTATTTATTAATTCCTGGTGGGCTAATTATTGCTGCTATAGTGACTATTTCTTTTAGTGGTAACGATGATCCAACACCATTAGCCTGGATTCTCTTCTGGGTTTTTTTCCTAGTTGCTATGGCTTATGCGGTGTACTGGATATATCAATACGCAAAAGCAGCAGAGGCTGTCACTAACGGCAAAATGAACCGTTGGGCAACTATAGCTCTGTTTCTTCTAGCTGACAACATAGCTCCATCACTACTACAATATTTCTACAATAGAATCGAAGAATAATTATTAAGTAACCGGTCCAAGAAGAATACCTGGCAGCATTGATTGCTCATTTATATTGGCAACAAGTTGTAAAGCTTCTGATTGGTCAAAAAAATTGGCTATAGGTATGTTCTGAGAAACCTCAGCTTTTCCAAACTCTGATTGTATGCAATGTATATCTTTCTCTGTCAATAATTTTGTCGATTGATTTGGAACAACCTGGACTGTGTACATTAATATGCTGTTTCTATAGGAATTGCGTTCAGTAACTATCGTTGATTCAGGTACATATAAATATCCATCACTTAGTTCTTCTCTAATATTTTGTATTTTTTGAAGCACTACTTCCGGACCAAATTTTGTTATTAATCGTTTTGCTTCGGCATTATCAATAAAATTAGTCTGGATAGATTTATGCAATGATAGTTTACTACATTTTCCAAGCGATGCTATTTCATCGCGAACAAAAACAGGATATGTGGCTTTTCTTGATACTCCAAGTGCTTCCTTGCTTTCTCCGAATTCTGCATATTGGCTTTTTCTTACAGCATCAATTTTTTTATGATCTTTTTTTCTCCGTGATCGCCTTGAACTCATAGCAAAAAGATATAACATTTTACCTAATATAAAAAGTGCTTAAGCTAAAATGGTCATTGTTGGATGTTTGTTTCTGCTCTTGAACAGATTGCTTCAACTGGAGTAAAAGGTGTAAGTTCAAGAGCAATTTCTCTAGCTAAACTTTCACTCGATGTTTTTGCAATCTTAATTTCTGGTAGATTTATGGGTGTGTCGGTAATGTGTGAGGGCAGTACTAGTCTAGTTTTAATTGCTTCCATGTCTTCCATGATTTCTTCATTGTCGTTAGCAAGCTTCAAAAATACTCCATAATGATCTGGACCGTTTTTACCGGTTGATTGTTTTGCGATTCTAGGCTTTTCTATAGAAATTGCAATTGTTGAAACTAACGACCCAGCTGAAATTACTAGACTGCGCTGCACAGCCTGGTTGCCAAGCGAATTTACTGCTCTTCCCAAAAACTTTTTATTTATTAATGAAACGCAAGGGTTAACTATTAGCTCTCTTGAATAATAAGTGCCCATATAGTTGTCATATAACTCTGTAGTTACTGGTCTATATATAGGTGGCAGTGACAGCATCTAATCTTATTTCAAAAATTCTTTAAACTTTTTTTCGAACTTTGCTACTTTAGGATTAATGATAACCTGGCAATAGCCTGCACTCTGGTTGTTATTAAAGTAGTCTTTATGGTACTCTTCTGCTTCATAGAACACGTCTAGCAAGCTAACTTCAGTAACGATTGGGTCATGCCATAAGTCTTTTTCGCCATCTATAACTTTGTGTGCAATATTCGACTCAATATAGTTATTACAGAGAATTATCGAGCGGTACTGTGTGCCTATATCGTTGCCCTGTCGGTTGAGAGTTGTTGGATCATGTGCGTAAAAAAACATTTCAAATATCGTGTCAAGTGAAATAGTCTCCGGATTATAGGTTAGCTGAACAACTTCAGCGTGTGAGCCATGGTTTTGATATGTCGGATTTTTAAGATCACCTCCAGCGTAACCTGAAACAACCTTCTCGACACCCTTAACGCGCTGGAATACTGCTTCAACGCACCAGAAACAGCCACCGCCTAATACAATTTTTTTCATAGTCTCTAGTATACGCTAGTTATTGATGACCCTAAAAACTGTTATCTGTAAAGAAAAGCTTAGATCGACAGTTTATTAAAAGCAAGTGAGTTAAATCACAAGCGGTATTTACATTTTAAGGTATTATTGATGGAAATGAAGGTAAAAAATAAAAAAGTTTATGTAGGTGTGTGGCTGGTATAAATCCAGCACCTTTTTACCCAGAAACTTTACTGCCTGTCCCTCCAAGAAAAACCGATTGTGTCGGCGAGCACTGCCCTGTCAAGGCTTACAATGGCAACTGTTTTACGAGTAACCATCATTTGTTTTTTCAGCACGAAGTATACCTATCTTTAGATTTTCCATTTAACGAACTGGTAACAGATGAAAATGCTCAAAAAACCATGGCACACTGTCGACATAATTCAACTCATCCTAAAGCTTGGCATAATTTATACGATTTTACGGTATTACCTGAGCCAAATGTTGCGGTACGGTACTTGGAAGAATCACAACTATTATCTGGATTGGCGGTTTTAGTGAAAGATATGTCTGCTGATATAAATAGCATTTTTAGTGAATCACCAAAGTCCAGGTACAGAGTTTTTGCTGAAGGTACGTATAAACAAAAGCTTGAAAATTTTCAGAGCAATCAAGAAAAATATGCTCAAAAAGTACCAAAAATAGACTCTATTGAGGTGATGCCAGCAAGTATATTGGGAAGTGTACTAAGCGACCTGGGACAAAAACGTAATATGCTCATTCAGCAGGCGTCTCAGGTACCAGAATTAGTAGATTTTCAATTAGCTCGACTCGGTTTGTAGTGTCGCAAATTTAACTTATTTCGCACGCTAGAATTCATGTATATTAGAACGTATGTCACATAGTATTATTCCTAGTTTTGAACAAGATAAAAACAAGCTTTATCTAGATCACAAATCGTTTCTGTTAGCGACGCTAGAATTAAGTGAAATGGTCCAACAGTGGGAGATTGAACACAACGTAAAATTTACAAGAATTGTTGGCGCTCCAAGAGGTGCTCTAGAGCTAATGAGCAGAATGAGCCAACTTATGTTGTTGAAAGGCCCAGACGTCATTGCCGTTCAGAGCAGTGCCTATGATGAAAATAACAACCGTACACCGGAAACTTACTCAAGAGTTCCGGACCCTTCAACGGTAAAGGGTGAACACTGCCTTTTAGTCGATGACGTTTCTGATACTGGAAAAGGAGAAAAAAGTATTGTAGACGCACTTCAAGCCTCTGGCGCTGCAAGTGTCACAACACTCGATTGGTACTATAAACCCAACAAGAACATGACAGGTATTGCGCCCGATATATATTTAGAGGAAACTGACGAATGGATTGTGTTTCCCTGGGAAATAAGTGAACAGTATGCACTAGCTTTAAAGAAGCTTAATTCTGAAGGTGCAAATCCTGAACAGCGTGCAGAATTGAAATTAAATTTCAAAAAATCACAAGGTTTAGGATAACCTAAGCAAAGAAATCACCAAATGATAGGACTGGTTTTATGATCAGTGTCTAATCTGTTATAATCACATAGAATTATTCAAGCATCATGCAATGATAATGGGTCGTCGCCAAGTCGCACAAGCGCCAGTTTTTGGCAAACGGCATTCGCAGGTGAAGATTGTCAGCGACAATCTGCAAGGAGACTTTCTGAATCAAGCTTGCTTGATATAATGAAATTTCGGGGTCGCAGTGCCGACTGATCACTGCAATAATTAACAAATCAATCCTTTTTCTCTGGCTTATAATGGGTCGTCGCCAAGTGGTAAGGCACCAGTTTTTGGTACTGGCATTCGCAGGTTCGATCCCTGCCGACCCAGCCAGAGAAAAGTGATTGATATCCCTACCGATTAAGATAAATGCGATAGAATAATCTAAACCATAGATTAATGTCGCTATTATGATCGTGATCAAAACCAAACGCTAGCTATCAATTAATGAATCTATAGTATAAATCCTATTGTTGTATCTAAATCGTCAAGCAGAGGATGATGGTTGGCGTGTGATTCTACGCAAGTAACATTGTTCTCCGCACTGCTCACTGTATCTAGAAAATTGCGCTCCATAGCCCTGTCTTGAGCTCCGTATATAGCTATTGTTTCAATTGGGCTGGCTAAAAAATCATCGGCACAATCTTGATTAAGAATAACGTTTTTCATGCTCCGACTATACGATTGCCAGTTGTGAAGTATTGCATCATAGACAATGTCTAACGAAAAATTATTTGTGTTAGACTTGCGATACACCAATTTAGCGAGAGGTTTAATTTTGCATACTGTGTTGCATACTACCCACGCTAGGGGCTTATTCCGCAGCAAAAATTCAAGGCCCCCTGTGCGATAGCTCAATGTTTCGGCTACTTCTTGGCTGCTATAGATCATTGGACTTATATAGACAGCCTTAGAAAAGTAATCAGGCCTACGTCTAATCATGTCGACTATAATAATGGTTGCCATAGAAACACCAACAATAGTAACTGGATGAGTCAGATTATGAGAATCTATTGTATTGAACATGGCTTGAGTGTGATCTGCCAACGTGTATTCAAGATTCTTTGGTTTAGGCGACCTACCAAACCCAAGCAAATCGATTGTTAGGGTGCTTCTCCCCTCTTTATGTAGGGCTTTGACAGTATCCGTGTAGTATCTATCAGATCCACACATGCCAGGGATTAGAATGACTGTCGGTCCATTTCCAGAAAACGTACTGCGCAAAATGATATTATTTTTCATTTGAATCTTAAGTATAGCAGTTCAGAATGATAATAAATTTATAAGAACATAAATACTAGTTTGACACAAATGATGTATAGGCGTATTATTAATAGCTAAGAAGAGTAACAAGTTTGGGAGAACAACTCGTGTATAAGCTATATAGTCAGAAAAATAAGTGGAATATCGCCAAAAAAGTAAGTTCATTCGCAGGAATTAGTGTATTAGTTTCACAATTAATTCTTACTGCAATGTTCTCTATCACATCACTGAGCCCTGTTGTTAGTGCCGCCACATCTTATAGTAACGACTTTGAAACAAACACAGATGGCTGGCTAGACTACCTGGGAAGTTCTGTTGTTCAGGTGCCTAGTGGCACAAATGGTATCACAAGCCTTTCAGGAGCTGCTCATGCAACATTATCCGAAGGAGATACTATAACCTCAGGTGTATATAATAATAAAAAAATAGGCCCTTTCAACAGATTAGGTGGCTACGAAAATGATTTCCCTTTTGGTGGCTACACTGTTTCACAATCTGTTTTCCTAGACATGAGTGAGTCGGACGGATCAACAGACAAACGTTTAGATATATCTGCAGCTTCGAGTGCACCAAGCGGTGATCATCGTAGAGATTTTATTTTTCATATAGGAACCAATCCGGCAACAGCAGGAGAATGGTGTGTTAATGCAACCAATAATGCACCAGGAAACCCGTGTACCTCAGGAAATGCTGCAGTTTCAACAAGTGGCTGGTACACATTTATCTATGATTTTAGGAATATAGGTGGACAATTATCTGTTGAAATGTCAGTAAGTGACACTTCTGATACAACAATTGGCTCTTGGACGAAAACAACTGCAACAGATATTATTGGTGATACAGTTGGCGGTCATCGT
>Ga0307980_1000733_pt1 | contig 14642 bp, 12 predicted proteins | sample OrgLakmetage1060_FD_201817 | JGI IMG/M metagenome (GOLD analysis project Ga0307980, IMG submission 201817) | Saline water microbial communities from Organic Lake, Antarctica - #1060 | ecosystem: Environmental > Aquatic > Non-marine Saline and Alkaline > Saline | place: Antarctica: Organic Lake... | reverse complement strand
TAGTATAGAATACATATGGGAAGATGAGCCTCTAGGAACAGCTGGAGCATTAAGATTAGTAGATAAATTCAATTCTGATTATGTTCTATTAATGAATAGTGATTTATTCACTAATGTTAATTTTGAGGAGATGTATTTACTAATTCTAAAAGAAAAGGCAGATATGGTTGTTGCCTCCACAGAGTACAAAGTAGACGTGCCCTATGCAGTTTTTGAAACTAAAGGTAATAAAGTAAAAGCATTTAAGGAAAAACCTTCCTACGTGTACCAATCTAACGCAGGGGTATATATGTTAAAAAGATCCCTAATTGATCAAATGACTAAAAATGAATATTGCGATATTACAGACGTCATGGAAACCTTAGTTCAGGATGGTGGTAAATTAGTCTATGATCCTATATTAGGTTTTTGGATAGATATAGGTAAACCCACTGATTATAAACAGGCCCAAGAATTTATAAAGCATTTTAAATGATTTTAGTGATAATACCAGCTAGAGGTGGGTCAAAAGGTATACTCAAAAAAAATATCAAGTTGTTAAATGGCAAGCCATTAATCAACTATACTATTGAGGCTGCTAGAAAATGTTTTGAAGACACACAAATTTGTATAAGTACAGATAGTCAAGAAATAATAAAAGTTGTTGAAAAAACGGGGCTAAAGGTACCCTTTATTAGACCCAGTCATCTAGCTAATGATCAAGCTACAAGTGAATCTATCATTCATCATGCCATTGAGTTCTATGAAGCAAAAGGAATACATGTTGAGCACGTGATACTATTACAACCTACATCTCCATTACGTAATGAAATTCATATCAAAAGTGCTCTTTATCAGTATCTAAAATCTGACAAGGAAATTGAAATGCTTGTATCTGTGAAGATTACAGATTCTAATCCATATTATGTTTTAGCAGAAGAAGATAAAAGCGGATATTTAATTAAATCGAAAATTTCAAATGCTACCAGAAGACAAGATGTTCCCATAGTTTACGAGTATAATGGAGCAATTTATATCTACAAAACTGAAGCTTTAAAGCAAAAATCGATTAAAGATTTTGATAAAATTGTTAAATATGAAATGGATGCAATAAGTTCTGTGGACATAGACGTTCCTCTCGATTGGAACTGGTGTGAATACCTTTTAAGTAATACAAATAAATAAGTTTTACTGGTCACTTTATTTGTGTAGTCCAATAAATCCATTAATTATTTTAAAGGTTTTCCCTCTCGCCAAGGCCTTATTAAGATTCAAAATCAAAATCCATCATTTTTAATTCACTTCTTTCAAAATAAAGGCAATGAATTTATATCAATTAATAAGGGAATAAGTTTAAGAAAAAATATGACGTTGAAATAAAAGTTTTTTTTAATTGAGGTTTCTATTTAGGGCGATTTCTAAAAAGCAGAATGTATCTTCGCCCAAAATACAAGGAAAATGTTTTAGTCAAGCAACCCTCTTTCAGGATTATATTGGTATTATAACTAAGTTATGATATATATGTAGTTCCCTTGTAAGCTTAATTGAGAATAAGCTTACTACATTTATGCTAAATAGCACCTATGAAAATTAAATATTATAATAATAGCGGTTTTTAACCATAGATAGATGTTATATATATATATTACTTATTTTTTGATTTCAAAGAAGGTAAGCAACATAGTCGTTTTTCTTTTAGCCTTAATCATAATATCCTATATTGCAGCTATTGTAATAGGTAAGCTTTATGTCGTTGAGGATTTAATAGATGTTCTCCATATTATCTTTACTGCGACAATTCTTTTGATTTTTATCCACGGATTTAATAACTATAAAAATCTTACACAAATAGATTCATACTATGATAACAGCAGCTTCCAAAAGTTAATTAAAATTTTAATTTTTATAGGCCTAGTTACATTTTTAATTAATGCGTTTATTACTTATAAGGCATTTAATGCGCTAATAGCAGAAACAGTAGTCGTAGAAGAGTATAAAAATGAAGGAGGTGCGGCATCTTATTTAGAAACTTGGGTTAACCCATCGATTTTATTTTTATCTAGATTATTATCCCCTATTGGTTATTTTTCTCTAGGATTGCATTTTTTCTTTTTAGCAAAAAGGGAAAAGATGAAAACTTTTATCTTTTTTTTGATTTCCTTAAATATACCTTTACTCGGTTTTCATGGCTTGTCCAGATCAGCTGCGGTACAGTTTCTATTAGTTTACTTTTTTTACTTATTATATTCGCTACCTTCTTTAAGTAAAAAAGTAAAAAGAAGATTTATTGTTTTTGGTGGGATATTCTTAATAGGGGCCGTATTCTTATTAAACATAATAACAACATCTCGATTTGAAAGTTATTATAACATACCAATAGAAAGTAGTATTCAAAATAATGAGTTGTATTCAGTTTTTGATTATGCATCTCAATGGAACCAAAACGGAATCGTCGTAATGGATAGGTTTTCATACGATAAATTAATGTACGGAAAATCTACGACTCCAATTATTGAGTTCGTCGGTGAAAGAATAGGTCTTGAAGTTGTTAAACTTCCAGAACTCAGATTTCAATACTTAGGTGATGATTATGACCATACCTTCAATGGAGTAGTTGCCACTTTACTATACGACTTTGGCTATGTGTTTACATTTTTATTTGCATTACTTTTTTACAAAATAGTAAAGAAAAACGCTCCAGTAAATGGAGTGATTTCGTTGGATAAGTTTATTTCATTCGCTTATCTAATACCTTTACCATTAATGTTTTTTTCTAATAATGTGTATTCTAATCTGTCAATGAATTTAGGGGTTATTTATTTTTTAATAATCACCTTCTTTCTAAAACGTTCTAAAAAATAAATTTAATGAATAAAACTATATTTTATTTTTATTCCTCTCTAAATGGCTCTATGCTTGGAGTGCTTCTAGATGAAGCTAAGAAATTAATTGAAACAAAACAGTCGAAAGTTTATTTTGTTATGTGCGAAGGCTTTTTTGATCACTGCCTTTCAAACCCTACGGGTAATGTTGGTATTTGTAAACTTTGTAAAAGTCAAACAAGAAAAATTATTTTAGATACTCTAGGAGATGATGTAATAATTTTGAAGCTTTCTGATTACTGTAATACAAATTTATCAAAAGATGAAATAATTATAGAGTCGGCTGAATCGTTAAAACGATTCAGGTATAAAGATGTAGGTATCGGCTATGCCACATTATCCAGTTATGTGCATTTGACAAGAAATCAAAAACCAAAAATAGATCACGAATCTCTGGGTTATTTTAAGAATCAACTTTTTCAATCCATTAAATTAGTTGATGCTTTTGAAAATATTATCGATGATATCAGGCCTAATCGTATTTGTAGCTTTAATGGAAGATTTAATGAAATAAGGCCTGTTTATGAAATAGCAAAATTAAATAAAATAGAAGCTTTTCTTTATGAATTTGAACCTTTAGTTGATGGTACTAGTGCAAAAGTTGTATTTAAAAATATTCTTCCCCACAGCGTTATAGGCAACAGATGGAAATTTGATTTTTGTTGGAATGATATCAATTTGATGCCTGGCGAAAATGCTAAACTTGCCGAAGAGTTTTTTCATAACAAAAGAAACGGAATTGCTGCAGGTGACAAGGTTTACGTCAAGGGTAATGCTTCAGGTGTCCTGCCAGAAAATTGGGATAACACTAAAAGGAACATTGTGATTTTCAACTCTAGCGAGGATGAATATGTCTCAATTGGGGAGGAGTGGGAAGACCTAACTCTTTTTGAAGAGCAAAAAGATGGTCTAAAATTCATTTTTGAAAAATTTAAAAATAACACTGATGTTCATTTTTATTTAAGAGTTCATCCAAATTTAAAATCAATATCATATAAGTATCATACCGACTTATATGATTTTAATGAGAAATATTCAAATGTGACAATAATCGGGCCTTCAGAAGAAATAAACTCTTACGACTTGTTAGATGCAAGTGAAAAGGTTGTTGTTTTTGGGTCTACAATCGGGTTAGAAGCAGTTTATTGGGGGAAACCGGTCATATTGCTGGGTTGCTCTTGGTACTATTATGAAGATATTTGTTATATACCCAAAACTAAAGATGAGTTTGTTGAATTGATTTCAGAAAATCTTAAACCTTTACACAACTTAAGTATTTTGAAACTTGGGTTGTTTTTCTATCATAGGAATTCTACTTACATCGAAAATAAACCAGTGTATAGTCATGTAAACTACAATTCGGTCAAATACCAATTTTTAAATAAAGTAGTGTTTGGATACAATTATCAAAAAAAATACAAATCAGTTAAGATTCAAGCTTTTTATATCGCGGTATTAAAACTTATAAGTCTATTCTTATTTAAGAACAAGTATATATTACCAACAAAAGAAGAGTAAAATGAAATTTAAACTTTTTCGTTTTGTATTAACCAAATTATCTAAGGACAAGGCAAGATATTTTATAGATTTCATTGTATTCGGTATTGGTTTCTTCATGTCTACTGGCATAGCTTTGTGTATTTCTATAATTGTCAATAAAAACATGAATAAGGAAGAGCTTGGCTTATATAATTATAATAAGAGTCTTTTAGAATTTGCAGCTTATGCCTCTTCATTACTCTTGTATAGAGGTTATCTAAGATTCAATATAACAGGAAACAATATTTCGCTTTTTAATAAAGTAAAATTCGTAAATTTTATTGCTTTTGTTTTTTTGGAAATCCTAGCCTATTATTTGACTAGAAGTTATTGGGCATTATTATTTCCATTTTTTATCTTTTATGAAGAAAGGTTATATTTTTTCAGATCTCTAATGATAGTTAAAAAAGTTAATTTCTTAAAAATTAGCAGTTCACTATTAAGCCTGTCTTTATTATTGATCTTTCTTCACTTTAATTTTATTGAGCCCAACTTTGTTTTGTTCGCATATGGTTTAGGTTTTATTCTAGCCCTTTTATTTTATTTTAATAAGAAAAAAATAAAAAAAGACTTTGAAATAATTACTTGGAGAAAGATTTTATTTTATTCCTTACCAGGTTTGGGAGCAGTCATTGTTAGATTATCATTGGACGTCTCATCACAGTATCTAATAAAAAGTGAATTCGATTTAATAGAGTTGTCTAAATATGCTATTGCAACTCGTGTTTTATTAAGCATTAAATTATTTTCCAGTCTTTTAATGATGTTTTTCCCCATTTTGTATTTTAGAGAGATAAAAATAAAAAACATTAATTTCATTAATAGGACCCGAATAATGTCTTTATCTTTAATGCTTCTTATAGTAATCTTATCTATAATTTTTAGAAATCAAATATATTGGTTAATGGGTGCTTCAGATTATATGGAATATAGCTATATGTATAGCTTTTTAGTTATTTCGGAGTTCTTCTTTGTAATTGCCGGTTTATGGGGTATTTATCTTTCATACGCTTTAAAAACTCATGTAACACTTTTAATTTATTTGCTCGGCGCAGTGTTTAATATAATAATTTTAGGTCTATTTTTACCCTTATATGGAATTATAGTAGCTCCTTTATCAATATTAACAACGAATATATTCATGGCGACTTTAATGTTCATTGTATCCTTTAGAATGGAAAGAAAATTTTTAAAATCAATATTATGAATTTAATAATTGATGGAGATAGGCTGATTTTTAAAAATAATTTCTTTTTGTTAGAAGATTTGTATACACCTGAGTTCTTTAAATATTCTGATAGTAGAGCAGTTGATTATTATAATAAGACATATTTTGTAAATGAATTATTTGTCAATTTCATACAAAATTTTCTCGCTTTAGAGAAATTTATTATGGATAATAAAATTAGTTATATAGACACGACAAAATCTTCAAACATATTATTGTATTATGTTGTAGACATTGCAAAAACGCATAATCTAAAAATAAGTCGAAGTCGTTCTTATTCAAAATATTTTAACATCACTAAATTTTATTTCCATTTAGTCAGCTCGTACATTCTCTTGGTTTTATTAATGATTAAAATACCCCAAAAAAAAATTGAGAGAAAGAAAGGTGATATAGCGATTATAAGGACCCCATCATTGAAAAATAAAATTGAGCATTTAAATTTGTTTTCTGAGATCGAGGATCCTTACAGCAATGATTCGTTGTATAAATATTTCAAACTTTCCACAAGACTTGTTTTGTTAAGTAAATCATTTTTTGAGTCTTTCTCTCAATATGCTGTACTTAAGAATACAATGAAAATTTATTTAGGCTGTAATTCGAAATTTTTATTAAACTCATTTTATGGTAAACGTTTAGTTCATTTAAATTTATACAAGAATATTCTTGATTCTTATATGAAATCTAACGATTTTGATAAATTGTATACGAGTAACAACTTAGATCGATTTGCAGTGGTAGAGGAGGAATTAGCAAAAAAACATAATGTTAGCCTAGTTGGCATTCCTCACGGATTGGAATATGGATTTAAGTTTCCAAAATGTTTTACGGGAGATGTATTTTATGTAACAAGTAAATTAGCTGTTAATTACTTTAATAATTTATATAAGACTACTAAATTTATATTTGATGAGGATTTTATTACATCAATTTTCAGAAAAAAGATTATTATCAAGTCAGAGACTAAAATTGTATATTTTTCTGAACCTAGAGAAGGTAATGTAAATCATCAAATTATCAGTGGCTTACTCCCTTTTCTAAAAGATTTTAATGTATCACTAAAATTGAAGTTACATCCTAAAGAAAAACAGGAAGAGTATCAAAAATATAATTTGGAAATCATAGAGGATTTTAATGAAGCAATTATCGGAAATATTTGTTTTTCAAGAAAGTCTACCATATTATTAGAAGCTTTATATAATGACTCGATTTCTTCTGCCATACTAATTAATCAAAAGGATAAAACAATTTTTTCAAATTTCCCATCCCTTCAAATTAAAGACATTAATCAGGCTTATAATTTTAAGGAATTAGCGAATTGGATTATAGAATCCCATAAAATAAAAAAAACATGAAAAAAGACTTTAAGAGATGGCGGTTATTACACTAATTGGGACTTTGATGAGCAGTTAGTTAAGGACTACTGTTCTGCAATGGAATCTCTTCCTATAGACTATGTAGAAATAGGTTACAGAAGTGCGGAGTTAGAGGGTTATTTAGGAGAATATTTTTATTGTCCGGTCTATAAAATGAAAGAGTTAAAACTATTGATGCCCAATAAGAAACTTGTTATAATTCTGGATGAAAAAAATGTTGAATTAGAGAATTTGGATGACTTGCTAGACCCTTGTCTTGATTATATCTCTATGATAAGAATTGCTATTTCTCCTAATAATTTTGACAAAGCAATTCCAATAGCCATACGAATTAAAGAGAAAGGTTTTGAGGTTGGTTTTAACATAATGTACATGTCAACTTGGATGGAGAATAAAGAGTTTATCAATAAAATACATATGATTGATGGATTAGTTGACTACTTCTATATGGTAGATTCTTATGGTGGAATTTTGCCTAATGATGTTAATGAAGTTGCAGAATTGGTAAAATCAAAGACAAATTCTAAAATCGGATTTCATGGGCACGACAATCTTGAAATGGGTCTTATAAATAGTATAACTGCTATTAATTGTGGCTGTGCTATCATTGATTCTACTATTACGGGAATGGGTAGAGGGGCAGGTAATCTCAAAACAGAGCTTTTAATGACTTACTTAGCATCAAAAATGGATTGGAATATCTCATTTGATGTTTTGAGTGATGTTGTTTCAGATTTTGAAAAACTACAAGAAGAACATAAGTGGGGTACAAATTTGCCTTATATGATTTCTGGGGCCTATTCTTTACCTCAGAAAGATGTTATGAGTTGGATTTCTAAAAGGAGGTACTCCATAGGAGGTATAGTTAATGCGTTACAAGAGCAAGTCTCAGAGGGAGATGTTGTTAAATTCGATATTCTACCAAAAGAGATTGCATTTAAAAAAGCAGTTATTGTAGGAGGTGGCGACAGTGCTATATCTAATTTCAAAGCTATCAAATCGTATATTGAGCTGATTTCAAAAGATAAAGATGTTTGTATCATACACGCAAGTACGAGGCATGCTCAAGCATATAATAAATTTATTTTACCACAGTTTTACTGTTTAGCAGGAAATGAAGGTCACAGATTGCAAAAAGTATTTAAAAACTTGTCTCTTATAGAACATAAATGCATCTTACCAGCTAAAAGGAGTATGGGGTCCTTCGTGCCAAAAGAAATATTAAGCCATACTTTTGAGTTACCTACCACTGATTTTCTTGATAAGCATCATGATTCACCGCTAGCGATCGCTATGGAGATCAGTGTTTATTTTGAGATATCAAATATTGATTTTATCGGGTTTGATGGTTATGATGTTACTAAGAATAAGTCGGAATTTGATATTGCAAAAGAAAATCAATATTTGTTTGATAAGCTAAAATCTAAAAATATAAAATACTCGTCCCTAACAAGTACAAAATATCAGATCAAGGAAAGCTCCATTTACAGTAAAATAAAATAACTATGAAAATTGTAGGAGTTATACCAGCAAGATATAAATCATCTCGATTTGAAGGAAAGCCTTTGGCTTTAATTAATTCTAAGCCAATGATAATTCATGTACTTGAGCAGGTTGAAGAGGCTATTGGTAAAGAAAATACTTTCGTTGCTACAGATGATAAAAGAATACATGACCTTGTTAAATCAAAAGGTTATAACAGCGTTATTACTCCTGAATCTTGCGCAACAGGAACCGATAGAATTTGGGAATTTGCAAAACAAATAGACGCAGATATTTATTTAAATATTCAAGGAGATGAGCCCATGGTTTCCCCTATTGATATTCTCTCCGTAATTGAGGTAAAGAAAAAAAATATGAATTGCGTTATTAATGGGATGTTACCTATTTCTAAAAGTGAAGATCCTAATGATATAAATATACCTAAAGTACTTGTTAATAAGAACAATGATTTAATTTACATGTCAAGATTACCATTGCCTGGTGTAAAAGATTTGGCCAATAAAACTAAACCACTTTTCTTAAAACAGGTTTGTATTTATGCGTTTAATTTTGAACAATTAAAGACTTTTGGAATCAATAATAAAAAAAGTTCATTTGAGGCTTTTGAGGATATTGAAATTCTAAGGTTTATGGATTCTGATATAAAAGTTAAAATGGTGATGATGGAAACGGAAACAATAGCAGTGGATAACCCAGGTGATATTATAAAAGTTGAGAATGCCATAAAATTAAGAAAATGAAAATAAAAAATATACTTTGGGATTTTGACGGTGTTATTTTAGACTCAATGAGTGTAAGAGATTGGGGCTTTCGCGAAATTTTTAAAAACAACAAAAAAGAAGATGTAGATCAATTAATCAGATATCATCGTCAAAATGGTGGTTTATCTCGTTACGTTAAAATACGATATTTTCATGAAGATATTTTACAAATACCTATTAATGATAGTGAAGTGTTAGCCTACGCAAATTCCTTTTCTGATTTAATGAGAACTCGGCTAATAGATAAAAGTAATTTAATTCAGGAAACTGTTAATTTTATAAGATTGAATTCTGAAAATTATAATTTCCATATTGTTTCTGGTTCTGATCAAGAAGAATTGAGATTCATTTGTTCACGACTTAATTTATCAAATTATTTTCTTTCAATACACGGGTCACCTACACCTAAAAATGAGTTAGTAAAGAATTTAATTTCTAATTATAATTATATTTTTACTGATACAATATTAATTGGTGATTCGGTAAATGACTATGAGGCGGCTAGAAAAAACGATCTTAGTTTTTATGGATATAATAATTTGGAATTGAAAAGTATAAGTGATTTTTATATTGAAGGTTTTGAAACATTAGAAAAAAGACTTTAGATTTTTCAATGGATGAAAATGTTTTTTTTTGTTTTATTTGTTGCAAATGTATACTCATGGATATATTTCATTAAAAATCTGATCATCTTGATTTTGTATCAAGCCTTATTCAAAGTTTAATTAGCAAGCAGAAAATTTTATTTTGCTGAAATTCTCAATATTTTGGCTAATTGTAGTCTAGTGGGTCTCATAAAAATCCTTCTCTAAATCAGTTAATTACAAATATATTTTAATTACTTATAAGTTCTTTTTTATAAAAGCAGTTATTGTGTAGATCAAATATTGTAGTTACTTATCTTTGTTGCTTTTAATGATTCAATTAATATTAAGTTAAGAATTGTATGTATTAATGTGAACATTGGTAACGGTAGCTATTTGTATTGGTCCATTTTATTATCCTTTTTTAAATAATAAAGATCAAATAAATGGCGTGTTATTTAAAAAAAAAATAGGGTTATTCAAAAAAAGTAGAAATGAAGAATAAAGTATTATTAATTACTGGAGGTACAGGTTCTTTTGGAAACGCAGTACTCAACCGTTTTTTAAACACAGACCATTTTAAAGAGATACGCATCTTTTCCAGAGATGAGAAGAAGCAACATGATATGCGTAAAGAGCTTAATAGTCATAAGCTTAAGTTTTACATAGGAGATGTGAGGGATAAGAGCAGTATCATGAAAGCTATGCAGGGAGTAGATTATGTATTTCACGCTGCAGCTTTAAAGCAAGTTCCTTCCTGTGAGTTTTTCCCGATGGAAGCTACGAGAACTAATGTTTTTGGAACTCAAAATGTCATTGATGCTGCAGAAGATTGTGAAGTTAAAAAGGTTATTTGTTTGAGTACAGATAAAGCTGCTTATCCTATTAACGCCATGGGAATTTCAAAAGCACTAATGGAAAAGATCGCTGTAGCCGCATCACGTAATCTTGAAAAAACAGTAGTGTGCTTAACGAGATATGGAAATGTAATGGCAAGTAGAGGATCTGTTATTCCACTTTTTAAAGATCAAATCTTGAATGGTGAACCCATTACAGTAACAGACCCTAATATGACACGTTTTTTAATGTCATTGGAAGAAGCAGTAGAGTTGGTGCTATTTGCATTTGAGCATGGTAATTCTGGAGATTTATTTGTTAATAAAGCTCCCGCAGGAACCATTGGAGATATGGTTACAGCCATGAAAGAGTTGTATAATGCTGATAATGAAGTTAAAATTATTGGTACTCGTCATGGAGAAAAGCTCTATGAAACTCTTTGCACTCGAGAAGAAATGATCAAAGCAGAAGATATGGGTGATTTTTACCGTATCCCTGCAGATAATAGAGATCTTAATTATTCACAATACTTTTCAGAGGGTAAAGAGGATATTTCGAAAATTGATGATTATCATTCTCATAATACAGAGCAGTTAGATGTTCAAGGAATGAAAGCGCTTATCCGAGAACTGCCTATCATTAAAAACTCGCTTCCGCGAAAGCAAAATTAAAATAATGAAGCAACCACAGATTATTACCGGTGGAACAGCAACTGATAATCGAGGCAGTATCCTTTTTAACAATGATTTAAACTTAGTTGATGTTAAAAGAATGTATACTGTTCAAAATAAGACTAAATCATTTGTAAGAGGATGGCAAGGACATAAAATACAACAAAGATGGTTTACTGCTATTGATGGATGTTTTGAAATTAATCTTATCGATTATAATAAATTTGAAATGGGAATTACTACTCATTATAAGTTTGAATTATCAAGTGAAGTAAGCAGCACCTTGCATATTCCAGCGGGATATATGACTACTATTCAAGCCACAACAAACACTAATAAATTGCTAGTTTTTTCAGATTTTTTATTAAATGAGATTGATGATGAGTACAGGTTTGAATTAGGACACTTCAGTATTTTTTTAAGTTGAAAACAATGAAGAAAATAGGAATTACCGGTCAAGAAGGTTTTTTAGGATCACATATAGCTAATAATTTAAAGTTATTGCCAGAGGAGTATCAATTAGTTTATTATGATATTTCCTTCTTTAAAAACAAAGATCTATTAGATCAATTTGTATCCAGCTGCGATGTTATTTATCATCTAGCAGCCATGAACAGACATGATGATCAACAAGTCATTTTTGATACTAACATAGCGCTAGTAGAAAGTCTCATTGCTTCACTAGAAAGAACTAATTCAGCACCACACGTCCTCTTTTCTTCTTCTTCTCAAGAGCTACAGGATAATCTATACGGTAAGTCTAAGCTCATAGGCAGAGAACTTCTGGAAAAATGGGCAAAAGAAAACAAAGCTAGTTTTACAGGTTTTGTTATTCCTAACGTATATGGACCATTTGGTAAACCATTTTATAATTCTTTTGTAGCAACTTTTTGCCATTTATTGACTCATAATGATAGTCCCAAAGTATTAAATGACAGTGAAGTATCCTTAATTTATGTTCAAAATTTAGTAGTAGCAATGCTTGAGCCCATAAAAAATATAGAAATAGGTATAAATAGAATAGCTGTTCCAGAAGATGGAACTTATAAAGTAAGTGAAGTTTTAGTTCTGCTCAACAGATTCAAGAAAGATTATTTTGATCAAGGCATAATGTCTTCCCTTAAGGATGGATTTGAACTAAATATGTTTAATACTTTTAGAAGTTATATCGATCATAAAAATCATTTCCCAGTTTTATATGCTCAACATACAGATGATAGAGGTGCTTTTGTTGAAATAATAAGATTGGAACAGCAAGGACAGGTTTCTTTTTCTACTACAGTTCCTGAAGTGACAAGGGGAAATCATTACCATACGAGAAAAATAGAAAGATTCTCTGTAATTAAAGGTAAAGCGCTTATTGAATTACGTAAAATTGGTACAGACGAGGTGCTGAGTTTCCATCTTGATGGAAAACAACCTTCGTATGTAGATATGCCTATATGGTATACACATAATATTAAAAATATAGGAGGAGAAGAATTATATACTATGTTTTGGATCAATGAATTTTATGATCCCAAAGATGCAGACACCCATTTTGAAACCGTTTAAATAATGAAAAAATTAAAAGTAGCTACAGTTGTAGGGACACGACCAGAAATTATTAGACTCTCGAGGGTTCTAGCAGCATTAGATGCATCTCCTGCAATAGAACACACTTTAATTCACACTGGTCAAAATTACGACTATGAATTAAATCAAATTTTCTTTGATGATTTAGGTCTACGTAAACCAGATTATTTCCTTGAGGCAGCTGGTAAGAGTGCAGCTGAGACCGTAGGTAATATCATGATCAAAATAGATGTGCTTTTAGAGGAGTTAAAGCCTGAAGCCTTTCTAGTATTAGGAGATACAAATAGCTGTTTGTGTGCTATCCCAGCAAAAAAACGTCAAATTCCAATATTCCACATGGAGGCAGGAAATAGGTGTTTTGATCAACGAGTACCAGAAGAAACCAATCGTAAAATCGTCGACCATACGTCAGATGTTAATTTAACCTATTCCGATATCGCTCGAGAATATTTATTAAGAGAAGGTTTACCAGCAGATCGCATTATCAAGACGGGCTCCCCCATGTTTGAAGTTCTTAATCACTATTTGAGTGATATAAAAGCCTCCAATGTAGTTAAAGAACTGGGTTTAGAAAAAGGAAAATATTTCGTTGTTTCTGCACACAGACAAGAAAATATAAATAGCGATAGAAACTTTTTTAATCTTTTTGAAACATTAAATGAAATTGCAAAAAAGTATGATTACCCCATAATCTTCTCAACCCATCCTAGAACCAGAAATCGTATTGATACGGCTAAATTAGAGCTGAATAGAAACATAAGGTTCTTAAAACCGCTAGGTTTTAATGATTATAATAATCTACAAGCAAATGCATTTGTAGTACTTTCTGACAGTGGAACTATTTCTGAAGAGTCCAGTATTCTTAATTTTAGAGCGCTTAATATCAGAGAAGCTCATGAGCGTCCTGAAGCTATGGAAGAAGCATCCGTAATGATGGTCGGTTTAGAAAAAGAACGTATTTTACAAGCCCTAGATCACGTGCAGTTGCAGCAAATAGATGAGCACAGAAGCATGCGATTAGTAGCAGATTATTCTATTCCTAACGTAAGTGAGAAAGTAGTAAGGATCATTTTGAGTTATACAGATTATATAAGAAAGGTAGTTTGGCGTGAGTAAGTTAAAAAGAGAAAAAATGCGCATTTTACTGGTTACTCAATATTTTCATCCCGAAAATTTTAAGAGTACAGATATAGCATTTGAACTATCAAAAAAAGGTCATATAGTAACAGTATTAACTGGAATCCCTAATTATCCAGCAGGAAAATTCTTTCAAGGATACGGGATTTTTAAAAAGCGCAAGGAGACTATTAACAATGTAAGAATTATTAGATGTCTTTTATGGCCTAGAGGTAAATCATCTGGGTTTGAATTAGCACTTAATTACTTCAGTTGGGCTTTCTTTGCCTCTTTAAGAGGGGTTTTTCTCGCTTTTTCAAATAAATATGATAAAATAATTGTTCATGAACCTTCTCCTATAACTCAAGGATTACCGGCCATAGTGATTAAAAGATTAATTAAAAAACCTATCATTTTTTGGGTTTTAGATTTGTGGCCTGACAGTTTAATATCAGCGGGGAATATTACTAATAAAAGAGTATTAAACTTCTTTGAAAAATTAACTATTTTTATATATAATAATTGCGATAAAATTTTGATTAGTTCAAAGAGTTTTGAAAACTCTATCCTAGATAAAGGACAGCACAAATC
>Ga0307980_1000729_pt1 | contig 14653 bp, 26 predicted proteins | sample OrgLakmetage1060_FD_201817 | JGI IMG/M metagenome (GOLD analysis project Ga0307980, IMG submission 201817) | Saline water microbial communities from Organic Lake, Antarctica - #1060 | ecosystem: Environmental > Aquatic > Non-marine Saline and Alkaline > Saline | place: Antarctica: Organic Lake... | reverse complement strand
TTCCCTTTGATCGCGGCAAACCGTTTATCATGTCGCTTTTTACATTATAAACTGTTTCGCCGTATTGAAGTCTATGCGCTGTATTTACTGTGGTATTTACCGTAGCGCCGCGCTTTTTCCAGTAAGCTTTTATAGTGTTTGCTATATCAAGGTTAAATTTTTCATCTTTTCCGAGTTGTCTATTAGCCATTTCAATAACTCCAAATTGCGGGCGGATGATTGCGGCTCATATCAAGGTGAATAAAGCGTTTAGGGTGTTTGCCCCTTTGTTGTACGCCTATTCGCTGTACGCCCTGTTGCAAGGCAAATTGAACGACTTTAAGAGCGTCTGCGCCATGCACCTTCAAATCTGCCGCTGCTCCCGTTGTGTGGGGGCCTTTGCTTCCCGTAGTGCTTACTCGCAAGTTATGTTCGGGCGTTCTATACCAGCTTGAAATTGCAAGGGGTTTGTCTAAGTGTTTTCGCAAAGCGTCCATAAACGCTCCGAATTGCAAATCTAAAAGGATTTCCTCTGATGATTTACAAGCTACCTCTTTAGGGGCAAAGTAATAAAGCGGCCAGGCTTCGGGCGTGTTTTTGATAGTAGAAACTGCTTTGGCAATGCTTGGAAAATATACAAGACCTTCGGGTAGTTTTTTGGTCATAGCGGCTCTTGCCTCCCGTAATATAAAATCTTGCTCGCTCATCCTACTGATCCTTCTGGCTTGTGGGTTAGAGTAATTTCGGTCTCGCGTTCCATGTTAGCGGTTTCCTTTCAAACTTGCGCGGTACATTTTATCACGCCATTTACGGCTGTGCTCACTAAGCTTTGGCTCTAATTTTCCTAAGCCGCGCCGATCTGTAACAAGCGTTTTTATTTCTTCATAGCGGTAATTGTTTCTAACCGCCGCTTTGACTTTCGCGCCCATGGCGCTTTCGGCATGTACCAGCTCAAAAAAATTCAGGTTTTCTTTGTCTGTCACGCGATATAAAGCCATGTCGTAACCCCTACAAAAGCCAGCCAACTGATAGCGGCACCTAACTGTATTGCTTCTGTTATGATCGCCGCGCCCGGCCCTACACGCCTTATTAAAAAGGCAAGAAAAGACGCCATTAAATTTGCAACAAACCAAGCGACCATTAAGCCGCCTCGCAATTTACATCGGCCAAGCGAAAGCGAGCGAGCGCGACAAAATAAAGCGCTTTAATCGCTTCGATTAATTCTTCATCGGTTCCTCGGATTAATAGGACTTGGACGCCGTAAGCGGCTTGCAGGACTGCGCTAATGCTGGGCGCTCCAATATTTGCAGGCTCATTGCTAACGTCTATTTCTTCCGTCATAGGTCTGACGGTTTCGAGAATGCTAAGCGCACCCTGCTTAATCGTCATGGGCGCTTCTGCGTCCTCATAAATGCCCCAAGTAGCGGCGACATGCAAAACTTGAATTGCCAGAAATTCACGATCCATTTGATTAACTCCCAAGCTGTTTTCCGATGAAGACATTAGAGCATAGAAAAAACCCCGCCGCAAGCGCGACGGGGCTTTTATTTTTGATATGGTTAAGGTTCGGTTACTTCGTAGGCTCGGGGACTTTCGGCATGTCCGGCAAGCTGCCCGCCAGTTCCGCAAGCGGGTTATCCTCTTCGGCATCCATCAAGTGAACGGCTTTATAAGAGTAGCCGTGTGGATTACTCGACGGCGTTGCGATGATTTCGAGAGCGAAGCGCACCGAGGCAAAAACAGGCTTATCTTTGGCGTCAAGTTCACCAGTGTCAACGGCTCCCACAATCCCCTCGTGAATGCCGCCCGGCAGGTAAAGAATACTGGAACGGGCTTTTTCGCCAGTGGTATAGTTCACGCCTTCAAACTGCCCGCCGATCCCGGTAATCGGGTTTCCATCGCGGTCTTGTTTGGCGATAATATGATCGGCAATGCCATAGACGCGACAAAGCTTAACCTCTTTTCCGGTCTTTTTGGCCTCGGACGGGTCGCTGCCAAGCGTCTTAACGCTCATCTTAGGGAGTACTTGCATCCCGCCCGTATGCTTTTTCTTGTCTGCCATGTTCGGCTCCAAATATCTACGCCGCAAAATCGCGGCAAAAACTTTAGAGCATACAAAAAACCCCCGCGCAACCCTTAAAGATCGCGCGAGGGTTTCTGGCGCAGCGGGGAAACTACCGCGCTAGCCCGACAAAGGTGCCGATTCCTCGTCGGGGTTTTCGTCTGCTTCGTGGTGACCAAAGGCGTTTTCAAGGATCGCAATCCGGCTTGCGAGATGCGCCAGTTCCCAACGCATAGCCGGTTCATGGTCTAGCATGGGCGCGAGCGGGTCTACTTGCGACGGATAAAGCGGCAAAGGCTCGCTCTCGTTTACCTTTTCTGTTTCAGGCGTGGCCGGGCGTCCATCATTTACCTTTTCTGTTTCAGGCGTGGCAGGGCGTCCGTTGGTATGCGCTGCGGGTCCAAATCGTTTAGGCATCTGAGCCGTCTCCTTTTTCGCTGATAAGCATCGCAAGAAGCCCGGCAATAACAACTGCCAGAGCTTGCGCAAATTCCGGGCTTGAAATTTCCGGCGCGGATTGCAAACCGAAAAGCGCCCCGGCAACGTCTGGCCCTGCTAACGCCGCGACTGCGGCTCCGGCAATGCTAGAAGGTTCCCTAAAAATGCGGGTCAAAAACCCGCGCTTTTTATAGGCCATGTTTTACTCCCTATAGTTTCCATTTTTCAGGATGAAAGATAGCTTAGTGTCTATTTCGCGTACTTTATGCGAAACTCCCCAAACTATCGCTACAATCCAGCCTAAGACCGGAAATACTAAAACTTGTAGCAGGTTTATTAAGCCCGTAAACGCTTCCGCTACTTCTGTTTCTACCATTATGAAACTAACCTTTGAGCCTGTCGGATTGTGCGCGATATGGGATTGTTTTCGGCTTGCGTCGCAAGCGCCGCCGATCCTATGCCTAGAAGAATAATTCCGATAGCTATATAAATAGCCCGCAAGAAAAATTCTCCCCATTGAACACCAAACGGACCAGCGGTTTCCTTTCCCCCAAGCTCCGGATCTTGCAAGCGACCAAGCGACGGACCAGAAGCTTCACGGCTTCGCCTGTACTGCTCACTCCCAAGGCGCATACGTTCACGAAAGCCCGGCTCGCTAGTTGGTTCCTGATAACCAAATTCCCACGGTTCTAGCCCGCCCCCATTTTGCGTCCTGTCTATATACTCTCCCCTTTGGCGGAAAATCTCAAACGGGTTAGTTTCGCCTTCGCCTGTAACCGCCCTTTGGCTTTCCCAAATGCGTTCGTTTATGCGGCGATTTTCTTCGCCATAAATTTGCATGGGTTTACAACCTCTAAGGCGTTGACGGCATAACCCCCGAAAATTTGCTCGTGCGAGCGTTTTATCGGGGTTTGGCTATATCGGGTAGCAAAATCATTTGTTCCGATTTGCACACGGTTTGTTCTGCATCCGTTCAAAGAAGCTGGCCCGGCATGAAAAACCCCGTTGGATTTGTAGAGCCTTCGACAAGGGGCCGGTTTGAATAAGTTGGAAGACGTTGAATTTCTACATCTTGCGAATACGCCGTAACGGCGCGAAGCGCTGCAACTGCGGTTCGCCTTTGTGCTTCTATCGCGCCTTTGCCCGCGCTCCCCGTCACGGATTGCCAAGCGTAAAAGTTAATTTCCGGGGGCTGGAAGTCGTGCAAACCGGGGGCCGTAGGAAAATTGAACATTAGACTTGCTCCACGTGGTCGCGGTAAAAGTCCGTCACTTCTTTAGCTCCTCGATTTGAACGCGGATCGGCCTGCGACGGATCGGCAATAAACGCGCCCTTTCGAAAGCCGGGGGAATGGCTAAAGTTTTCACCCTCGGTTATCGTGGCGAAAATATCCGGGGTCATTTGTGATTGGCCGATAGGTGAGCTTGTATAGCCGCCGCTATTGTCTCCAAAACGAGAAGCCCCGAAAGAGACTTGATACTTTTCAAGGTCGCGAACACTAACCCCGCCCGGCATACCTGTTGCGGCTGGAATAGCTAGTGCGTCAATACGGCGAGGATTAAGCGGCTCAAAGCCGCCTGTCTGGAAAGCGTTTTGAACGCGCGCCATAATTCTTTCGAAAACTGTCATGATCTTAGCCTTTAGCAGGTTGTGAACGAGCTAGGCGGAGGTCTAGACCCTCGCCTAATGTCGCTCGAAAAAGCCGGGTCACTTTCGGCCATATATTGAGCGTACCCTGAAAGGGTCATAGGATAGCCATAGCTACCAATCCAATTCCAATCAGCGTTAGTTAGCGTCCTATAAGATCGCATTAGATCGCTTTGTGATTTAGCAAACCCGGTCCAGTCAGTACGGGGGAAACAAGGTGGCTCATACGCTGGCAAAGAACGCGGGGGCGGTGCGGCGTTTACGGTAAGTCCGTCAAGAAATCCCGTAATATCCGCAAGTAAACCGCCGCGCCCCGGTCCGGTTCCGCATGAATTGCAGCACGCGCTAGAAACGCCTCGCTCAATACTTAAATCGGGCGGAGAGTTCGGAACGTAATTAAAAGGCGCGCGCTCCGGCAAATTCACGTTGCCGGTTTGAATATTGGGCGCGGCTAGGTCTGGCGCTATAAAGTCTAGCACGGTCCCCATGCCCGGAATTTGCCTAATCTCATTTTGAAAGTTTCGGAACGCTCCCAAAAGAAAAGCAATGATTACCGCGACAATTAAAGATACGGTAATATTGCGCCGCAAAGTTCCGGGCTTCCCTAGTACCGTTTCAATGTCCATTAGTGAAGCCTCGCAACATTTACCGCGCCCCAGCCGTCAAATTCTAGGTAAGCCTCTGGGGCAATAGTTTGTACTTCTTGCGCCATGTAACCGGCTTGCGGCGTGCTATCGCCAACATAGTTATAGCCATACATGTTCAAGCCGTCATCGCGTACGCCTAACCATTTAACATTTTCTTTCAAGCGAACGTCTGAAAAGATCGCAAGACCGGCGCTAAGAAGCGAGCCAGCAAAGCCCCAACGGTTAGACCTGTCGGCGCTTCGCGCGGCTCTATCGTTTGCCCTGTCTGCGGCGTCTAATTCGGCCTTTGCAATCTCGGTATCAAGTCTATTGTTCTCAACGCCAGCGTAAATACCTGTCAACTGAACGTCACGTTGACTTTCAATCATAGCCATTTGCCGCGCGGTTTCTTCGGCGGATTGTCGGGCTTGCAATTCAGTAAAGAGCATATCGCGAGCTACGTTTTGTTCAGCCTGAATTTGCATCATAGTCTCTTGCGATGAAAGCAAACGGTTTTGCATAGACCTTTCGCTATCAATTTCTGCAAGGCTAATTTCGGCATTCATTTGCGCAATGCCTAGGTTAGCCGTCGTTTGCTCTTGCATTGCGGCTAGTTGCGCCATGATCGCGTTTTCTTGGCCCTCAGCGTCTAGGGTCCCAAGCGCTAAGGCTATCTGACCTTCCATTTCGCGCGACGCTAACTCTGCCGCTTGTCCAGACATTTCCGCTTGTGCCTGATAGGCGGTTTGCTGCAAAGCCGTTTGTGCCTGCAAATTCGCAAGTTGTAATTGCTCGCTAGGCCCGGTCTGGACGGATTGCCCTACCGCGCTTGTACTTTGCGAGCCGCGTGGAAGTAAATTGAAAAGCACAATCGCGCCAATGCCTACGATTACGCTAATCAAAATCCATCGACGTTCTGGCGCAAAGAGGCGTTGGAAAAAATTACCCATTTTGCGCCATGCCTTCCTCTGCGAGCCTAGCATAAAGTTCATCAAGATCATAAATAGGCCCGCTTTCGATTTGATCGAATTGCAGTCCTTCTAGACCATTAACGGTTTGCGCTTGCCCGTAGTATAATTGTTCACCCTGCAAAACCGTTAGCGGGTTTGCTACATCGGTTCCGGGCCCGCCAATTGTAACGCCCGGCAAACCCATCCTAGGCTGGAAGGCATAGTTTCCAGTTCCGGGGGTTGACGGCAATAGCCGTTCGAAAAAGCCGTAAAATGCTTTCATGGTTTTAGCCTCGCGCGCCAGTGTCCAGATTAAAAGGCGCTAAACCCCATGCCAAAGCCTGAAGCACCCGTAACGGGGGCAGTCGCGGCCCTGATAGAATCGCCAAACCCGCCAAACGAAGCTCTAAGAACTTCGGGAGTACGCGCGTTCTGACCTACTAGAGTTGCGATAATGGCAAGCCCAACGATGCTAGTCAGGATTACGCCAACTTCACGAAAAGCGTTCATTTGTTTAGTCCCTATGCTTGCGGCGCGATTTGACGCCGAAAACTGTCAATGAAATTTCCTTGCAGAAAAACCGCAAGAATTAGCAGGATTAAAAAACCGTCAGACACGCCGCGCAAAGGTCTATACATTCCTATTGCGGTGATAAGAAAAACGGCAATAATCCAGTTTGCGAAACTATCGGGGCCGCTAAAGTCATCGGCTAATATTTCGTGAAATTCATCTGTCTTGTCGCGTATTCCTACGACTGCAAAAAGAACTCCAAGAATGACGAAAAGCCAAGGCATTAGCGGACCCCGATTAAGCGCAACCAGTTTATCAGGTTACCGTTGCTAGTCGTGTAAACTAGATACCCGATAACTAGGGCAATGGTCACGCGCGATCCCATCTAGCTTGCGGCTCCACGAACCGCGCTAGAAGCTTGATTGTAAAACCCTGGATACATTGCGCCAACAATGTAACCAATTAAGAGAATTACAATAATAGTTAGAAAACGGGGCATTAGTCGATGATCCTTTCGAGAACGTTGCGCCAAAGAACTATAAGTACAATCATAAGCCCTACAAACAAGGTCCAATCTAGTACGTTCATCTCTTCGCGGAATGGCTTAGCAAACCAGTCTTGAAAACGTTTTATTGTATCGTCCATTTTTCACTCTCCGTTTGCGCGGGGCCGAAGCCCCGCGCGTTATAGCCCTATTAAGAACCCGTAGAGAATGAACCGGCTTGCGCGATAACGTTAGAAAGCGCCAAGCTTTCGTAACCGACAAGAAGCGCCGCCCCCGTTTGAACGTCCGCAGCATCAATAACAAGGTTCATGTTACCATATTGCTGGGTCGAGATCGGTTTTTCCCGCGTCGGAAAATAGAACACTCCGAGCGGCGGGTCAGTTTGGAAGGTTTGCCGCGCCCACATATCCGCATAACGCGGGTCAACGTCAAAGATATTGGTATAGTTGGCAGTTTCCAAAGACCAGCGCGAAACGTCGCTTTCATTGATAAAGCCAAGACTGCCAGCCGTATCATTGACGCGGTTCCGATACACCACAAACGTACTCAAAAAGTCTCTAAAGTTAGAATAGGGAATACTAAAATCTTGATTGGCCACCAGCCCTTGAAGCGCCGTATTCTTGATTTCGTAAATGGTCGAAAGATCAAGCATGGGCAGGATTACGGAACCATTTCCTTTAGGAAGCTGATCGTAATAAACCTGATAGACTTCAACAACCACATCATTTTGTGTAACGTCAACCGGGGGAGTGCCACCGGCGGTAGTCGTGTAAACGGCCTCTTGCCAGCCTTGCGCGGTGCGCGATTGAACCGCGTTCGGATTGAGCGTCAGTTTCAAAGACGCCGTGGCGTTGACAACGTTCGCGTAAAGAGCGCCGCGCAAATCCTTATCGGAATAGGCAAGGGGAACGAACCAACTAGCGTTAGCAGTCCCGCTTTCGTCTCGATCAATAGAAGCGGTTCCTTCCATAAGTTCGCGCCAATTCGAACCGTAAGCGATCGGGTAATCGTCAAGCTGGAAATTGGAAAGGTACGGGCGACCTTGACGAGCCGAATTGACAAAATGCATATGCCAGCCACTCGTTTGCACGCGCGTATTGTTGTTCAGATCGTCAAATTCAATTTTCGAAAGAAGGTTAGCCGGGCCGAACGGTGTGAGCGTAAGCGGCGTTCCCGTGCTGGCGGCAACGTCTACTGTGGTACGAACGTTGACAATAAAACCGAGAATAAGGCCAGCATTTCGCGGTGAAATACGAACCTCGTTTTTCTGCGAAAGGTCGACCGTTTCGCTGAAAATTTGTTGCGTGCGCTTAACAGCGTTCATTGTGACGACATTACGCGCCGCCATGTTCGCTTGTTGCGCGGTCATTTGACCTTGTTGCGCGGGTCCAGGCATGTAAGCTATTCCTCTTCGTTTTCTTCGCCCGTAAAGGCGTTGCTAATCAAATGAGCCGCAGTGAAGCCAATAAAAAGCATAATGGTCACACGGACCCAATTTCGCCAGTTGGAAAGTAAAGCAGTATTAAACATTGGCCTTTTTCCTTCTAGCTCCGGGAACGCCTAACCGCTTGTGCGATTAAGCCAACAACCGCAAACCCAGCTAACCCCATTAAAGTAATGGTGATTAAATTGGGCGCGGTAAAACTTACTACGGTTTCGTCCATCATAAAACCTTTACTTTTTTCGGTTCCGGTTTGTCTTGCACAACTCGCAAGCGTGAATTTATAGTTTCTAAAATCTGTGGCACGTCAGGAACCGGTCCTAATATTTGCGCCCGATCCTCCGATACATCATAGTAAACACTGTGATAACTGTCAAGCCGTTCCTCTAGGCTGTGCTCGCTAGGCAAGAAACGCTGAATAGTCTTTCTGTCATCACTATCGTTTAAGTGAAAGACTTGAAAGTAATCACTCTCCGAAACATTAAAGCGGTCAATCCAGTTTGGGCGTTGACTGTTCAGTATTACACTTATGTTCTTAGACCGACCTTGTGTTAGAATAGCGCGAAAGGCGGCGCTAGGTTTTCGACTAGAGGATACCATGTAACCTTCATCTATGTATAGTCCATGATTTCCGTCCCGCCAAACATTCCACAAGTATTGCTCAAGCTCTGGCGTGTCGCTAGGGTCCATGCGCATAACGTACAAGCCCGGCTCTGTTGGGGGCTCATCCGAGGGTAAGATATATTCGATGTTCTCAATTGCATTTATGTTTGCATCCCCTTTATAGTCTACAATCGTGAAGGGGCGAACGTCAAAATCTTGCTTTGATAAATGCCACAAAGCCGCAACTGTTTTTCCCGAGCCTGTGCGGCCTAAAATAAGTATGCGCTGTCCCGGCCCCGGCAAATTCAGTTGCGGCGTTTGCATGGTCTAACCTTTCGCAAATTCATGCCCGTAAAGAGCGCTAGGCGTCATCATTTGCGTTTCACCTTTATCGTTTATTGGCGATTTTGCGGGCGGCGCGCTAGCCGGTTTATTTTGCGGCTTTTCAGGCTCTTTTTTCTTAGCCTGTTTTGCCATTTCAAGAGTTACATACATTCTAGGACCATAAGCCGCAGCAAGAATAAAAAGCAAATTAATCCAAGCTTGAGTTTTAGGGTCTAAGTTGACTTCGTATTGCTCTTGAACTTCCACAATGGCGCGAGAAATTTCTTTTGCCTCATCTTCACCTAGACGCCATTGTTGCGCCTTGAAAAATCCCGCCGCCATACCGTGAAGAGATAATAGAGTTTTTTCAAACCCTACTATATCACCTTTCTTTGTCGTCGCTTTTCGGGTTCCACCTTTGCTTGGTTTTCTTTTGTATGGCGTTCCGTCTTCTTTAAAGCCGTAGGGCGCGTCTGGCGTTCCGGCTTGCTTGTCAACTTTGCCGGTTGATCCCTGCCCGGCAAAGACGGTTTCAGGGTCTTGCCCGGCGCGGGGGAGTTTTCCGGCTCCGGTTCCGCTTCCTGTTCCGGCTCCGGTTCCGGTTCCGGTTCCGCTTCCTGTTCCGGCTCCGGTTCCGGCTCCGGTTCCGCTTCCTGTTTCGGCTCCGGTTCCGCTTCCTGTTTCGGCTCTGGTTCCGCTTCCTGTTTCGGCTCTGGTTCCGGCTCGCTTTGTTCGGCCCGAGTATTTAAACTCGTTTGCGCTAGGTCTATTTGCGTCCGCAAGCGGCGTGCTAGTTTCTTGTCCTCTACGCGGCAAACTTGCGGCTTTACTCGGTTCAGCCATTCCTCTAACTCCCCTTTAAGGTCTTCAACTTCGGTTTCGTTTTTGCTTTCAAGAGCGGCGACTAATTCAGCCTGTATTTCTTTGGCGTCTTCAATCGCCGTTAATATATCTGACATTTTCGTTTTCTTCCTCTTGCTCTGAAAAGTCTAGCGGCTCAAGTCCCGCTTGTTTTTCAAGTCGAACCAGTCGGCGTTCGATCCGCTCACTAGCTGCAGCAATGCGCTGGCAAGATGTTACAATATCCTCTACCTTTTCTTGTACATCTTCTGGCGTCATTCCCGCCGCAGCAAGCGCGGAACGCATCATACCATCAAACATAAAAACTCCCCTATACTGTCCAAGTAAGCCCCGGCAATAGAACCGAAAGCATGATAATTTGAACGGGCGCTGAATTAGAAACGCCCGTTACTGAAAAGCGCGGCGTGCGCGGCGAAAGGACCGGCAAATAACCTTGCGTATCTGCGGCCAATACTAAGCGTTGATCTGTCCCAGCAAATTGCACAGTGACAGGGGAAGCGGTAGCGGGACCGTTTGCCCCGGTAATCCGCGCGTTGTCAAAGTAAATGGTCCCAAGCGCGGGCAAAAATTCTTGTTGCTGCGCGTAAAGCAAATCAAAGTCGAATGCATCCTGCAAAGCAAAATCGCAAACAACCGGAACCGCTTTGATTGCTCCGTCGCAAGACAACTGCTCCCAAATGTTAGACCCTTGGAAGTTGCTATTAGGTCCGCCATAATTAGGCATAGTGTTTTCTCCTGTTAAACTTTAAAGACCATACCGCCACCATATACAATAGGCCCGGAATTGACTAGAAGCGGGGGAACTATTCTAGGAACTTCCCGCTTTTCGTTTACTCTCGCCACCACGATAACGGCGGTTTGACTAACGTTTATATCGGCGGTTGTAGCTGTCAGTGATCCGACAATTACCACGGCTGTCTGACTTGCTCTCGCGGCCATGTTATGTAGTCCTGTTTAAGCGAAGACCGTCAATAAACGCTAGATCGGCGGGTGTCCATGGAACGCCCGTAACAGGGTTCACAGTAAACCTTTGCGTTTCAAGATTATATTCAGTCGAAAGGACTTTAGAAGTTCCAGCGTAAATCGAACCATTGTAACGCAAATCTAAACTCATCTCAGCCGCCGCAACTGTGGTCTTTTGCACGTAGGATTGAATAGAAACTGCCGCAACGCCAAAAACGGTACTCGCTAACCCCGGCGTATCAAAGTCAGAAAGATCGCCGTTAGTTGTCCCAGTTACAAAATCAGTTATCGCAGTCGTATCGTCTGGCGGCGCGTCGATCATATCAAAACCGTTTGCGCCGCTTGCGGGCACCCAGTCTTGGTTAGTCCCATCCGCGTCTGGAAAGAGTGTAAAGACGCCTACGTCATCGCCTAAATCCGGACCATCGAAAGAAATAACAAGATCATCTAGCCGCAAAGTTCCGCTGGCATAAAGACCACCAGAAGTCGGAACCGCGGCACACGCCCCTATGCGCACTTCCGAAAGACCCGCCCCGGCATAAGAGGGCGTAGTGCCAGAAAACAAAGTTACGCCGTTTACTTTTATGTCTAGTTCCCCCGTATTATAATTGGCAAAGAAATTTACAGGGTAATAAATATTTGACGAAAACGAAAAAGAAGTTTCAGCAAACAAAGCACCGCCCGTCCAAAGTTGAATGCGCCCATTAAGCGCAAAAAAGAAAGACCATAGCGCGCCGCCAAAGTTTAAGGTGAGCGACATACTATAACGCCCCGGCGACATAAGAGTTGACCCCGCTGCAATAGCAAAATTAATACGAACGTGATTAGTCCCCGTTCCGAACGCAGAACTAGGCAAGTACATATACTGATTCAGATTAATATTGGTAATAGCTGCAAGAGAGCCGGTCCCGCGCCGTCCTTCGTTTGCAAAAACTTTAACGTTATTTACTGATGCGCCCTGTCGAAGCCAAGGCGTCCCCGGTATACTATGTAAGTTTACGTCAGTCGCGTATAAGTCAAAACCGTCTTCAAATGTTACCGTCATCTTGTCGCCCTCACTCGCCTAGTAATAAACTTGGTATCTTTCATTAAGCTAAAAGTAGGCGCTTGGTTTTTGTATAAAACTTCCTGGCCGTTTGCCACGTCATAGATTTGAGAAGGTGTAATTCTTACGCCCTTGCAAGCGTGCTTTACTAGCTCGGTTCCGTTTTTGACCGCGTACAACTTCTTGCCCGCTATCGCTATACTGTCGCCTTGCGCTTCTAGCTTCCATGCGCCCAAACGGCTTTCGTCTAAGTCCCCGTCAAGACCTTCGCAAATGATACTATCAGTGTCACAATATACAGGATTAATCGAGTTGTGTAAACCTTCCATTAACATTGCTCTAGCCGCTCCGGTTATGCTTGCTGCAGTCATCACGTTATAACGAAAAATAGAAAGCGGCTTAGTAGTCGGGCGCGCATAAATAATCCAACCGTTATCAAACTCGTGCTCCGGCAACCATGGAAACGGCAAATGTTCATCATCTACAATACGCCAGTCTTTAAAGCCGTCCGGATTTTGGGCAAACTTTCCATAAGCGCTATTCATAATCAGCTTAAAGAAAAGCGTTAGCATTTTATCGCCTTTAGCTTTAGCATCCATGCGCATTCCATAAAAGTAATCTATAAACTCTGCAAACGTCCCGTGACGCTGCGCTTTGTAAGCCTGTATTACGTCCAGTATTTCAAGCCGTCCAGTTTTAAGCCCGGCTCTTATTTCATGGCCCGTCGCGTAAAACTCCCCCTCACTTTCTTCAAAACTTAACTTTGCTTTTGCGGTCCCTTCGTTTATAACTTTGGGGAGCGCGCCATAATTTCTTGCACGTATTCTAGCAAAGTCGCAACGCTCTACAATTCCTCTAGCGCTTTTGCCAACATAGTTTATAAACTCCGAGCTAACAGGATGCTGATAATCTTTCATCACGCTAGGATACATAGAGTTGACGTCATAAACTTTAAAGTTACCAGTCAAGACGCCGCGCTTTAAACACTGGACCCGCCCGCCATAATAAAACTTGCGAAATTGTTTGTCTAAACTTTCGCTCTTAATCTTGTCCACATCATGAAACTTTTTCAATTCCGTAATGGCCGCGCCCGCCATAGTTAAATGCGTGCCAAACAATTTAATAAACTCGGTTAAGTGATTGTGAAGAAAAACGCAATCATCTTTTAAATACGATAAAATTTCTTCCTTGTGCTGGTCTCTAACATCGGCTTCCATTTTGTCGTAGTCAATTTCAGTCTTTTCCATACCGCCAAGGGGAACAGGCAACAAAGAAAAACTATCCCTAATAGTCACGTTTCCTACCTTGCATTCTGCAATGCGCGCGCCTATAATTTTCATGTCCCCTTTAATATGCTCTTTGAAAAAGTGAACGTCAAATTTCCCGCCATTGTGGGCATACGCGACCGTATTGTCTGGCGCGTTTTCAAACTCGTTAATTATCCAGTCTATACACGTTTGAGCGTCGCCCCAACATGAACCGTATTTATTCCCGGTATAGTTACCCACGCAGAAAGGCTTAGGTACTCTGTTATATTTAAAAGGATCGGTTTCAAAATCAAACGTCCAAACGTGTTCAAACTCTTGTGCCATGATAGCCCCCAAACTTATTTACTGTTGCTCTTGTCTGCGCTTTTGCATACGCTCGCGCGCTTTGATCCGTTCGGCCTCGCGTTGCGCGTCTGTCATTTTTGCGCGCTTCTCACGTTGCTTTTCGACTTGTCTTTGATACCCTTCACTGCGCTTGCGCCGCTCGTTAATATCATCCATATAACGCCGCTTTTCTTCGTCACTCATTCTTGACATTCTTCTTTCCCTAGATCGGCGGTTTTTTTCTCGGTTTCGCTTGGCGCGTTCTTGCATACGGTAATCGTCCCATTTCCAGTTTTTATTACCGCTCCGGAAAATTTCAATACTTAAAAAGTTCTCTTCCGCGTCTTCATTGCCAACCTCTAAAGGGTCTAAATTTTCGTACCTGAATAGATCGTAAACAAGACTTTCTAAATCTGGATACATACCATAGGACGGATGCCCATTTATTTTAAAAGCAAATAATTCATCTTCGTATTTAAGTTGATTAAAAACCGGGTTCGCTTTTATTATATCTTCTAAGTCTTCTGGTGAAGTTGCTTTAATTGGTAGCGGCACAAATTCATGCTCTCCGGAACCTAGCCTTCTAATGCGCGTTGGAATACCGCGCCTTACAAGCGCTTTATAACGCGGCTCGTTTCGTACTAAAACACGCCCGTTTGCTACAACTGGTGTAATGTCGCTAGGCGCTTGTGCATACAGCCGCGCCATATCGGGCTTTAACTTTAAAGCCGTATAATTTTCGTTCATAAATGGTGAGAGTTTATTAAGCTTAGTTTTCATATAGCCGGACGGCTTAAAGCTTCGCGCGTCCTTATCGCCTTTAACAAGGCCTCGCCGCTTTGCTTCTGCATAGAGCGAACGATACTTTTTTAGCTGTTGACTTCTTGACTGGCGCGCCATATGATTAATTCGCTCCGTTGGCGTGGAGTTGATACCGGGGCGGGTTGTCTGAAAAGACGCTCGCCCCAACCTCAAACAGTCTACACCCGCCCGGCCCGGAACGCCACAAGCGATTTTCTTAACCGAACATCCCCCTTGGCTTGTCAAGAAAATTTAAAACTTCTTGAGAACGGTTCGCATGTTCGTTGTGCGTTCGTTGCAGCCCTA
>Ga0307980_1000725_pt1 | contig 14737 bp, 11 predicted proteins | sample OrgLakmetage1060_FD_201817 | JGI IMG/M metagenome (GOLD analysis project Ga0307980, IMG submission 201817) | Saline water microbial communities from Organic Lake, Antarctica - #1060 | ecosystem: Environmental > Aquatic > Non-marine Saline and Alkaline > Saline | place: Antarctica: Organic Lake... | reverse complement strand
CAAGACTATATCCAAACAAAACTGAAAGAGCTCAAAGAAACTGAGCTTCTTCAAGTAGTCGAACACGGCAAGCTTGAAGAGACTATTCTCTCCAAGATAATGTCGAAGAAGTTCCGCAAGGTAAAAGCTGATGAAGACGCAATAAAAGCGTGCAAAACTGCAATTAGCTATGCTGTAAAGAATAAGAAACCAGTCAAAGTGGGTACGTTATTTGGCGGGAATAAACTATGGCGACTTGATGAAGCTCCTGAGGTTGAATGGGGTGAGTTGTTTAACCTTATTTACATTGCTCGCTGGATGAAGACGGTTGCAAGTGTATACGAATATGGTGCTGAGTTTGAGTACTATTCACAAGATGTTTCAATCGAGAGCCTGAATAATGTGCCTCGCTCAGAAACTGACCTTTACTCTAAAACTTTTCGTGAGCTAATAGCTTGGTTTGAGCAATATTTGCCTGATAGGGTGTCGTTTGGCTATCGACGTCAAGCTGAAGACTATAAAGATATAAGCGAATACGATAATGAAATTGAAGAAGCTAAAAGCAAATTCCTTGAAGAAAGTGACGGCAAACTTCCTGAACTAGACGAAGCTCAGAAAAAAGCTACCGAGCTAAATGTGAAGCTTAAACCAGACCAAGACAAAGACCCTTTATGGCGTGAAAAAGTTGAGCTAGAGCATCAAGCTATTTTCAATACAAAGACCATTACTCCGTATCTGGACGACGAAGCTATTATTCCTACTTGTCCGACACTCTATGAAGGCTTAATAGCAACAGGTAGCACAAAGTATTCTATTGCGAAGTTCTGGGCTGGAGTTGGCGTTCTACAGAGAAAAGACGAAGGCTTCAAAGACCTTATAGCTACCCCTAATCAGCTTGAAAGCTGGGAGTTTGAGTGGCAAGAAGTAGATATGGGTATTACAGGTAAAAATTTCAATAAAATTAGGATTATAAAATGAGCGAAGTAAAAACTATAAAGCCACAGAAGTTAACTGCTGGAGACACTGTGGCGATTATTTCACCTTCAAACATTATATCTCACAGAAAAGACGAGGTAGAAAAAGCTTGTCGTAATTTTGAAGAATTAACAGGATTAAAAACTGTGCTAGCACCTAATGCTCTAGCGTCTCACTACTACACCGCTGGCACAAAGCAACAGAGGCTAGACGACTTTCATTGGGCACTCAACAATCCTGAAGTTAAGGCGATAATCTTTTCTGTTGGTGGGAATACTGCAATAGAGCTGTTGAAAGACCTAGACTATGAACTTATCAGGTCTACTAAGAAGATTATTGCTGGTATATCGGATGCAACAACGCTCCTTGACGCAATAACAGCCAAAACAGGTTTAATTACATTTCTAGGCATAGAGTTCTTGGACTTTGCTAAACAAGATATGAGCTATGAGGTGGAGAGCATCAAAAAGTCTTGGCTTGATGGTGATGTTGGCAAAATAGAGCAGAATAAGAACTGGAAGGATTTCAAAGACCTACCTACTCAGTATGCTGGATGGGAGACAATTAGAGCTGGGGTTGCTAGCGGAAAAGTCGCAGGAGGCAACTTTAGCTCGATTTCTCAGCTTCGAGGCACTGAATATTCTCAGGACTTTAGGGGCAATATTCTCTTCATCGAAGGCTATATGAAAGCTAAGAAAGAAATACACCAAACACTAGAGCAATTAAAGCTTTGGGGAGTGTTAGAAGAAATTAGTGCTCTAGTTATCGGATACTACACTGGTAGCGATGAGCCTAATCGTATAGGTAATGACAGAACAATTAAGGACATTATCTTAGAGACAACAGAGGGCTTTAACTTTCCTGTAATGAAGATAGGTGAGGTTGGTCATCACGTCGAAAACTTAATGCTTCCTATCGGTGCTACTGTAAGCATAGACGCTAGTTCACTCCTGATTACAGTTACTGAAACGATTGTTGAATAGTCTACTTAGTTCAAAGCCCTTCTCGTTATAGAAACTCTAATACGAATAATTATGCTTTAGCCTCTGTTGTCGAAGCTCGGTTGATGAAAGTTTAGGCACTCTAAATAAGTCATCTAGATTGTTCGAAAATAGCCAATCGGCTATAGTACTCAAGAGTTCAAAGTAATGTGCGTCTTTCGCACCAAATCAAGAAGCCCTTTTATGGGGCTTTTTTATTTATTTGTCATGAGCATTACTGATATTTGTACTAAAGGTGTATCATTTTGGTATGTCAGAAAAACGAAGAATATCTATAGCCTTAGAGCGTATTACGAGTGAAAAGGCTAGAAGCGAGCTACAAGAATTTATTACTCACATGAACGCAGATGGTGATTTTCCTCATGCAGACTATTTTTCATTGAAACTAGCAGCAGGAATGTTTCTGGATACAGGAAAAACAGACGGGATAATTGAACCATACAGAAATAGATTGGGTTTGAAAGTTCCATTTATAGCAGATATTAGTGTGTCTGGTGGCTATGAGGCTGGGTACAAATTAGCAACGACGGCAACCAAAAAATTGGGAATTACATGCCCGACATATATTTTGGCTGCAGGACTACCTGCAGACGGAATAAAAGGGTTCGGTCTACATTTAAAAGAAGAGGGCTTGAAAGCTGACATAATGACAACCGGAGCACTGCCAGAAAATAACAGAGATAATTTTACTAGTGAATTTAACAGAACTCCTGAGTCATACACAGAAATGAAAGTCGTAGAAGCAAAAAACTTGGAGTTAGCTGGTGTGTTTGCAGCTGCTAAATATGGCTCAGTTGCTGCACCTCTAGGCCTTAGCGCTGGTGTGTCTATTGATGGAAAGCCGTATTTAAGTGATGGTGATTCTTGAGATGCTTTACCATTGAGATTAGCCCTTCAGACTAGCAAGCAAGCATTGTTAGGCAGTGTACTCATGGGGTCGACTAATATACAAGTTTATTTGCAGCAAGCGATAGCTGAAGTGGACAGAAGTTTAAACCTGTAGTTCTTCAATAGTTTAAATTGTTTTAATGTATGAAAAATACTACAATAAAACTATGAGTAAGCAATCTACTTTCAAATTACATATGCAGCCGGAGATAGTCTCTCGGTAATTTTCTATTTTTTTGAAATTTTTTAGCCGGAGACACTCCGGCTTTTTTATTTGAAAAAAATAACATGAAAGATAACTTTATATGAGAAATTTACAAATAGGAGTTATAGGCTCATGCAAAGACCTGAACTATACAAAACAGACAGAAAGTCTTGTTGAGAGAATCGGTGTACTTATTGCTAAAAAAGGATATACGCTAGTGTATGGAGCAGAAAAAGACTGCGATTCATTACCAACTTTGGCGGCACTTGCAGCTAAAAATTCAGACGGTAGAACGATTGGTGTCACTTACGGTAGAGGACGATCTGTTTTTAATGATGATGCAGCGACAGTAGTGATAGCCACTGGATTAGTAAGAGGTGGCGGAAGAGAAACAACTCTCATGCTTAGTTGTGATGTTGTCATAGCTGTTGCTGGGGGTTCAGGAACACTAAATGAGATATGCGTCGCTTATCAAGCAAATATACCTGTGATAACAATAACTGGATGTGGTGGGTGGAGTGAAAAACTAGCCAATACTTATCTTGACGAAAGAAAACGCTATAAGTTTGCTTCAGCAACGACAGCCGATGAAGCCCTTCTCGTCGCAGAAAATTTAATAAATGAAAACGAATTGTAAGAATAATCAATATATAGGAGAATAGAAGTAATGAGTAAAAAAGTATCAACACAGCCGTATAAAGGTGCTAGGGATTTTTATCCGGAAGATAAACGAATACAACAGTGGATGTTTTCTAAGTGGAAGCAAGTTATTGAGCAGTTTGGCTACGAAGAATACGATGCACCAATATTGGAGCCTACCGACCTGTACCTTATGAAGGGCTCTGAAGAAATTGTTCAGGAGCAAACCTACACTTTCCAGGACCGCGGTAACAGGTCGGTCACTATCAGAACAGAGATGACGCCAACAGTAAGCCGTATGATAGCTGGTAAAAGACAAGAAATTGCTTATCCTGCACGATGGTACTCTATTCCAAACTTGTGGCGCTATGAGCGCATGCAACGCGGGCGACTACGTGAATTTTGGCAGCTCAATGTTGACGTTTTTGGCATAGAATCCTTGCAAGCTGAAGTGGAAATGATACAGATAATTGACGGGATATTTCAGGCTTTTAAAGCTAAAAGATCTTCATATGTCATAAAAGTAAATAGTCGAAAATTAGTGAATAGCTTACTTACAGACGTGTGTGGCTTAGATAAAACACAAGCAATTCAAGCCATCAGAGTCATTGACCGCAAGAATAAAATGTCTCTAAGCGAATTTGCTGAAGCCGTCAACAAAATTGTATTAGATGAAGATAAAACTCAAAAACTGATTACAGCACTTACTGCCACAACAATAGAGCAATTATCAGACCAATTAAGCAACCATGAAAGTATGGCTGACTTAAAGCGACTACTGCAACAAACTCAGTCGCTCGGAATAGATAATGTAGAATTTGATTTAAGCCTTATGCGTGGTTTCGATTACTACACAGATATTGTCTTTGAAGTTTTTGATACTGACCCTGATAATAATCGATCTATGTTTGGCGGTGGACGATACGACGGACTGGTAGCCCAATTTGGTGTTGATCCTGTTCCAACAGTTGGATTCGGTATGGGCGATGTGACATTCATGAACTTCTTAGAGTCCCACAAGCTACTTCCACAAATAAGGCGCAAGACAGAAGTTATTATCATTCTTCGAGAAGAAACCTCAATGGGCAAAGTGCAATCGATTGCAAAAAAAATGCGTGCTGAAAATGTCAATGTTGCTGTCGATTACAGTGCCAAAAAAGTAGATAAACAGTTTAAGTCGGCTATAAAGCAGGGTGTTCAGTTTGCAGTATTTGTCGGTCCAGAGGAGATTTCAAGTGAGCAGTATATACTGAAAGATCTTATGTCAGGCAAAGAAGTAAAACACGGCCTAGAGAGAACCATTAGCATCTTGAAAGACCGCCGTCTCAAGAAGTAGCATCTCGACAAGTGTCTTCTCAGTTGTTAAACTATACGTTGAATAAATGATAAAAGGCTTTTTTAGCCGCTAACCACTTTTGAGAGGTGAATACACTATGAAATTATCTATTGATAGAAAAAAAGACACATTAGCCGTTATTGACATAGCAGCGAGTGTTGAAGAATTAGAAAAAATCAAGCAAAAAGTGCTCAAAAAATTAGCGCCTCGCGTCAAGTTGAGTGGTTTCAGAGACGGTAATGCGCCAATGGAAATGGTCGAAAAAAATGTCGATCAGCAGCTTTTGCAATCAGAATTTATAGATGAAGCTGTCAATACTCTCTACATTGCTGCACTCAAAGAAGAACGTATCCGTCCAGTTGGTCAGCCAAAGGTAGAGGTAAAGAAATTTGTCCCATTTACAGATTTAGAAGTACAAATGGAATTACCGGTTGTCGGCGAGCTAACATTACCTGATTACTCTAAACACACTGCTAAGCGTGAAGATGTCAAAATTGGCAAAGCTGAATTAGATGATGTGTTAAAAAACTTACGTCTTCGTATGGCAGAAAAGAAGGAAGTCGAACGAGCAGCTAAAACTGGTGATGAGGCTTGGATTGATTTCAAGGGAACTGACTCTAATGGAGAGGCAGTCAAGGGAGCTGACGGAAAAGACTATCCACTTGCACTTGGATCTGGCACATTTATACCAGGGTTTGAAGTCAATGTTGTCGGCATGAAGCCAGGCCAGAGCAAAGAGTTCGAAACTACTTTTCCTAAAGATTACGGTGTGAAGACAATGCAAGGCATGAAAGTAAAATTCGCTGTTGATTTGAAAAAAGTAATGGAAGTCTCTGAACCTAAAATGGACGATGATTTTGCAGCCAAAGTGGGTCCATTTAAATCAATGGATGATCTCAACACAGACATCAAAAAGCAATTAGAGCAAGAAAAAGTTCAACGTGTCGAGCGTGATTACGAAGCGGCTATTCTTAACGAGTTAGTCGATAAGACCAAAGTTGAAATTCCTGACACACTTGTCGAAGAACAAGAAGAAGCGGTCCTGCAAGAAGTGCGACAAAACGTCGTGCAGCGCGGTATGACGTATGAAGAATTCATGACGCAACAAGGTATGACTGAATATGAGTACAAAAAAGCAGAAATCAGTCCAGAAGCACTCCGACGTATCAAAGCTGGACTTGTCTTAAGCGAAGTTGGCGACAAAGAAGGCATCGATGTGACTCCAGAAGAGCTAGAAGCACGTATTCAGCAACTAAAAGGTCAATACCAAGACAAGAAAATGCAAGAACAACTTGATCAGCCAGAGTCACGACGTGAAATAAACGCACGACTACGATCTGAAAAAGTAATTGCGTTTCTCAAAAAATAGACATGTATTCTGAATCAGATAGAGAAGCATTGTTACAGCTTCAAGGGACGGTGAATTCTCATCCCACCTACAGTGAAGTTGAGAGTCACAGACTGACAATTGAAATTAAACGTAATAACTTAGAGCCTGTTTGGATACCTCGTGAAAATGAAGGTGGTAGCGGAGTCTGGGACTACTTCCACCCACGTGCAACAGACCTACAAAGTAGAATTATTTTTACTGAAGATTTCGAATCATTCGTTGCCGAATACCAAACAAAACAGGGCCTTCGTTTGATTGGTCCAGTTACTGTAGCGCAAGCGGTAGCCTTTATAGAAGGCACTATAGTCGATAGAAAGTAAAGATAGCAAGAGACCATCAAGTGTTTTTGTTTTAATGAGATACATCTATGATACTTTAAATAAATCAACAATCCATGTATCTGTGGCAAATAAAATACCTATATTTACAGATAGATACAATAATATAAAAACTTTACAAAAAATTCAATTAGCACTCTGAGTTGACGAGTGCTAATTATCTCCTGTATACTTTGATTTAGATTTAAGTGGAGAGATTTATGAGTGATGCAACAAACCCAACCAGTATGCTAATACCTACAGTTATAGAATCTGATGGACGCGTCGAGCGTGCCTATGATATTTACAGTCGTTTATTGAAAGAGCGTATTATATTTTTAGGATCCGATGTCAATTCAATGTCGGCAAACGTCGTAGTAGCCCAATTGCTACATTTGCAGAATGAAGACGCTAAGAAACCAATATTTCTGTATATTAACAGTCCCGGCGGATCTGTATATGATGGAATGGCTATTTATGACACGATGCAGCACGTCAAGAACGAAGTTCACACTATTGGTATAGGTTTGCAAGCTTCAATGGGGGCATTTCTCCTCAGCTCAGGAACCAAAGGCAAGAGGTTCTTGCTACCACATGCAAAGGTAATGATTCACCAGCCATCGAGTGGCACACGCGGTAAAGTAAGCGATATGGAAATAGATTTTAAGGAAAGTCTTAAAACTCGCGAATTATTGAATAAGATATTTGCTGAAAATACTGGTCAGAAATTATCTCGTGTTGAAAAAGATATGGATCGTGACTACTGGATGTCTGCTGAAGAAGCCGTAAAATATGGTGTCGCAGATAAAGTTATAAAATAAGTACTAAGAAACTGATTGTTTTTTCTACGATGAAGAGTATAGTTAGCTCTTGTGTCGGAAATAATGTCACCCCATTTGTCCGGAGAGGACGCCCATCTAATAAGTGTTGGTATCTATGATTTTACTGAAAAGAATCGTCGGTTAGTTCCTCGGACTAATTTCATACCTTTTGTTAGTCGGTTGAGCAGTATGGGTGGTCGTCAATTACAATAAATGATGCCAATTGATCGTGTTAATCCTTCAGGACCATGGACAGGAATAGAGGTTGATTTTGAACGAGAAGAGCCCGTAATAGTTGGACAGGTGGGCACGACGCCTAATGTGGAATTTAAGCTCGAAGCTGCTACTAAAAAATCAGCCACTGGAAAAACAGATAAAATGAAATTTAGTGGTGTTGTGATTGATTATTGGTCTGTGGGTGATGATATAAAAAAATCATATGGCGCTTTGATCAGTAGGGGTACAGAAGTTGCAAATCGTCTACAACCCGAGCAAACATTATTTGCTGTAGAATATTTTGATAGACCTACCGCTCGTAAGAGATTTGCTGCTATACAGGCTGGCGATGAATACGATAAGACAGAGATTGAAAATATCTTAGAAGACTTATCGTTTCAGGTTATTTTTAATGGTTTTGTCGGCAGAAGCGATGGTCATGGTTTTAGACACTTGAGAATGCAGCCAGCGGTTGTTTACGCTACCAGTAGTCCTGAATTAACCATTGACAAACGTAGGACGAAAAAAGTATAATTTAATGTTAAGAAGTAGAAGTGTTTTTTGATTGCGCACAAGAGATTCTCTGTTCTAGCGCGGGATCCGGTCAAATAACTAGTGTCTTCTCAGGAGAGTTCATAATTATAAACAATAATAAGTACTCTTCTGTATGTTGTGCACGCGACGTCGGTTGAAGCTTGTTATCGATAAATCTAGGGGTTTTAATGGCTAAAGCAACACCAGCTAGCACAGACAACTCGACTCTGTCCTTAGGCGCAGATGCTCGAAAATATTATACTAAGAAAAAAGAGGTCATCAATCTTCCTCACCTGGTAGACCATCAGAACAAATCATTCCAGTGGTTCGTAGACGAAGGACTTGGCGATATCTTACAAGAAATAAGCCCAATAGATGACTACACTGGAACAAAGTTAAGCATCAGGTTCAAAACGTATCATTTCGAAGAACCAAAAATCACTGAAGAAGAAGCTCGTGAAAATAATGTTAGCTTTGACGCTCCGCTAAAAGCAATTGCTGAGCTTACCAACAAAGTAACTGGTGAAGTCAAAGAATCAGAAATCTATCTTGGTGACTATCCTTGGATGACAACGAGAGGAACTTTTGTGATCAACGGCGCAGAACGCGTTGTTGTGAGCCAATTGATAAGAAGCGCTGGTGTCTTCTTTACATCTGATAAATCTAGCGGACACAGACAGTACGGTGCAAAAGTAATTCCTGGCCGTGGAGCTTGGTTAGAATTTGAAACCGCAGCTAACGGTGCAATTTTTGTTAAAATTGATCGCAAGCGTAAAATTGCTGTCACGACACTCCTACGTGCATTAGGTATGTCAGATGCTGAAATTCGTGAATCATTCACACATGTTGACAGCGACAAAGCAAGTCACATCACAGCAACTCTTGAGAAGGATCCAGCCAAAGGTGTTAACGAATCATTGATCGAAGTCTACCGACGTTTACGTCCGGGAGATCTTGCGACAGTTGATAACGCTCGTTCATTGATCGAAAACATGTTCTTTAACCCAAAACGGTTCGATTTTAGCCGTGTTGGACGATATAAAATAAATAAGAGACTGAATCTCGACGTAAAAAATACCTCTGAAAACCGCATCATGCGACTCGAAGACTTGAAAGCAATCATTTCAGAACTAATCCGCTTGAATGTCACTCAAGACCCAGCTGATGATATTGATAGTCTTGCAAACCGACGTATTAAATTAGTTGGTGAACTTGTGCAACGACAATTCCGCATTGGACTACTACGCATGGAACGAAATGCGAAAGACCGCATGTCGATGAGTGAAATAGAAACAGTAACTCCTGGTCAGCTTATTAATGCCCGTCCTATTGTCGCTGCTGTACGTGAATTCTTTGCAAGCTCTCAGCTTTCACAATTCATGGACCAGATTAATCCGCTCTCAGAACTAGCGCACAAGCGTCGTTTAAGTTCTATGGGGCCTGGTGGACTTTCTCGTGAACGTGCAGGATTTGAAGTACGTGATGCACATGCAACGCACTATGGCCGTATTTGTCCTGTGGAAACACCTGAAGGCGCTAACATTGGCTTAGTATTGAACATGGCGATGTATTCTCGTATCAACGAGTACGGATTTATGGAAACACCGTACAGAGTTGTTAAAAAAGGTAAAGTAACCGATGAAGTTGTCTATCTAGACGCTGCAGATGAAAAAGATGCAGTTATTGCTAGTGCCGGTGAAGAACTAGCAGCTGACGGCTCATTCAAAGACAGTCGTGTGAGTGCGCGTAAAAGCTTGGTCGCAACAGAAGTTGAAACAAGTGTCGTCACGCACATGGATGCAGCAGATCGCCAAATTATCGGTAGCTCCGCTGGTCTTATTCCGTTCATTGAAAAGAACTATGTCTATCGTTCTTTGATGGGTAGTAACCAACAACGCCAGGCAGTGCCACTCATCAAGCCCGAATCTCCAAATGTTGGAACAGGTATGGAAGGCGAAGTTGCTCGCAACTCTGGACAAGTCATTGTTGCTGAAGAAGCAGGTGAAGTACTAGAAGCAAGCGCTACCAAAGTCGTACTTAGCTACAAAAAGCGTAAAGCTACCTACAAACCAGTACACTTCCTCCGCTCAAACGAAGGAACAAGCATTAACCAAAAGGTTATCGTCAATAAAGGCGACAAAGTCAAAGCCGGCGATATATTAATCGAAGGTATGTCAATCGATCACGGTGAACTAGCTCTTGGTAAAAACATGATCATTGCATTCATGCCATGGCAAGGCTACAACTTCGAAGATGCTATTGTCGTATCAAGAAGACTTGTAGAAGATGACACACTGACTTCAATTCACATTGTTGACTACATGACTGAGGTTCGTGAAACGAAATTAGGCCCAGAAATTGTCACTAGAGACATTCCAAACGTCTCCGAAGACGCACTTCGTCACCTCGATGAAGACGGTATTGTCCGAATTGGTGCAGAAGTACATCCAGGAGATATCTTAGTTGGTAAAATTACGCCAAAGGGCGAGCAGGAGCTTAGTTCTGAAGAACGACTATTGCGTGCGATATTCGGAGAAAAAGCTAAAGAAGTTCGTGATACCTCTCAGAGAATGAGTAATGGTAAGCATGGAAAAGTAGTTGGAGTAAAAGTATTCTCACGCGCTAATGGCAACGAGCTCAAAGCTGGTGTCATTATGCAGATTCAGGTATTTGTTGCCCAAATGCGTAAAATTGCAGTTGGTGACAAACTAGGTGGTCGTCACGGTAACAAGGGTGTTATCGCTCGTGTATTGCCACAAGAAGATATGCCATTTACTGCGGACGGAACCCCAATCGATATTGCACTCAACCCACTCGGTGTCCCATCTCGTATGAATATTGGTCAGCTGTTTGAAGCTCACCTTGGAATGGCTGCTCATGCGCTTGGATTCAAAGTAGCAAGTCCATCGTTTAATGGTGTACCAACAGCGAAGATTGAAGAGCTCCTTGAAGAAGCAGGACTTCCAAAAGACGGAAAGCAACAGTTGTTTGATGGCCGTACCGGTGAACCGTTCGCAGAACGCACAACCGTCGGCTCTATGTACATGATCAAGCTCAATCACATGATTGTTGACAAGATTCACGCTCGTTCAACTGGACCATACACAATGGTCACACAGCAACCACTTGGTGGTAAGGCTCAAAATGGTGGTCAGAGATTCGGAGAAATGGAAGTCTGGGCTCTTGAAGCTTATGGCGCCGCAAATACCTTGCAAGAGATGTTGACCATTAAGTCTGATGACGTCTATGGACGATCAAAAGCTTATGAATCGATCATCAAGGGTACACAGATTGTTGGACCAAAAGTTCCAGAGTCATTTAACGTACTCGTAAAAGAATTGCAGGGTCTTGGACTGAAAGTTGATCTCATAGAAAAAGAAGGCGATAACGTAGAAATTCTCGATGCTGAAGAAGTGTTAGCTAAAAGTGTTGCCGAAGAAGAAAATAATTCACCCGGTGTAGACGTGCCAACTGACTCTATTTCAAATGTCGATGTAACTGAAGATGCTGCAGAAGCAGGTGAGTTTAGTGTCGTCGGAACAGACGATGAAGGAAATGTCATTACAGAAGAAGAAGTTGAAAATGAGCAAGAAACTGTCGCAGCCAATGCAACAGATGATAACGAAGAGGAGGCAGCGTAATGAGACGATACACATCAAGCATCAACATTGAAGATTTTGACGGCGTTCGTTTAGCAGTTGCAAGTGCCACTGACATCCTAGACTGGAGTCACGGTGAAGTAACAAAACCAGAAACTATTAACTACCGAACACAGAAACCTGAGAGAGATGGACTGTTCTGTGAACGCATATTTGGACCAGTTAAAGACATCAATCCGCACGATGCAAAATTTAAAGGTGTCAGAAGCCGTGAAGCAGCTGTCGATAAAAAGGGCGAACTAGTCACCAAGTCTATTGTACGTCGCGAACGTATGGCTCACATTCAGCTTGCTGCGCCAGTTGCACACATTTGGTTCTTGCGCGGGACTCCATCTGCAATCGGCCTACTACTTGGTATGACTGTAAAGAATTTGGAACGTATTGCGTACTTTGCAAGCTACGTTGTCATTTCTGTTGACGCAGACGCTAAAGCAAAACTTCTCACAGACAAAGAAGCAGAATTTGCAGCAGCAAAAGAAGCCATCAAATCACGATTCGAAGGTGAAGCTGGGGAAGAGGGCGCAAATGTCAAAGCGCTCGCAGAAATGCAAACTAAAGAAATCGAAGAAGTTGAAGAAAGCTTTTCAGTTTACAAAGATCAAATAACAAAGCTAGAAAAAATGGCTTTACTTTCAGAAACTGATTTCCGAGAACTTCCTGAAGAGATGGAAGACATTATCACCGTTGGTATGGGTGGTTCAGCACTAAATGACCTCCTAGAAATGGTTGATCTTGAAGAGCTTATCGCTCGTCTGCAAGATGAAGTTGAAGAAGCAAAAGGTCAAAGACGCAAGAAGCTCATGAAGAGACTACGTTTACTTGAATCAATGCAACGTGCAGGCATCAAACCAACCAGTATGTGTCTAAGCGTCCTACCAGTGATTCCACCGGACCTCCGTCCAATGGTGCAACTTACAGGTGGTCGATTCGCGACATCAGATCTTAACGATTTGTACCGCCGTGTGATTAACCGTAATAACAGACTTAAGAAACTAATGGATCTTAATGCTCCAGAAGTTATTCGCCGAAACGAACAACGTATGCTGCAAGAAGCAGTCGATGCATTAGTTGACAACAATTCAACTCGTTCTGGACGCGCAATTGCCTCAACTGGCCAACGTCGTAGACTGAAGTCACTATCTGACATGCTCAAAGGTAAGCAAGGACGTTTCCGTCAGAACTTGCTTGGTAAGCGTGTCGACTACTCTGGCCGTTCAGTAATTGTCGCAGGTCCAGAGCTAAACATTAGTGAATGTGGACTGCCGAAGATGATGGCATTAGAACTATTTAAGCCATTCGTTATTGGGTACTTGATAGAGCGTGATCTTGCGCATAACATTCGTTCCGCAACACGTATGATCGAACTTGGCGAGACAATCGTTTGGGATGCACTCGACTTCGTTATTCAGGGTAAGTATGTCTTACTTAACCGTGCTCCATCACTACACCGTCTTTCAATTCAAGCTTTCAAACCAAAACTCATAGAAGGTAAGGCTATTCAGCTGCACCCACTGGTTTGTAAAGGTTTCAATGCTGACTTTGATGGTGACCAGATGGCTGTGCACCTTCCATTGTCCGATAAAGCACAAGCAGAAGCTCGTGACATCATGGCAGCTAACAAGAACTTGTTGAAGCCAGCGGATGGTTCGCCTATTCTTCACATCGAACAAGATATCGTTATGGGTTGTTACTACTTAACATACGACCGCCCAAGCGAAACTAGCAAAGAACCAGTACGATATTCTTCGCTTAACGAAGCAATTCTTGCTGGAGAAGCCGGAAAAATTAAGTACCAAACACCAGTCATCGTGCCATTCAGAGGTGAATTACGTACAACGACACTTGGACGATTGCTATTTAATGAAATTTTCCCTGAAGACTTCCCATTCCAAAACGAAGAAATGACAAAAAAGAAGCTCAACTCTGTGTTAGCTGAAATTTTTGCACAATTTGGACAAGAACATACAGCAGAAATAGCTGACGAAATGAAGAGAATCGGCTTTGAATACGCAACCAAATCTGGACTTTCAATGGGTATGGGCGACTTCATTGAATCAAAAGAAGTTGTCGGTCTTATTGAAGTTGGTGAAGAAAAAACAGCAGAAATCAGTAAGCAGTTTGATGAAGGATTCATAACCGACGACGAGCGATATCGCTTGACTGTCGAAAACTGGCGTGAAATTTACGCGAACATGCAGACAGAACTAGGCGCACAATTCGCCTTGCAAGATGGCGCTATGTCGACAGCAGTAAAATCTGGTGCACGTGGTAACATCGGTCAGGTTATGACTGCTGTTGGTATGCTTGGACCAGTCACAGATGCGACCGGTAAAACAATTGAGCTTCCAGTAAAGTCTAACTACATAGGTGGATTTACTCCGCTTGAGTACTTTACGGCGACACGTGGTGCACGTAAAGGTATGATCGATACTGCGCTAAAGACCGCCGATTCAGGTTACTTGACTCGTCGTCTTGTTGACGTATCACAAGATGTCTTTACGACTGATGAAGAAATTGAAGATCCAGGATTTGCGATTGATCGAATTGGATCAAAAGAAATTGGCGTGAGTTATGGCTCTAGATTAGTTGGACGATATTCAGCTATGGATGTTAAAGGCCATATCAAAAAAGGTGAATTATTTACAAAAGAAATCGCTGATGCAATAGATGCAGATGAAGCAGTTGATAATGTCAAGATAATGAGCATTCTCTCAGTGCCGTCAGTACGAGGTATTCCACAGAAAAGTTATGGACTTGATCCTGCAACTGGTCAGCTT
>Ga0307980_1000723_pt1 | contig 14757 bp, 24 predicted proteins | sample OrgLakmetage1060_FD_201817 | JGI IMG/M metagenome (GOLD analysis project Ga0307980, IMG submission 201817) | Saline water microbial communities from Organic Lake, Antarctica - #1060 | ecosystem: Environmental > Aquatic > Non-marine Saline and Alkaline > Saline | place: Antarctica: Organic Lake... | reverse complement strand
TTATCGCTTGTTTTAATTACCGCTAATCCTGCCATTGCCATTCCAACTCCTCCCATTGAGAAGCTTGAAGGAACAAAGTCCTTTAAGGTATCCAATGTAATTGATTGATATGCCAATTGAGCCAGATCGTTCATTTGATCTGTAAATAATACTGTTGCCATCGCAGCAACCAGAAAAAAAGCCACTAGGCTTAATATTCCTCTCGATTTTAATAATAGATTTTTCACTTTTTTTAGTTTTAAATGAATTTACTTAATGAATTAATTGTAATTGGTCCTTTCTTAGTCTCTTTAGTTCCTGACTCCTTTGCATGTTGAGTAGTCTTTTTTGAGGGCTCTTTGATTTCCAATTCTGATAAGATTTGCTTTAGCTGTAACACTTGCAAATCTACCTCTTTTCTAACCTTTTTGTCAAGAGAGGATTTAAGTTGCGCCTTTATAAGGTCAATTCTATCTAAAGAATCCTTAATTATATTTTTGTTTTTGTTTTTCGATTTGCTGCCTAGATATGGAGTTAATGTGTTCATCCCAAAACTTACAACGCTAATCTCAAACAATTCAATTTCTTTTACTATATAGAAGTATCCGTGCTTATCGGCCTCTTCAGGATTTAATGCCAATGGATAATACTTAGCCCAATTTGCAGCCCATTCGGCCTCTTGTGAATCTCTCTCAGCTAATTCAAGCTGCTTGTATCTGAACCCAATTGAATGGTTATCAAACAATCCCTCTTGATAGTTGCCCAAATCATTATCCCCTTTCATCGTGTCAGGAATATAAGACTCAAAGTACAATACATCATTGCCCTCGTATTTTCTCTCATCTAATACTGTAATCCTTCCAACTGCATTTTTAGTATTCAAATCGTGGTCAGCTTGATGCTTTATCTTTGCAACCGCACTTGATAAAGGGCCCCTATCAGCTATTGATTTCTTTGAACAGCCCGGAATCAACATATCTTGATCAGAGTCTATGTAAAAATATGTGTTGGCAATTGCTTTAATTGTTCTTTCAGAATCATTTATCTCTTTAACAGAGCTTTGATAACTCGCTGTTTTGACCCCAAAGTATTTGCTAATCTTCGCTTCCGTCGTTTCCATTTTCAATTCTTTTATCAATTAATTTTCTTGCTTCATCCTCGCTCATATCTAATGCATCCATCAACTGATACATTGCGCTTTCTTCAGTCCAATCTCTACCAATTCCTATTAATATGTCTCTGATTATTTGGCTTCTGTTTCGATTTTTAATCATTGCCTTTGCTTGATCCTCTTGAAGTGCCTCAATTGCTTCTTTATCAAGCTCAACAACATACTGAACATTATCCCTCTCAGAGAATAGTCTAATGTAATTGTGATTTAAACTTTCTATTTCCTTCTCAAGCGGTGGAATTACTGCGTTTACATAAAAATCTTTAGTATCCTGTAAGTTGTTATTGTAGCTCGCTCCTGTTGGATCGTTGAACATTCTCGATTTTGCCCCATATATTGAACATATATCCCTAAGCTTCATTACGCCGCTCTCCAATATCTTTAAATCCGTTGGACTCATGTTGAACGGAATAAATTTAAAGTCTCCAGAGGTTACTCCTATTGAACCGAATTTATCAGCCCCTCCAATTCTTCTCTTTACTGCTTCATCCGCCCATTTCTTTTCCTCAGCTGTCAATGGCTTCTCTCGACTGCTTGAGATCATTCCCATTGCGCCCCTATTTTTAATCATTGAGGCATCCGCTGTGATTATCTGATTAGATGCATCAACTGTTCTAGCTCCTGCTTGTAGTGGACTCATACCCATACAATGCTTGTCCGATTTGTCCGGATTGAATGATTTTATGTGAACAACCTCTTCAGGACTATATTTATACTCACTTTTTCCAAATTTATATCTAAATAATGTGGGCTGATAGCCTTTAAATGTTTCCTTAGAATCTACTTGAAGATATTGAGTAGCTAAATTGTATCTCTTTGTAGGCGTTTTAAAGCCTATTGGAATCAATCTGTATTGGATAGTGTTGCCAGATATTAACTTATAGGCTAAGGCTTCGTGAGTGAAGTCCTTATAGCTCATATCTTCATTAGGCCGGTGAATAAAATCAAAGATTTCTCCTGATGTTATCTCCTCCTTATCTCCGGATGAATCTATCTTGAATAATTTAATTGGAATATCTGAGGCAGTTTCACAAATTCGATTGACTATTGAATAAACATAAGTGTTTAAACTGAAACCTTCATTAACATAACTAGATTGATCTGATTTGCCCCAAAGGAATGAAGTGGAAAAATATTTGAATAGCTCAGAGTTCCTAGATGGATTAATATAATTAAGGCCTTTCTTGATTAAATCGAGCAAAGTATTTCTGTTTTGTTTCAACAAAAATAATCTTTTTTATTTCAATATTTAATTTTCATTCAATTCTAATTGTTCTAATGCCTTGAATATTTGTAAAGCAACTTGGGGAACTATTGCGTTTCCACCTCCTTTGACGCTTTCGGTTCTCCATTTAGGAAAGGTAATAGAGTCCAATCGGGAGGAAAGCCCATCATCTCCATCACAAATTGGGGTTTGAGATGGGAACTTTTTGAAGTTTGATTTATAAAATTTATCGTATCGCCTAAATTGTTGGTTAATGGGTTTACACCTTTCCTGGGGTTCGTTCCTTTCCTTCCGCCTTTTGAGCATTGTGCTGTCGGTGTCGGCAACATCCCAAGTTTCCCCAACCTCGCCAATCCGACACTTCCGTCCGTTCCTTTTTGATTTATCTTCCTCGGCATTCCTGTTTTCGTTATCACAAACTTGTCGTTCTTGCCTATTATTGCTCCCGTTGTTGCATCGCTCGCAACAGGAGAAGGAAGCATCCCCATTTGTATTTGATGTATTAAATTCGTGTTCTTTTGCACTCCTTTGGCATCTTCCCAACTCGTTCCCCTCCATTTCCAACCTAGTTCCTTTGCTCTTTCTTGAGTTATGTTTGCTGCTGGCGTTGCACTTGGAGTTGAAAGCAACAAACCAAACTCTGTCTCTTTTGTGGGGCGCGTTGACACTTGCAGCTGGAAGTACACACGGTTGTACTTTGTACCCTTCATTTTCCAAGTCAGCTTGCACCTCGTTGAAAACCAATCCCCCTGACCAACTAAGTAACCCAGAAACGTTTTCGCCCACGATGTACCGGGGCTTAATCTCTCTAATTGCCCTAAGCATTTCAGGCCAGAGATGTCTCTCATCTTCTTTGCCCTTTCTTTTGCCTGCTGTACTGTAGGGTTGGCAGGGAAAACCTCCGGTGAGGATGTCAATTTTTCCTCTGTGAATAGTGAAATCTGTTTTTGTGATGTCTTCATAACTTATTGCTTTAGGCCAGTAATGTTTTAATACTTTTTGTCCAAACTCATTCCATTCGCAATGGAATACATTTTCCCATCCCATCCATTGAGCTGCTAAATCAAAGCCACCTATTCCGCTAAATAATGAGCCGTGTTTCATTTCAACATAAATCTAATCTCTTGTTCAATTTCAGCGTCAACTAATAATTTTTGAGTCTTAGTTAATTTCAATCTTCCATTTTCATCAATGATGCTAATCTCATAATCTATTAACTTTCTGTTAATTATTCTTATTGAATATTTTATGGCCAATTCTCTTGCTTCAGGCACGGCCTCTACCATTTTATCCTCTGATGGAATGAAGATACTATCTACTATGGCCCAATTTTCTTGAGTATAAAGTTCTTCTATTAAATAGAATCTGCTCAATAGAGCCTTTAATATGCTTGATTTTATTGTTCTCATTGTGCTAATTTTGTTTTCTTAAATAACTTGACGTGGCAAATATACTAATTATACTTACTTATTAATCTTTTAATCAAGAAAAATAAATATCCTCATGCAATTCAAAGTAATAACGTAACATTATCGAATCCCATTCATCCGGAGAACGTCCAATGGCATTCTTAACGTCTTTCTTTCTTATTACTTCCTGCTTTCCCTCTGAGTCGAGGTCCTTCATCTTAACCATTTGCATCTCCTCAGTTGTGATTTCAATAACGTCTGATTTAGTGCTAAGCTCAACTACTTGCCTCTTTTGAATCTTATCAGCCATCTTGATATAGCATTGGCTCTTTAAATTCTTAAATTCCTCTCCGTTTACCGGTCGTGAATTATTAACAAAACCTAGACAACCTAGATAATCCTCTACTCCCCCTCCGACTCCATCAGAATCAACTACCGTTTTTGAGTTTGTTATTCCATACTTTTCTTGAATCCTCTTTGCTTTCTCAACAACTTGATAAACTTTGCTTATCTCCATTACAAATCTTGCAATACATACCCACCCATCCCATACTCTGAATACAGAATTATCCTTGCCTAATCTTGCAGGATCAATGGTTAAAAATCTCTCTCCGGTTGGCTTTATGTGTTGACCGTTGAAGTAATCCATGATTGCATCGTAAGAAATTAAAGTATTTGCATCGTCATCATAATCAAAATCCCCCTTTACTTGCTTTTGATACTCAACCTCTCGCATCAACCCGGCTTGATAGGCTAATTCTTTCTCTTCAATCCATCTCTTTGCTTCAGGACTAGGATTATCTGACGGCAAAGCCCTAATAAATACGCTCTCTTTTGATTCAGTTCCTTTCTTAAATGGCATCCAAAACCTTTTATGTACGTGAGTTTTTAAGGGATTAAACACTTCCATAACCTTTCCCATATTTCCATGCTTGATTGTACCATAAGATCCAACTCGCTCAATTATCTTTTCAATTATCTTTAATTCAATGTTTTCAGATTGATCGATGAATGCATTTGAAATCTCTAATGATCCGAAAGCTGTTGCATCTTTATCTGAAGGCCTAAGCTGTAAATTCTTAATTACTATCTCGCTATTTGGCTCATAAAAATTTATCTCATTGCTTTGCTTATTGTGATTGTAGTCGGTTCCTTTAGTGAAGCCAAAATTATCTAAAGCCCTCATAAGAGTTTTAATGGTCGTTGAATTGAATTGCGTTAAATCCTTTCTCCCCATCAATTGCCTGCTTTGCGGAAATGCGTAAGACTCAAACAATGCTGCTAATGCTATCAATGCAGACTTACCTCCCCTTGCAGCCCCTCCATAGCCTATTGATACAGTTTGATTGTCGTTAAGCTTCTCTAAAGCCTCTATTTGTTTTGCATGAAATTTGAATATAGAATCCTGATAAGCATCATAAAATTGAATAGAACTAAACATCCCCAATTTATAGAGTTCCACATTGGTATGAAATTCATCAATTATCATTCTTTTTCTATTTTTGTAAGTGATTGATTTTAAGTCACAAAGTTACAAAGTTGCACGGGGTGGAGCCAACTTTATTCTAGTCTTTCCTTCTTGCTTTAACTTGGAGCTCAACCAAAGTTGCTAATTCATCCCTAGTAAGCCTGCTTAAATCAATCTTATCATCAACAACCTTTTGTCGGTTATGGACCTCATAGCCGCCTAAATGCTTCATTAGTATATTATTCGCCTGGGCTCTATCGTTCCTATTCTGTAAAGATATTTCATGAACACGATTCAACACTCCCTCCAATGTAACTATCGTTTTATTAGCCGCTGTTAGCCTCAGTTCCTCAACCTTGTTAATTACTTGTTCCCTATTACTGACCGCTACTGTATTACGTTGTAACGTCTCAGGCTTCATGTTTTCACTTGAATAAGCTTGTCTGTAAGCCTCTGATTTGTTTCCTGTCTTTACATACACTAAAGCCCACTTCAACTCCCTTTGAGTGATTTTCCTTATTTTCTTTTTCTTTTTCATAGCTGTTCTTTTAGCCTTGTAAATTTACTCTAAATATATTGGTTGTTTTTATGCTACCTACATTGATGAGGGTATAATGGTTATTAAGAACTCTAACACTGCAGATAAAACAGCTTTAGTTCCGTTCTTTTTCGGTGGTCAATGTTTGTTTATTATCATCTTCCTGACTTCAGGAAAACGTTAGAATTACATTATTTTGTTAATGCGCTGATCAACGTTTTTTACTCGCTCATAAAATTTACAAAGGGCTTTTTCGTATCTTCCTTTGGCAGTGCTATTGGCATAAGCATCGTAGCTTAGATCAAAGAAACCAGATATATCTTTATTAGATAAGCCTGTTTCTTTTTTTAGTTGTTTGATTGTCATTTCCTTTAGTTGATTAGGTTAATATTGCTATTTGCAAACGTAACAGCCTCATTATAAGTTTTAAAACTCTTAATAAGCTCATCTTTTCTGTTTAGGAAAACGAATTTACTGCCTCTTTTAAAGCAGTAAATCCATCCGCTTTCGCTTAGTTTAGTTGTTTTTTTGCTCATTACAGTTTTAAGTTTTTAAAATATTCGATTTGCTCTTCGCAATATTCGGGAGTATATCGTTTTTTTTCAAACGACCTATACATTCCGTTTTTTTTATTATTCCAAGAAGAGATAGCATTTTTAATTGCTATCTCTTTTAGTCTTGTTTTTTCTTGTTGTGAAGTTTCCATTTCCATTACGCTTGTAATTTAGGCAACACATTATTAATGTATATTGAAGAGTATAATTCAAATTTAGCTTTCTTCTGCTCGCACATAAATGGCTCAGCAAAGTTTCCATTACATAAATCTTTATAAGCATCTGTCATAGCAGCCGCACCATATTGTTCATATAATGCATCTTCTATTGTGCTGTAAAGCTCTTTACATGCATTAGCTATTACTTGTCTACCGTCAGCAGTAGCAGTTTGAGCATTGTTTACACTTACTTTTAATTCGTTGATTCTGTTTTGAGTTTTCATAATTTCTATTTGTTTTATTGTTCCCCACAAATATAAGCATAAACTTATATACTAACCTAATTTATTTAGTAAAAGTTTAATTTATTTTACCACCAAAAGCCCACACCTTGAAAGATATGAGCCGTTGGAAGCTCCGCAGATTTTGCGGAACTGCGAAGGTTATTAAAGGTACTCCTTTTTTAAAGCGACAATCAAATCCTCATTATTTTGAAGTCTAACCCAATTTTTTGATTTTGTAAACTTATAAGTTCCATACATCTGATGCTTGTTTAATAGCTTTTCAATAGCCATAGCATCCTTGCTATTCAAAACGCTAATAGGAGTGCTTATATTAATAAATGCTTTAACTTGTGCTTTTGTTGTGGGTAGAACTCTGCCCAAAGCCATTACAGACTTATAATGTTCTCCAATTCCATAAGTGTTACAGCTCATGTTGTAATTTTGTTTTTTTAAGTTAATTTCTGAATATTTCATGGTGCAAAATTTTAGTTGTTTAATTTATATTGATAAAAATGCGTTAACTGATTTTTGAGTATAATTTTTTGAAAAATGTTCTTTTCTAAAAGGATTGCCTGAAGTGTTTAACCACTTTCCAAATTCTCCAATTCTCTTAGCTACTTTAATTGGGTATAAGATATCTGCACAAGCTTCTTTGTTAGCATTCTTCTTTGCTTTGCTTGCAGCTTCTTTCGCATCTGCTTTAACTTCTTCAGTTAAGAAGAATAATTTCCACTCTTTTTCTAAATCTTTATCTCCTGATTTAATTGCGCTTACAATGCCATTGTGGTATTCACTTCTTTGTTCTGCTGCTGCTCTTCCAATGTATTGAGGCTCGTAGCTCTCAACTGTTCTGTATTGTAACATTGCGCTGTAAGCCTTTTTAGCGTTTTCGATTTGTTTTTTTGAGTAATTCATGGTGCAAAATTTTTATTGTTATGAGGAATATCCCCCTTTTGTTTTACAAATATAAGCATAAACTTACATATAAACCTAATTATTTAAGTAAAAACTTATTTATTTTTTATTGCTTATAAAATATTGAGCAACATTTAACCGATGAAGTTTCTTGGCAATACATTAAGTTACCGTTAATCAAGTATCCATGATTTAACAATGTTCCCATCCATCCGGAGAATGAAGTGTCTCTTACGGTAGCTATTACTGATCCATGAATAATAATTGTTGAGTCATTTGAGCCCTCAGTTATTATTACGTTTGCAGCAGTTCCGCACATCTCACCATCTATCCAATTTCCGATAAACTTCTCATTTGCCTTGATTGGTTCTTGAGTTGTTACTGAGCTTCTTTGAGGCTCTTGATTCTCTTCCTTACTGCATCCTATGAATACCAATAAAGAAATTGCTAATACTAAATTTATTCTTTTCATTTTATTGCTTATTAAATTAAATTAATTGTTTAATTCTTTGGTAAAGTTAAAGTCTCCTACCTTATTACTTTTACTCACTGCACATCCTGTAAGCCATACAGACACTATCAGAATAATTATTATTGCAATGTTTAGTTTTTGGTTTTTCATTTTTCGTTTTTATTAAGAAATTATTTTATAACCCAATTTAATAGCTAGGTAATATTCAATGCAAGCCCCTTTAGACTCCTCCCAATTATCCAACATAAAAATACCATCGCATTCCATAAGCGCAATAATATCAGTCTTCATGTAATTTGTCCAGCTCTTGTCGTGGTCGTGATTGATAGTCATCGGATTGACTACTTCATACCCTTTTGCTTTTAAAAAGTCCTCAGCTTCTTTAAATAATTGAGGGGCTGTTGCCTCTATTCCTGTTATTGGTCCGCTTATGTATATTTTCATTTTTCGTTTTTTAATAAATAATTAATAAAGGTTTATTTTAGCTCTTACCTCTTTTGCATTCTGTTCTAATTCCTGATTTATATCGAACTCCGATACACTTCCCATTCGAGTGGCATACAATCTAAACATATATGAATTGAACCTCTTAGGTAGATTGGTTAGCCTTGATTCCCACTTAACCCTCTCTATGGCCTTATGAAGATATTCGCAATCCTCATACATTTCCAACTCTTCGAGCTGCATTAACAGATACAATGCAGCCCCTATTCCGCTATCGTGAATAATAGTTGATATGTATTTTATTTTGTTGTGCTTCATAATGTCTATTGATTTATCAATATAACAATCAAATCCTGCATCTCCATTAAATGATAATATTTCTAAATCAGTATGAACTCTTATTTTCCTCATTATTACCGTTGTATTATTGTTAGTCTTACTCCTCTTTTAAATCTAATATCTAATTTCTCCTTCTTCAAATTTATGATTTGTTTAATTATTCGCTGCTTCTGATTCTTTGTAATGAATAGTCTCATTAGTTTATCATACCCAATCAAGCTATTATCATGAGTGTTTTTTGAATCAGGATAAAATCTAGCAATAAAGTTTTTGTTAAAGTCTTTTCTTGTTAGCTCTGATAAGTCAATAAAGGGAAATGTATAGTTGTCTTTCATTAGAATAATGTTGGACTGTCTTTTTTAATTAATTCTTTTGAGAATCCAAACTCCTCAATATCTTTATTCGATTGAATTACTTCTTCTTCCCATTCTTTGGCTTCTTTATAGAAGTCTTTTTTTATCTCGAATCCAAAACCTTTTCTTTTCTTATTACTACAGGCAACTAAAGTACTACCCGAACCAGAACATGGATCTATTACTATATCACCTTCATTCGTAAAAATTTCAATTAACTTTTCAAGAAGTTTAACTGGCTTCTGTGTCGGGTGAATTTTTCTAATCAGTGGACTGCTTATGTCGTCACGTTCCCAATCAATGCAATTCATTACCATTTTACCCTTGTTATTGAACTTAGGTAGCTTATCTCTGTAGAATAGTAATCCATATTCGCAATTACCAACTATCCGCATATTAGCTTTTAATACTTGAGCTGAAAAGTTTTTTCTAAAGACTAGATTAATGTATTTATTTAATCCATGCTTTTTTGCCAACTCAATAAGGCTAAATTGCTGCTCAAATGAGCAAAACATAATCATGCATGGTGCTTTACCTTTTTCTTTAGGCTCATTCTTTAACATTTTAGAACAGAAATGCATAAACTCTGATGGTCTAAAATCTTTATCGGTATCAAAAAATTCTGTTCCTGCAAGTTTGCTTTCCCCATTTTTTCTATCTCCTTCATTATACCATGCAGGATTGGACCCATAAGCATTGATGCCTATATTATAGGGAATGTCCGCAATTATTAATTGAGCTTTGTGAAGGTTATACCTTTTAAAATTCTGAAAGTGGTCGTTATATATCATTTTCTTTGTGTTGGTTCTATGTAATCAATTCCTATTCTATTAAAAAATTCTCTTTCGTTAGGCGTTGCTACAGGCTTTCCATTGTAGGTTAAATAACCGCCTTCCATTTTGTAACCTTTTTTAACCCAAGCCCTGCCTAATACTTTATGACTAAACTCTGCACTTCCTGTTCTTATCGCTAGTTGACTCCCCCAGTTGCCGTATTCGACTATGAAAATATCAATCTTTATCCCATCAACTTTCCTTTGTGCATACTTACATGGCAAATGACCTTTACAATGCTCCCAACTGTTAACAATGGAAGCAAAGCCGCTTTCAAACAATCCCACCTCATAGGGCTTTGGGATTAAAACTAATTCAATGTCTTTTACGTGCAATCTCTCTCTCCTAATACTTCCTGCGACTATTATTCTCTCGCAGTGAGGGTTGAGTTGCTCTACGCATTTTCTAGCTATTGCAACGGCTTCGCTGAATTCCATTCTTACAAATTGTTGATTTGATTAACTAATTGATTTATTTTCTCATTTGATGCTTTGGATTTGAATTTGAAGTTTTCAATCGACGAGGTTAATAAGATTTTCAAAGACTTCATTTTTATAATATCGCTTGAACTATCCATCCTTTCCTGATCTTCTTTCTCTTTATTCAAGGCCGCTATTCTCTCGTCTTCCTTTTCTTGAATGATTGCCTCAGCTCTTTGCTTTGCATCTCTCTCAGCCTTTAATTCAGCCTCCTTTTTCAAATTCTCTTCATCTCTCTTTAACTGTTCTGCCTTATCTTTCTCTTCTCTCTCGGCTGCTTCTTTTCTTAGCTTCTCATTCTCTATCCTTTGATCTTCTTTTAATTTCTCCTCATTAGCCTTTTCTTCGTGCAATACATTAACCAAATCGGTATAGGATGAATCGCTCATGTTTCCTAAATAGTTTTCTTCAACAGGATTCAGACCCTTGTTGTGGAATCTGTAATAATCATTGTTAATCAGATACTCTCTCCTTTCATCGTGTAGATTAGAAATCTTTTCGAGTTTAGCCTTTTCTTTTTCAATTTTCTCTTGTTCTATTAATCTTGTTTTGTGATTGGATTTAGCCCCTTCTAAATAGTTAATCCAAATGGCGTCGTCCATCTCTCCAAGATTGTCAGGAACAACGTCAAGATCGTTCGTAAATTTTTCAATTTCCTTTTTTCTCTTTTCGCTTAATTTCTCAAGTCTTTCTTTTTCAATATTCTCAAAATGCAATTCAATATCGAGCAAATTCTTTTCAGCTTGTTCACTCGTTCCTAATTCCATTCTTTTAATGGCATCAACAAATTGACCACCTCTCAGAAAAAACTCTTTGTTTTCCTTATGCCACTTCATAATCCCTTGAGTTCTATTGGTAACTAATTCTAATCTAATCTCTTTGGCTTCTTTTACTGTCTCCTCAGATATTTCTTTTTTAATGACTTCATCATACCTTGCTAAAATTGCCTGTCTTTTATCTAATACAGGCTTTAAAGATTTTGCTATTTTATCCGATTGAACTTTCTCTAGTCCAAATTCTTCTGCTTTTACTTCATTCATGATTTCAAAATGTTTTGATGTTTAATTGTTGTATTAATTAGATATGCTATATGACTTACTGTACCTCTTGCTGTTCCTAATGCATTAACATTGAAACTAAAATCTTCAGGCTCTCTTGGTAAAAGCTTCATTGATTCTAATTCAGTCTCAATTTCCTCAACACATTTGAGAATTTTGTTTAAATAATCTTCTGATATTTCCATTGTGTGTGTTTTTAAATTAACTTGACGAGGCAAATATACTAATTATATTTGCTTAAACAAAAAAGCCCCTAAAATTAATTAGGGGCTCGGCTGAAAAGTGTCAAGTCATCAGCTTTCGGCTTTAGGTAGCCAACACAATGAGCCGTAAAGTTAATTATTAAAAATTGATTGCTCCTCTTCATAGATTCCTAGTTCTTCGTTAACTCTATTTCTCATTGATATTCTTTGCTCTGGATTTCTCTTGCGCTTGTTCTTTGTTAAGCTATTAGCTATCTTGCTTGCCTTGCGATAGAAATCCATATATTGAACATTGGAATAGTTAGGAACCATATAAGCTCGTAACCCTTCAACAAAATCTAAATATTCTCTTCCGTATTCTCTCGCAATTCCCTCTTTCATTAGTCCGTCATCATTCTTATATGTGTTTGAATATGCAGATTGCCTGTGGATATTGTGTAAATTAAACCTCAATTGAGTATTTCCTCCTTTAGATAACACATGACCTCCATGCATCTGCTTTGCTTCAATCTCTCTCGCTATGCATAAATGACCATAATCAATCAGCCTAGCAATGCTTTGAACTTTAGTTTGAAGCTCCTTTTTCCAATTCTTAATCGAATCTTTTGCTTTCCTATGCTTTGCATCAACTTCTTTTTTTACCTGCTCTCGTGCCTTTATGGTGCTTCTCTCAATCTTTAATTGGCCCTCTTCTGAGTTCCTAAGCCACTTAGAATAACAGCCACATGAGAGCCCTAAGCCATAAATTCTATTTGATTTGCCGTATAATAATACCGGTATAATCTTAGAGCATCCATAACCTAATGCCTTTCCGGATCCTTTGCATTCCTTTTCTGTTTTCATCTTATTTAATTGTTAGGTCTATTCTTATAATCAAACTATTATCAAACATAGCCCTGAAAATTTCCTCAAATGATTTTTCTTTTAAAACAATATTCATATTATCATCTCTTTTCTCATTTTCAAAAATAACATTACCGTTTACTATTTTTTTTATTTCAATTCTTGGTCTAGGACTCATCAAGGTGGGTGGTTTATTAAACTCATGTAAACCAAAGCAAATCACTTTCTTCCTGTCATTAAAAGTAAAGTCATCATCCATTACGCTTTTTTCTTGTGCAATTTTTTTTAAAATCACTTTGTCACTTTTGTGTATATATCTATGATCTAAGTTTACCATTGTTGATATTACGTGATTATGTGATATCTCATACTTCATTGTTTTGCAATTTAATATGTGCTTTATATATCCTTTATCTATTAGTTTATTCTCAAATTCTGTCATTGCTAAATTTTTAAAATTCCTAATTCGTATAGCTTAAATGCAATTTTAGCCTCATGATAACTGTCATCAGCTCCTCTATGCTGCTCAACATAATCGCTATCGGGAAATAAGTGTTTAAATGCTTCCTCAACCTTTGGCCATTTATAGCCTTTTCTCCCGGCAACTGCATGAGGAAATTTACAAAGATTGGTTGACAATATCATTAAGCATGCTAATTTCTTAGGGAATATAATTCCCTCAGTGATTAAAAATCTAAAATCAAATTGATTATTAAAGGCTGTTGCTCCGTCAGGATATTGATACAATAAATCTTGTAGTTGATGCAATACCTCTTTCTTTGGTTTTGCTCTCTCATAGTAATTCTCAAGTATGTTAGAGTTCTCAGCAATCCATGAACTCTTAATTTGTTGATCGTATTTTGAATCATGCAATATTGCTTGATCAAATACAATTTTAAACTCCTTTTTTTCAAAGTCAATTTCTGTTGCTCCAACTTCTATAATCAAATCATTTACAGATGAAAAGCCTGTCGTTTCAATATCAATTATTAGTATCTTTTTCATAGTTGTTTATTTTAAAATGGTGAATTATCGTTTATTATGTCTTTTCCTAGTACCTCGTTAAGTGATAATTTTTCAATATTTGAGAACCTAGTATATTTTGATTCAAATCTTAATACCGCATCTCCTGTACTTCCATTCCTATTCTTTGCAAAAATTACTATTGCCTTACCAGATGTATGATTACCATCTTCATCTTGATGAATTCCATAGTATTCAGGTCTTAATAAAAATTTAACAATATCGGCATCTTGTTCAATAGATCCCGATTCTCTCAAATCTGAAAGCATCGGCCTTTTATCCTTTCTCTCTTCTACTTTTCTTGATAGTTGACTCAAAGCGATTACAGGGACCTTTAATTCTTTAGCTAGGTTCTTTAGCTTTCTTGTTATTTCGCTTATCTCCTGTTCTCTCATTCCATTCTTTGAGCTTGAGCCGTATAATAATTGAAGGTAATCAATCACAATTAAGCCAAACTTTTTATTTCCTGATGCTTCTCTTTCAAAATTCTTTTTTTTAATTACAGTTATTAGCTCATTAATTGTAATTTCTGAAGTGTCATCAATTATAAAATCATCTGAATTAGCAGATGCACTATCCCCTAATCTGCTTGATAATTCATGTATATCAAGTTTCTTTACATCTTTTGTCAATAGTTTTGAATCAATCGATAATTCAGATGCTAATATCCTAGCCATTATTTTGGTAGATGTCATTTCTAAGCTAGAAAAAAATACCGCTTCACCATTTTTTACTGCATTTACTGCCAATTGAGTAGCATAGCTAGTCTTTCCCATTGCAGGCCTTGCAGCAATTATGATTAAATCCCCATTTTGAAACCCTCCTGTTATTTTATCAATCTCAGTTAATCCACTTGCAATTCCAGTTATATCTCTTTTATCTGCAATTTGTTTTTCAATCTCAATTATAACCTCTCTTGCTAATTGTCTCCCGGTTTTGGAATTATCTTTTTTAAGATGATTAAAAATATCAGATATCCCATCGACGGACTTTGAGAGAACCTCAAAAA
>Ga0307980_1000722_pt1 | contig 14762 bp, 8 predicted proteins | sample OrgLakmetage1060_FD_201817 | JGI IMG/M metagenome (GOLD analysis project Ga0307980, IMG submission 201817) | Saline water microbial communities from Organic Lake, Antarctica - #1060 | ecosystem: Environmental > Aquatic > Non-marine Saline and Alkaline > Saline | place: Antarctica: Organic Lake... | reverse complement strand
GAGCCCGACAAGGTGCTCGATCGACGCGACTGTCCGGTACTCGCCTTGCTGGTCCAGCACATATACCCGGGCGTAGACCCCATTCACCTTACGTCGCCGACGCTTGCGCGAACCGGTAAACTTCCAGGTTTTAGCGGCAACTCGAAATTCTGCAGGCGAGCTCACAGCCAAAGTCTCGCGCGCTTTCCTTCCAGCGAGTCGTCGAAGACCCCCCATCGATGCACACCGTAAAGTTCGGCGCACAGGTCCTCAATGCCGAGCGTGATCTGTCCACCGCTCTCTTCGACGTCACGGAACCAGCTACGCTCCCCTCGTTCCCGTGGCACGTACCAGATCTGAAAGACATCGCCCGAGACGTTTCGCGATCGGTCGCGAAGGATGAGCGGATTCTCGTCGTCGTCGATCCCGACGAACTCGATCTCGTCGCGCCCGCTGCAAGCTTCGCGCACGACGTCGCGAAGATATCCACCGGCGTCCTACCATATCGTGCGCCTGTCCCCGTTTTCTTCGGCGATTCCGCAATGCGTTTCTACGAGCTCGCGCGCAAGATCCTGGAGGGACCGAGAAGGTGCTCCATATTTGGTCTGTTCGTCCATTTTCCAGCTCCTTCGTCGATCGAGAAATCAGTCAGTTCCGAGCTCGATTCTCAAATGACTCTCTCTTGTACGATCGCCGGTACGATGCCTTCCCGGGCGAGCGGTTCGATGTTGATAGCGACGCCGTGCTTCTTCACAGGGTTCCATCCAGCGACCATCACCTCTTCGAGCGCGCGCGTCTTCCAGTCCGATGGTATCTTCTTCCGCAGCTTCTTGCAGGCCTTCTGGATCTGCTCCCCGAGAGCTACGTCAGCGCCTGTCTCGCGCGCCAGGTTGGCGAGCAGTTGCTCGTGAGGCTCAAGCGCGAGCTCGCCCTCGGCTTCAAGGAACTTCTTCCCCTTCCTGAAATAGTAGTTCATGAAGAAGAGACCATTACTCGCGTAGTGCTTCGTGCCGAGCACCTTGTCGATATAGACGAAGAGGTCGTAGTAGTGCGCCGGGACGGGCTGGTCAGTCGCTCCGGCGTAGGCGCGGCACGCCTCTGCGAGATCCTCCAGTGCGTCGTTCCATTCGCGCCGGTTGCGATTCACGCTGGCCATGAAGGTGGGGCTGAAATGATCCGCGAATGCCTCCTGGTTCATGACGCCGTAGAGTTCGTCGAGAACAGCGAGGCGCTCGGATGTTCGCGCGCCAAATTCAGTGATGAGGCCGGCGACCTCGTTCGCGAGCCGGCGGTCCTCGTCGCTCAGGTATTCGCGCTGATGACTCTGCTTGAGCTTTGCGGCGGCATCACGGAGTCCGCGAAGCTGTTCGAGCCCGCTCTTGCACCGAGCCTCCTCGCTCGCCCACCGTTCTCGCTCACGTGCGGGAAGCTCCGCGTCTCCTTGTCGCTGTTTCGCGGTATCGCGCTTGGCTCGAAATGCCTTCTCCCGCTTTTCGAGATAGCGGTTGCGAATCGTTGCGAACAGATTGTGATTGGTCTGATGGTAGCCGACAATGCAGGGAAAGGCGTCCCCCACCGAGTCGGCAATCAGGGGCGCGGTGCTGAGTTTCCAGAGAACAGGAGTGTTCTCGAATTCCGCGCAGTGAAAGGTGAAGAGCCCGTGTTCCAGCCACGAGCGGAGGTTTGGAAATGGCTCATTCGACGACTTACGACTCCCAAGTAGCTGATCGACCTCGTCGAGTCTCGCCGGGGCATCATCGCCGAACAAAGTGTGGAACTTGCTGATGAGTCGCGACAAGAGTTCAATCTCTTCGTCGTCACTCTCTCTACTCATGGGAACGACCCCGTCGTCGTCGTCAACCACGATCTCCCCGATGAGATGAGCGAGCATCTGTTTCACAAGGTGTTCGAAGTCCTCTGGAGGGCCGGGGGAGTTCTCCGGGACCTCGACTGAACGCGTGCGTGGGTCATCATTCGTGCGGATCGCAATTTCCGAATAGACGACCTCACGGTCCTCTCCGGTTAGCCCAAAGTGCTCAAACACTACATCATCGAGCTGCTTTTCGAGTTGGAGAATCTCGGCCTGGAGGGTCTGCCTGAACTCTTCCGCCGCGGTGGCGAGTTCGGCGAGTGATCCCGCGTTGACCTTCGTTGGTGTCGATTGAACCACCTCAGCCAGGAGAGTGCGATGGGGATGAGCCTTGTGCCATGAAGTGGTTTCGGACTTTCCCAGCAATGCGAGTAGCAGCGGTCCACGGTAGTATGGGGACGCTGGCTCGAAATGGCGCAGGGCAAGTATCTTCGATGCAATCGCCCGAGACATCTCGTCGAGCAACGAGTTCTTCGCAAGAGCAGGATCCCAGGGGAGTCTAGAAACCTCACCGATCTCCCACATCCGCTCCGGCGTCTGCGCGAGCATCAGGTACGTCGTGAGCGAGCTGTTCTGGAAGGCGGCGAGCGAGAAGAGATCGATCTCTTTGTCCGACGCCGGTACAATCACAGGTCCCTTGCCGGCGAATGTCGAGTGGGCATGCAAGACCCCGAATCGACGACCGTCGGACTTTACCCCGTTAAATGTTACCGCGGGCCGAAAGTAGAAATCCTCATTACGAATTACGGAGCCGGAGAAGCGCTTCAGCGAAGTGCCGGACGACTTCCACTCCACGATCTCTTTGTCCGACGCCGGTACAATCACAGGTCCCTTGTCGGCGAATGTCGAGTGGGCATGCAAGACCCCGAATCGACGACCGTCGGACTTTACCCGGTTAAATGTTACCGCGGGCCGAAAGTAGAAATCCTCATTACGAATTACGGAGCCGGAGAAGCGCTTCAGCGAAGTGCCGGACGACTTCCACTCCACGATCAAACGAACTTGCGGAATCATCCATGTGTCTTCGCCCCCCTTTGCGAACGGTACCCAATCGTCATCATCAGGGACCTCCCAGAAGTACCGAAGGAACCTCGAGTCATCTCCGGTTGCCAGTCCCTGCTTTACTGCTCCGAGACTCTTTCGATTCGACTCCCGTGCATTGTCCGAATCCAGAAGGAACTCTGCTTCGAAAAGAGCACGGAACTTGCGAGGCACCCAGTAGGACACGGGAGCACCCGGGATCATTCTGAATTCAGAGAGTTGCTTCGAGTATTTTCTTTGAATTCCCCCGGGCCGTTCAGAGGCATACGCGGCGAGCAGAAAGGCCCCTTCCTTTTGTTCTGTCGGGAGATCTGCGAGACGGAAAAACTCTCCAACAGCATCTACATCGGACTCGATTCCCGTGCGAACAACGGTTCCAACCGTCCGCACCGTGGCGTTGTCGAGGACCCCAAGACCGAACTCTGCAAGAAAATCGAAGGCACCGCGCCCCTGAAAGAAGTCCTCACGAAAGTCCTCGAAGCTTCGTTTGAAGAGAAACGACCGGGGTACGAGCATACCCACGCGACCGTTGGGCTTCGTGAGCCGGTCGCACACTTCGAAAAAGTTGATGTAGAACTCAGGGGTATAGTCGTAGTGCTCCTCGATGTATTTCTTCACCCCGGTTGGAATCCGACTCCGCGCTCCATACGGCGGATTCATCAGTGCGACGTCGTAGTCCTGCGACAACACGACGAGTAGCTTGAGAAAGCTTCGCAGGTCTCGAGCCCGGATGGACTGAGTGCCGTTTCGCTTGCTGACCTCGATCTGGATCGCCTCGAAGATTTCGTGGACGTCTCGCTGTTGCGAAAACAGTGGGAGGTCGCGCTCCTGTTCCATGAATGACTTCGACAGCGTGCCTCTGACGTCGAGCAGGCTTCCGAGACCCTCGATGGACTCAAACGAGGCGAGGATGTCTTCCAGGACTTCGCGGATGGCAGCACTGCCGCCCGAAACCTCTTCAAAGATTTCTGGTGCGCCTTCGAGATTCGCCAGGTGGACGTCCGCACAGACGATACCGACACCGGGCATCTGAAAGTCTTCGGCACCTTCCTGTTCCGCTCTCGTGCGCGCCTTGAGATAAAGATTGAACGCCGCCAACTGGCAGGCGCGCATGTCGAGGTCGACGCCGAAGAGATTGTGTTGCAGGATTTTCGATGGAACCATCGCGCGATCGACTTTCGGTCGCTCTTTCCACCAGATCCTTTCGAGAACGTCGAATGCATAGAGGAGGAAATGTCCACTCCCGCACGCCGGATCGATGACCCGAAGTTCCTCCGGGCCTCCCTTCCAGAGAGAGTCCGTTGCCTTTCCGGCTTCTTCGGAAGGTACGAGATAGGTGCACAGTTCCGCGATATCTGGAGCGGCATCTGGCGAGACCGGCCGGGTCTTCCGCTCTTCAGGCGAAAATAATTCTGCCTGCCGATCCACCGTCTGTTGGAAGGTGCCTCGGTGCTCGAGATAGAGCTTGCCGAGGCTGTTGTCGGTCAACATCCGGACGACCCAGTGCGGCGTGTAAAACTGATTCGCCGCAGGGACGTCCTCCGGATCGAGTCCCCCACTCGTGTTCGCCTTGCGCTGAACGCGCGGCAGGTCTTTCAGGTTGTAATATTCGTACACCCAGCCGAGTACGTCGTCGGCACTCCATGTTTCATCCTCGACCGCATCCATGAGTGAACATACTGTTTTGAGGCAGCCGAAGAGGGCATCGGCCAGCTCACCATCTAGAGCGCAGTAGGGGCTTTGTGGATCGAAAACGATCTCGATCGCAACGGCCATTCGGCGGCCCTCGCGCCGGAACGCCTCTGCAACGGCCTCGTGTTCTCCCAAAAACTCGTCCTCGACGAGCGGATCGGCGGCGGGTGTCAACCCGTCTTCGCGGAATCGAGTTACGACTCGGTCGAGGAAACCCCTCACTTCCATGCAGCGAAATGCGGCCAGTCGATTAATGAGCGTGTAGGCGCAGCCCTTCACGTAGAGGGTCACCGCCGTCTCCCAGTCGCGACGATCCCCCTGTTCGCGATGGATTCCATCGATCAGTTTCCCGCGAACTTCCAGGTCAGCGGCATTGAGATAGTCGGGCGCCTCCTCTGGGTTTCCGCAGCCGTAATATTCACGGATTCGGAAGTCGATGTCGTTCTCGGCTTCGTCCCGCATCTTGCAGACGTTCTCCTCGAGGACTCTGCGCTCGGGGCGGTCGAGCTGGCTCTTTGCGCTGATAACGGGTTCGTTCATGTACTCACCTTCACGGTCTGCGGGCATATCAATTTTCGCGGGGTTCAGCGGCGTTTCTCCACGACAACAACGGCGCCTTCCGGCAATTCGTGGAGCTGTTCGAGCACCGGGTCGATGAAGTTTACTTCCGATTCCTCATCAAGGGTGGTCTCAGGTGGTTCCTCGGGGTCTGCCTTGCCAACGGGTCCAGTAGGTCGGGCTTTACCGATGGACTCAGCACGGGCCTGGAGTTCCTCTAGCTTTTCAACAGATGGCACTTCCTCGCCGCTACGGAAGCGGGCGAACGTTCGGATGGTTTTGTGGGTTGGATGTTCGACTTCGAGTTGCTTCCCGCGGGCGAGGAAGCGCTTCCAGATCTCCTCTCCGTCGCCACTCTCGACGAGCAACGGACGGAGGTCTCGATAGTACTCGGCTTGCCGGACGACGGTGGCATCGACAAGCTGTTCGCGCGAGAGCGAGGAGCCTGGTTCGGCCTTGCGTATGGGCTGCAACACAGCGAGGAGCTCATCTACCCGGACGTTCGGATGAAGCTCGGTGTTCGTGAGCCGATCGCGAAACTCCATGAGGCGGACGCCATGTTCGCACGTCCAAGTTTTGATCTCGGCCACAGTGTCTGCCGGGTCCTCACGGGCCACGGGCGCCTCGGTTAACGAGGTGTAGACGATTTGGAGCCGCTCGAGCTCGGACGCTTCGACCGGCGGTTTGAGGCGGATGGTCAGCTTCTCGATGTTGGTGGGAGCACCGATCGCCACAGCGATTCGCGTGGGATCCAACATCGGCGTCCCGCCCTGAGGGAAATGGATTTCCCTTGCCCCAGTCAGCGTGAGAAGGAGCGCCTGAAGCGCTTCGACCGACGTACCGAGCCAGCGACCACCGCGGCCTTGAATGGAATTGATGAGCTCTTCCCCTGTGATTTGGGTTTTGAACTCATATTCGTCATAGAACTCAGCGATCCACCCCGAGCGTTCGTCGCCCGCTGAAGAGAGGCTTCTGTTGAACGTATCGACACCCAGCATTGAGGCGTCCCCGTTCGTGAGCGGCCACTCGATGTTCTTTTCTGTGCCGTAGCCGAAGAACGCAGCAATCTTCCCGGCGTCGTCTTTTATTTGGAGCCCGCGCTCGAGGCTCTTTCGATTCGGGAACTTTTTCGGGACGACCCCCAGCTCGATGTAGTTCGTAAAAGCGTCCGCGAAGGTACCGACCGCCTTCCCATCTTTGGCGTATACGGTGGCATTTCCAAGCGCGCTGAGCAGCTCGTTTTCCAGCAGGCGTCGCTCCTCGAGGTTTGCGTTCCGCAGGTCTGTGAACGCCTGCATCGAGCTGTCGAGGACCTCATCGGTGGCGAGTTGTCGCTTTAGTCGTTGGGCGAAGCTTGGCGATAGTTCCACGGCAACGAGGACGTCCTCCGTCTCGCGGAAGACATCGTCGGCCGCGGACTGCTGCTGCATCCAAGTCTTGCGATCGGTCTCTATTTGGTCCGATACAATGACTCGAACGGCGACAGCGTCAGCGATGTCCGAAGAAAGGGTGTTACCCATCGGAAGGATTGAGTAGTTCACCCTGTAAGGTACCTGACGCTCGTCGCCAAAGTTCTCTTCCGAACGAACTTTTTTGGACGCGAGCAGTCTGTCGCGCTTCACGATCTCTTGAAGCCAGGCTCGAACGCGAGAGTCGTTGATCTCTTCTGCTGCTCGATATTCGATCTTCTCCGCCAGTGAAATTTCGTCTTCGGTCAGCAGCCGATACACCTTGTTCTCAGCTGCGTTCGCAGCGTCTGGATCTTCGGCGCGGATGTAAGGTTTATCGTTCAGAAGTACGTCGATGGCCTGGTCGACGTCGGCGGTCAGCTGCTCAACGTCGGCGCCCAGGTCATCGACGAGGAACCGCACAATGTTCGAATGCGTCGCAGGTACGGCGTCCATGCGATTCAGGAGGTAAATGACTCGGGCAACATCGACCGTGCGAGGCGCCGCGTCGCCCATGGTCATTGTAATCCGCTCAAGGTGTTCTCGTACCCAGCCTGGGATGAATACTGTCTCTTCGGACAGGAGCTCGAAGATTTCGGACCATGGGACAAGTGCGCCGAGTTCGCGCTCTGCCCACCTGAGGGTCGTGAAGAGCGTGCGTACCAGTACGAGCAGCGCGCGGCCCTGTACGTATTCGTGCTGTGTAGCGCGTCCGCCACTCATCAAATTCTGAAGTACTTCTCGCATGTGCTGCAGGTCCCGCGGCCGGAATGGATAAGCCTCGACCGGATCGGAATTACGGCCATCGATCTTCGCTCTTTCTTCGTCGGTCAGTACACCGGGCGAGCTGCCCTTGAGAGCTGTCTTGACCACGTCCCACCGTTTGCCATTTTTGCGGAGCCAGCGCTTGCGCACGATGATCTCGGTGTCTGTGCCTTTCAGTTCGACCTCGTTCGAGTACCACGCATCAGGTTCCGGTTTGCCGCCGAACTCTTTGTGGATCGAGGCGAGCGACCACTGACCTGTGCCGATGACGACGCACTCGACGCTTTCGTCGGCGAGCGTCTCCACTGTGCGTTGAAACTCAGTATAACGGCTCCGTTCGTCGCCAATGAAGAGAGCGACCTCGTCGAGTCCAAACAGAAAACGGGTTGGGGCATTGTTGCGCCGGGTCAGCATCTTTTGGGCAGCGTCAATGCGAACGGCGAGAGCCTTCGCAGTAAAGTCTTCGGAGCGGACGGCATCCTCGGCTTCCACGATTCGTTCTCGCACCTTCGACGCGGAGATGTAGCGCTTAACCGCGTCAGGATCGCCTGTCTCGTTCGCTTCGGGGGGAACTGCGTGACCAAGCCAGCCGCGCAGCATGCCGCGGTCGGCACACGCCTCCAGGAAGTCTTTCGAGTAGGGGTCCCGGTCGGGCACGTGTTCTCTCACGCGACTCCAAAACCCGTACTCTGCGTCTATCTGGAAGGCGAACTCCCCCAGCCAGAGCGGATCTGTCGGGTAACCTAGCTTACGTAGCAGCCCCTTGTAGAGGAGAAGCGGAACCGGAGGCTCTGCAGACGCGTCGCGGTCGAGCAGATTGAGGAAAACGGGGACGTAGGCATTCTTTGACTCATTCAGCTTCTGGCTAAGAGCCTGGAACCCAGAGAAACGATTGGCGAGGAAGGTTGCGAGCTCGTCGGGGTTGGGGGCATCGCTGTGTCCGGTCGCGTAGCCGATGAGCTTCAGGAGGTGCGTCTTCCCCGAGCCAAACGTAGCATGAAGGTATAGAAACCGCTCGGGATGCAGGGGTTCAGCGATCGCCTCACCGAGCGCTTGCAGAACGTCTGCGACACTCGGCGTCTCGTAGAACTCCTCGACGTCGTTTTGTGCCTGCTCGACGTCGTTGACCTTTTGAACCTCTTCCAGTGTTCGAGTCGGATCTTTATGAAAGAGTTTTCCGTTCAGCAGAATGTTGGAATGACTCATTGGAGATGACCTCCTTTGATCTGCTGGTCGATGCGATGGGCAGGGTAATAATGCCGTCCGTCCTTGCCAAAGAAAGCGAGCTTGTCGCCCATCACGGTCCCGGGAAATGGAATGCCGACCGTAAAGAGAGCGCGGCGGCGATCGATCTCGTCCAGCAGCTCGGAAGCTCGGGCGAAGGGGTAAAGACTCCCGAGATTGAGCAGGAGTACGATCTGCTCCTCCGTCTCGGTGATCTCGGAATGCTTGTCGAGGATCAGATCGACCATCTCCCTGGCGAGGTTATCGCGCATCGTTTTCTCTACGCGCTCGGTGCTGTTTCCGGAACCGTCGGGCGCCGTGAGTTCGTCGAGTACGCGGCCAGGGATTGAAACAATGGTCTTGTAAACCCGAGTCTCGGGGAGCAGCTCGTCTAGAAGGATTCGCGTGACCGGAATCTCTTCGCCGGTGCGGTCGTCCATTGGCCGCCATGCCACCAGGCGAGTAGTCAATTTCCGCTCAATGGCAGGTTCGACCGGCACGATGACGAACGGGTTGCGTATCCCCCGTCGCTTTCGCGCGGCGAAATCGTTCAGCTTCTTCTTGAACGCCTTGAGGGGATCGATAGAGCCCGAGAGGGCTGTGCGTTGGAATGCGGTACTCATCGGATGACAACTCCTTTGTCGGTATTCTCGACCACAAACGGCTTGCTCTTGTCGGCTTCAGGGGCATCTAGAATAAGCTGGCGCAGTACTTCGCGCAGACCGGGTTGATCGCCCGGCCACATTCCGACGCCGGCGACGTCACCGGGGCGATACTCGCCGATGACTTGCTGAAAATGCGTCCACTTGTCCTGAAGCGCAGCGATCGATGCTGTCGGCTCAGAGGTGTCGCCCGCGAGTCCACGGATCGTGTTGATTGCAGGGGTCAGCTTATCGATGTCCGGCTTGGACAGTGCCTCCATTGAATGATGAAGTCGCCCGAAGTGCCTCTGAAACAAGCTGAGCGGGCGCAGGTACGTGCTCTCGAACTCTTCCTGCACCTGCTTCAGTGTGTGGAAGCCGTCGATTGATTCAAACCATGGGTTTGCTTCGAGGAGCCGGAGTAGGTGCAAACGATCGCCCTCTTCGCAATGTGCCGTCCATGCCTGTCGGACGCCGGTACGCGCCGATGAAAGCGAGGTTAGCCTGTCGGTTAGTTCCTCCCATCCCAGTCGGGTCCACCACTCGAGGCTTCGAGCATGGTAGACTTCTTTGCGAAGTGCACCCAGGGCGGAAATGATTGACTCGTCGAGCCAGTCGAAGTTGACATCTTCGATAGTGAGGAGAAGCTCGTATTCAAAGAGGTTCGACTTGCGTTGATCCCACGTTTGTCGTGCCTCGTCGATCCACTCGGTGACCTCGACCGTTCTGTCAGCCAACGAGGCCCAGTCTGTGTTTTGCTGCTTAAGCTTGTCGGATATCGAGTTCAACCCATCCTGCTCGTTCTGCAGCTCGGCGACGAACCTAGAAAGGAGCGCCCGCGGCTCGCTCTGGCGTACCTGCCTCGTCTTAAGTTCGACCTCTTGAAGCAGCGCTTTTAAACGCTGTCGGAGGCTCTGTAGGTGACGCCGCCATTGCTGAAACATCTCGCCGAGCGTCTGGTCCGCGGAAACGGTGGGAATCTTTTCCAGCTCAATGCGGATGCCTCCGGGCTCAGAGCTGTCCAAGAACTGTAGCCGCGTTTCATGCCAGCTCGTCATGTCGAGCAGAACGTCTTCTTCGACGGGACTGCCGTCGCTTCCCACGACGCGAAAACGCGTCTCCGGGCTGCGGCAAAGCCCCCAGATGGTGGCGATCACTGCAGGCTTCGCACGCTCATACAGCGGCTCCTCTTCAACTATGAACTCAAGCAACCGATGGACCGTCAGTTCACCCTTTTTCTTGAGCGTTTGTGCCGCTGCGGCGCGGAACTTTGTCTCGATAGGCGTGCGTGCGGTCGTAGGGTCTGCATTCGGTATTTGAATCTTGTTTGCCCAATCCGGCAGGGCATCAAAGACCCCAAGATCTTTCAGCTCGGAGAGTGAAGTCTGATTTACCGCGAGCATGGCGGGGTGGAATGGCTCAGGATACTTCTTCGCCAGCAGTGCCTGAATTGCCGCGTCAGCAGACTTGAAGCCCGAGGCAGCCTCTACTCTATGGCTGCCCTCGATAAGTAGCGCGCGGATTGCCTCGACTACGACTTCCTTGCCACCGCCGAGATCCTTCTGAATGGATTCGGGGACGTGAGAGCTTTCTTCAGACGCCTGGAGCAACGACGCCCAGGAGATGAGTCGACTGCGGACACCCTTAAGGTCTTTGTCTACCATGAGCCACTGGAGAACTTTCTGTTTCGGCGAGACGGCGAGGTCGGCGGCCTCCGGAGGCAGTAACCCTCGTATGGCGATCGGCACGTCGAGACCATCGTCGGCTCCGTACGTCCGTTCGGCGTCGATGCCATCGATGGAGAAGTGGTACGTCACCTCGCAGCGTTCGTCGGTCCCGGGGAACGGTAAGGTCAGCGTGAGGTGGAGTTTGTCGAGTACATCTGACCAGGCGTGCTCGAACAGAATCCGCGTGATCTCGCCCCAGTCTGGTGCCGCCTCGAACTCTTCGGCGCGGTGGAGGATGTCTCGCTCGTCGGGCACGGTGAAGCGCAGGCCGGCCTCGGACTCGGGGCGAATGTACGCCTTAAGCCGAAACAGCGAATTAGAAACCTCGTTTGCAAACCTGTCGATATCGATGCGCGTGTCCCGCAGTATCGAAGCGGCGATGTTGTTCGCGTTGAGCGGAATGTGTTTGGCAGCGTAGCTCAGCAACAGCACAACCTTCGCCACATCGACGTCGAGGGCCTCGAGTGTCCGTTCATGCACCTCGCGTTCGATCGCTACGATCGTCTCGAGGCGATCGCCGATAATCGTCTCAAGTTCGGGTCGGATGATGTCGAAGAAGTCGACCAGGTTTATGATCTCGTCGAGCCCACAATCATCATTCTCCTCCCACACTTCCAGCAGGTCCTTCACAATGGCCAGGACAGCACGGGCGGTTCCGGAGAATACGGACTTTGCTCGTTCCGAGTTGTGCCCGCGGAGATTGGCGAGAATCTCGAGGAAGAGTGGAGGGTGGTAGGGGAGTAACGGAAAATACGCTACGAACTCACTATCGACGATCGAATCGAGCCTCGGCGCCGTGTTCTGTACGACGTTCGAGTAGACGAAAGCGTCGGCCGGGGACACTTCTTTCTTCACTATGTTGTCGACGACCCACTCGCGTCCCTTCTCCGTCTTTCGCAGGAGGCGACGCTGCACGATCTGGCCGACGTGACTGGACGGTAGAATGTACTGATACGGGTAACGGTCGCTGAGAATGCCGAAAGAGACCGCCTTCGGAACGTAATCGGTGCGAACGTCCGCGATCTTTTCCTGCGCCGTGACCACGCTAAGAATGTTTCCCCGCCCGATTTCATCGATATTCTCTGCGAGCGAGTTGAGCTCGGTGAGAAGGTTGTAACGCGTGCCGATGAAGAGGCTGATCTCGTCGAGCAGCAACACCAGCTTGGCTTGCTTATCGCGATCAGCAGCAAGTTTGCTGCGCCACGTTTCCAGCTCGCGTGCGACGACCTCGGGACGGAGGTCGCGGATGACGACATCGCGCAGCCCATCGACCTCATCGCCGGGCACGACCTCCTTGAAGAGTCGTGGAAGAACGACATCGGAGAGGACAGCGTACTGTTGCACGCCTTCCTTCCACGCGTCATCGAACGGCGCATTCGAGACTCCAGCCTCGTCGAGCGCTTTACGCGCCTGCTTCGCCCATTCGTCTTTATCGTGAAACTGCTGGTACCAATTTTCGAAAAAGGCAACCTCGAGTCGAGGCGAGTAGCCCTGCCGCTCATAGGCAGCGGAGAGAACAATTTCACCGAATCCCTGCTCGGACTGCCCCTGGTGCTTCAAAAGGTTGACCGAGAGCGGGACCAGGTAGAACTCGTCGTGTAGCGCTCTCCACGTCTCTTCGAGTTCACTCAGCCCGCGATTTCCATCGGCAAAGTGTTCCCAGACTCTGTGCTGGCCGACCTGGTCGATCCAGTCCGCGTCGGTTAGCAGGGCGACGACGGTCAGAAGGTGGCTTTTGCCGCTCCCGTAGTACCCGTATAGCCAGTTGTTCCAGCCCTGGCGCATGTTTTCGGTGTGACCGCGAAGCCGTTCGAAGAACTCTTGTAGGAAATGACCGGCATCTTCTGTGACGTGATACTGCTCGAGCAGCTCGAGGCGGTACTCCGTCGTCGGTTCCCGATCGATGCGGATCGACTCGTCCAATCGCTTTCGAAAGTCGTGTTCAAAGACGTCGTCTATTTTCAAGTCGTGTGCTCCCTCTTTCTCACTCCCTAACGAGGAGCGAAAGATTCATAAATCGAAATTGAACTGGATGCGTATGGTAGCACATCACCCTAGAGATTCAAGGCCGAATTTGAGTCAGTAACGGAAGGTTGAACCTGTCGATACTGTCCACGTGTAGCCGCAATCCACACAGCGGTACATCATGTTCCCTTTCCGGGAACCCTCCATCACGTCATTCATGATGTAGGCACTCTTAGAGGGGCAATCTTTCGCATCAGCCAGATCTCCGTCACCACTCGACGAGCCGGGCCGACCGTCTAGGTGGGCAGTTCTCCGACAGGCCATATTGACCTTACGCATCTCTGATTTGTCGGCGTTCTCCAAAGCCTTTGTAACAGCTTCGGTGTCTAGCACGCCTTCCGGCTTCGTTGCTTCCAATTCTGAATTATCTGACATTCCAATCTCCTGTGTTTTATGAGCTTGCTATCCCGTATCTATCTTCAATCGCTTCGGAAATGGCGACCCTCTGTGAGTCAGGCAATGCCGCTGCCGAATACCCGTTAGCGTAGATGTCTGAGTTGTTCGGGAAAATCGTCGTAGAGCGTCGGAGAATCCCGACACTGTAATTATCGAAATCGAAGTTATGGCCCGAGATGTCAAAGTCCACTATAGCAGGTGTCTGCCGGAACCACACGTTCACGAGGCCGTCTTTTACTGTGAGTATAGTGTACATAGGGCCAGTATCAGGAACAACGAAGGTATCGGAGATAAGTGTATCTCCGGCAGCACTCCGGGCAATGATCCTGCCCGCAAAGTCACCGTTACTTAAATCTGTGTAGTACTGTAGCAGGAAGAAGTTGTCAGTCGAGGTAGTGTCGCCCAGCCCCCACACTGAGTATGTTTGACCGTAATCTACATTCTTCTCTACCTGTACTACTGAAAAATTCAAGTCGGCGGCGAAGTCTACATCAAAGGACGTAAGGCCTTTCTCAGTGTTAAAAGCCAAAAGCGCCTCATCATCCTCCACGAGGAAAGGTACACCTATCCCGTCAAGGTCCGTGAGAGTGGCGTTCCCAGAAAGGGAGGTCAGGCTCTCTACCCTAGACACAGAGGTATCCAAGGGCACTGTGGTAGGGGTGAAGAACTCTGTCAGACCCTCTAACTGTCCGAGAGAGAGGTCTAGAGGCTTAATAGGTGTTCCCAGACTAGGGAAGGTCGCTCTAATCTCAGCCCGTAGATCACGGGTAACAGCTTCAAGGCTCTGCCTGTAATCTACGTTCTGAACGGTGGGTCGATTCAGTAGAGCTTCAACCTTGAGCCAATCAGCGCCTGTTAAGACGGTTCGGAACGCCCCATTCAAGCTGCCTGCAAATACCCTCTGCTGGTCGCCTTGATTCAAGACAGTCAACTTCTTAGTGAAAGCTAGTTGGAGGATTCTAGGCACGATGTTCAATGCCTGTTCCCGGAAGAGCTTTCTAGCAGGAAAGGAACTCCCTTGTTGGGACACGAAGCCTGCATCTCGTACGAGCATCGTGGAGGACGAAGACATAAAGACCAAGCCCTCACCGTAGGCACGAGGCTCTACCGTATCAGACGGAAGATGCCCCTGTGTAGACATAGAGGTAGCACTCCCCTTGTCCATCCCGTGAGTGAGCTTAGTCAGTGTGCTCATAGTGCCTGAAAATCATAAAGTGCATCCATCAGGTCTCTCTTGTTGTACGGCAAACTCCCCGCACCGTAAAATAGCTCACCTCGAAGATGTCGTCTTCTGAAGTGCTTTTATCAGGTCTCTCTTGTTGTACTGGAGCCATTCCACAACATCGGATACGGTAACACCCTCTGCAAGACCTTTTCTATCCTGAGCTAAGGCGTA
>Ga0307980_1000721_pt1 | contig 14769 bp, 13 predicted proteins | sample OrgLakmetage1060_FD_201817 | JGI IMG/M metagenome (GOLD analysis project Ga0307980, IMG submission 201817) | Saline water microbial communities from Organic Lake, Antarctica - #1060 | ecosystem: Environmental > Aquatic > Non-marine Saline and Alkaline > Saline | place: Antarctica: Organic Lake... | reverse complement strand
CGCTGTAACACCGTATTATTACTTTAAATTTCTATTGCGTAACGGAGGCCATGTCGTTGAAAAAAGCACCTAAACCAGACCAGTCGTTAATTAGGCTACAAAGAGAACAGCTTGAAAGAGCTAACAAAAGCGCGGCGGAAGCAAAGGCACGTGAGGACGAAGCAGATGCGGCAACGGCAGACTTAAAATCGCGTCAAAGGCTTGGGCGCAAGTCATTACTTGGTACAGATGGCGAAGAGTTGGGTGTTATGTAGTGAATAAAGATACCTTTCTTAAAAAATTCAAGACAGCAGAAAAGAACAAGCAGGTAAATTGGGAATCTCTTTATCGTGAGGCTATGGAATTATTTTGTCCACAACGTGAGAACTTTTACAACAATATTTCTGGTGAGAAAAAAGGTCGCCGAGTCTATACGGCGCACCCATACATCGCGCTAGATAAAGCTTCAAATAATATGCACGCCACACTAACACCACACATGAAGAAGTGGGTGAATCTAAAGGCTGGACGAAACATACCAGAAGAAGAAAAAGAAAAAGCACAAGAGTCACTACAGGAAATAACACAGACATTTTTTGATCATGTGTTCGCTAGTAATTTTGATTTAGCAGTGAGTGAGTTTTACAAAGATATAACAATTGGTACTGGTGCTATGTTGGTTACAGGCACAGCGAAAGAGCCGTTGATGTTTACGTGCGTGCCGTTGAATGAATTATATATTATAACAGGTGCGCTTGGTACGGTTGATACTGTATTTAGAAAATATAAAATTGCGTGTGGTGTTATTAAAGATACATGGGATGATGCGACTATACCTGATGATTTAAAAGCACTGATTGCTGATAACCCTGATAAAGAAATAGAGATTATAGAAGGGACTGTTCCTAAAAAATATATGTCCTATGACATTAAGCAGGAAAAAGAAGTTGAGGTCGAGGGTTTTGGATATTATGTTTGTTGTCAGAAATTTGATGGCTATATAGTCGAGCGCAACATGCCTGTTAATCCTTGGATTGTGGCGCGTTGGTCAGTTATGAGTGGTGAAATATGGGGTCGTGGCCCTGCGGTAATATCTCTACAGGATGCTAAAACATTAAATCAATTTATTAAATTACATATGCAGTCGATGGAGTTGACTGTTCACCCGATGTACACGATTGTTGATGATGGTGTTATTAACATCCAGAATATTCGTATCGGACCAGGTGTTATGATACCTGTATCGGCGAATGATGGAGCGTTTGGTGCTACTATTGCACCATTGCGTTCAGGTGGTAACTTTCAAGCGGGGCAGATGGAGATAAGCAGGCTTGAGTCTAGTATAAATGACCAGCTATACACAGAGCCATTAGGTGCTATTACCGCGCCTGTTAAGACGGCTACAGAGATATCTATTAGACAGCAAGAGTTATCTAAACGTATCGGTTCTGCGTTTGGTCGTTTGCAGTATGAGTTTATTAAGCCGCTGATTAATGCGTGCCTGTATCAGTTGGACAGATTACAGATTATAAACATGAACGATTTTAAGGTTGATGGTCACAACATATCTATTGAAGCTATTTCACCACTTGCACAGGGTCAGGCGCAGGATGAAATCAATAATGTTATTCGCTATGTCGAGTTTGCTATGGGTGCGTTTGGTCCAGAGGTGGCGTTGACTTTGATGAAGCCAGATGAGATTATGAATTTTATTGGCAATCACTTAAATATCCCTACAGATATAAAAATCAGTGAAGAAGAAAAGAAACAAGCGATGGAGGTGTTGCAGAACATGTCCATGCAACAGGAGGCGCAGGGTGGACAAGAAGTACAACAGCAATGATGAGATAGCTCTATTGTTCCAGCGGTTATTTTCTAGTGATGATGGGAAAGATGTTCTATCTGTTTTACAGCGCAGGTTTGCAGACCCATCATTGTTGCCGAACGCAACGATTGACGGTATTGCTATGGCGTTAATGACACAGCACCGCATAGGCGAACAGAACGTAGTTAAGTATATTGAAACTTTAATCAGGAAAGAGATTGGCAAATGAGCGAAGCAGTAGAAGAAGTAACAGAGGGTGAATTGGTTGACGGCGAAGGTAATACTGTGACCGTAGATGAGGCTGTCGAGGCCAAGGAAACCCAACAACCAGAGGGTGAAACAGAAGAACGCCCAGAATGGTTGCCAGAAAAATTTAAAACAGCGGATGATATGGCTAAGTCATATGCCGAATTAGAAAAGACATTACGTGAAAAAGGTAAGGTTGCCCCAGAAAGTTATGAAATGTCCGAGGATATCGGACTTGACCCAGAGGATGAAACATACAAACAGTTTTCAGAAATGGCTAAAACATCTAACTTGACCAATGAACAGCTTAATTCTGTTTTGGGTTTTGCGGTTGAGGCTGGGTTACTTGATGCACCCGTTTATGAAAATGAGATGAAGGAACTTGGAGCTGAGGGTGATAAGATTATCAGTAGTCTTAAAAACTTTGCGTCGAATAAATTATCAGAAGATGAGCAGGAAGTGTTTAATGGTATGATATTCACGGCCAAGCAAGCCAAGCTGTTAAATAAAGTTATTCTTGGCACTAACCCTACAGCCATACCTGCAAAGGCGGGTGAATCTGTAGATAACAGCACAGACACTATGCAACGTCAGTTAAGTGAGTTATTGAACAACCCTAAAATCCGTACAGACAATGATTTAAAGGTTCGTGCGACTGAATTAGCAGACGCTATTGCAAAGTCAAAAAAATAAGTATATAATACATTAAGCTAGGTGAATAACTCACAAGAGCCACGCAAGCTAACGTAGTCAGTAACGTCTAAAAACTGGCAGACCGTTAAGCCCTCACATGAGGAACAACTTATAAGGTCGATTGTAAAAATCAACTTTAACTTTTGTTTCTTAGGAGGAAACCAATGTCAATATTTATTAATAACTCGGCGACAACGCTATTTGATACCCAAGTCAAGAAAGTATATCAAGAAGGATATAGCTTACGTGGTTTGGTACGTGAAAAAACTGTAGATGGTGCTAAAGAAATCCAATTCCCTGTAATGGGTTCTGCGGTTGCTCGCACTAAAACCCAACAAACAGATGTTGTTCCTGCAAACGTAACGCACGCACCTGTTAAAGCAATCATGCAAGAATGGTATGCTTCGGACTACACAGACATTTTCAAAAACAAGCAAATTAATTTCGATGAAATCACAGAACTTGCAGACATTCTTAAAATGGGTTGTGGTCGCCGTATGGATAAAATCCTTGTGGATGCTATGGCCGCCGCAACAGGTACTGGTGAAGTTGGAATTGGTGTAGGTGGTGCTAACACAGACATGAACTTTGCTAAGTTTATTGAAACTATGGGTGCTTTGGATGATGCTGGCGTTCCTGAAGACGGTCGCACAATCATTATGAACCACCGCGCATACCGCTCACTATTGGCTGATGAGAAATTTACCTCATCCGATTACGGTCAGATGCGTTTCGATGGTACATCACAGGGTAACAAAAAAGGTTACTTAGGTTTCGATATTGTTACTATCAACGAACGTGTTGAGGCAGACGGACAACGCCTTGGATTGCCACTTGCGACTAACGATGTAACCTTGTTCGGCTTCCACCGTGACGCAATAGGTATGGGCTTTAACATGGATATCCGTTCAGAAACTAACTATATCCCTGAAAAATTAGCTTACCTATCAAGCGTTATGTTCTCTGCTGGTGCGACTGCTATTGACCCCAAAGGGATTGTAAAAGTAACTGTTCGTCAAACACAATAATTGAAAAGGAAAAATTAAAATGGCTTACGATGTATTAAACCTATCCAAAGTATCAGGACACGCTAACTACGCTCTTGGTGGATTTTGGGAATATAAAGAAGATGCTACAGTCGCGGCTATTTCCGCCTCTGGATACCTTAATGGTGCTAATAACGTGCTACAGCTTGGTGATGTCATTGTCGTTCGCGGCAGTAACGGAACGGCTTTGCGTCAAGTAACATCTGCAACAGGCGCGGCTACAGTAACAGTAGCGGCCTTGACTTCATAAGGATAAATTGAATGGCGACAACCGACATAAGTATTGTTAATACAGCGTTAATTATGGTTGGTGCGGATGATATTAATAGTTTTTCTGATGCTACCGCGGAAGCAAAACTTGCAAGTAGCGTTTACACAGACATAAAAAACTCTTTATTACAATACCACCCATGGCGGTTTTCAGTCAGACAAATAGATTTAGGCGGCGCAGTTGTAACCAGTCCATTAGCCAAGTGGAAAAAAAGTTACCAGTTGCCGCCTAATTTTTTAAGAATATTATCAGTATTAAACAACGCAGAGTATGAGATTTTTGAGGACAAGATATTTACCAATATCGAGCCTTGCATAATTGAATACCAGTTCAATGTTAGTGAGTCAAAAATGCCTAGCTACTTTATTCGGTGTTTAAATTTTCACCTGGCATCCGCTTTTTCTGTATCTTTATTAGATGACGCTGGAAAGATGAAGATGTTCGAGGACAGGGCTGATAAAGAAACAGCACGCGCAAGAAATATCGATTCACAACAACAACCAAACAGTAGAATACCAGAAACTAATTACACGTTGCTAAACATAAGGGGCTAGAATGTCCAAGACAACAATTCAGCAGGTAAGTTTTGCAAGCGGTGAAGTTACGCCTTTTATTTACGGTAGAATAGATAGAGATATTTATTTTAACGGCGGTCAAGCGTTACGTAACGTGCGTGTGTCACCCCTAGGCGGGGTTGTAAAGCGCGAGGGAACAAAGTACATAACAAACACAACAGGCGATTCAAAGGCACGCTTAATTGGCTTTCAATTTAATGTTGAGCAGACATATTTATTAGTTTTTACAGCTGGTGAATTCAAGGTTTATAAGGATGGCGTACTGCAAGCGACTATTACTTCATCCCCAATATCGACTTTAACACTATCTATTATTAAGGCGATGAATTTTACGCAATCTGCGGATACTCTTATTCTTGTTCACCCAGATATTCCACCAATACGAATAACACGAACATCTGATACAGCATGGACGGCTGGTAACATAAGCATATCAGGTATTCCAACCTATGACTTTGGTTCTGGAAATGAGGCTGTTTGGAGTTCGACAAGGGGGTGGCCTCGTTCGGTTACATTCTGGCAACAACGCCTATGGTTTGGTGGAAGCAAGTCAAGACCACAAACAATATGGGGTTCAAAAATATCTGGGTTCTTTGATTTTGCTTTAGGTTCATCATTGGACGCGGATGGAATTGAGGTTACGATTGACGATGATGAGGTAAACGCAGTTATTAATATATTTGCGGCACGCACATTGCAGATATTCACGACAGGCGGGGAGTTTTTTACGCCTATATCCTTAACGAGTGCATTAACACCAAAAACAATCAGAATTGAAAAATCTACAAGACATGGAACATCAACAGTAAGGCCTATAAATAATGACGGTGCGACTGTATTCGTGGATAGAAGCGGTGGAGTTGTACGTGAGTATGTATTTTTAGATGTTGAGCAGTCATATATTACGGAGGATATATCGTTTATATCGGCGCACCTTATAAAAAATCCAGTCACTTGCGCGATACAAAGGTCATCACCCCTTGCTGGGGAGTATTCCTATTTTGTTAATGATGATGGCACAATGGCAGTTCTTAGTCGAAGGAGGTCACAATCTTTTCTTGCGTGGACGTTATTTGAAACGGATGGTGAGTACGAGGATATAGCTATTATTGATGATGAAGTTTATGTGCTAGTTAAGCGTATTGTTGATGGTGATACTGTACGGTTTATAGAAAAGTTTGACCCCGAATACTACACAGATGCAGGGACAATTATTACAGTAGGAACACCAGCAACAGCATGGACTGGAATTAATTATCTTGAGGGTAAGGCCGTTAATGTACGGTCACAAATTGGGTATCCGTTATTGGTAAACTCTGTTAGTTCTGGTGGGATTACAACAGAGTCACTACAGACCAGCATAGAAGTTGGTTTACAATTCACAGTAAAAGTTCGTACTTTACCCCCAGAAGTTCAGGGAAAAAATGTAATGATTGGTGAGAAGCGAAGAATATTATCCGTGAATTTTAATCTTAATAACACTAATGGATTTAATGTATCGACAGAAAATAATAATTATCGTGTTTCTTTAAATACGATAGGTAATGTAGCATTAAATCAGCCACTAGATAAATATACAGGATGGAAAAGAATGTATTGTAGAGGAATAAGCAGACAGCCATATATTGAGGTAACACAAAGTGCGCCACTTGACTTGCATATATTGTCACTGGCTATGGAGGTGACTTTATAATGGATCCAGCAACAGCATTATTGGTAGGTAAAGCCGCAACCGCCGCAACAGGAACAGCCGCCGCGACAACAGCAACCGCTGGGATTATGGGTGCTGGTGGTGCGCTTACATTGGGTGGAGTTATGGCTACGCTCGGAACAGGTATGTCATTGTTTTCTGGCATACAAGCACTTAATGCAGGTAATGTTGAATCAGGTCAATACCAACAACAAGCGCAGATGGAAGCGTTAAGGGCGCAGCAGGACGAGTCAAACAGGAAGGTTAAATTAAACGAGATATTAAACAACCAAATGGCTAGCTTTGCAGGTCGTGGTGTTCAGCTTGGTAGTGGTACTGATTTATCCATTGCGACATTTAGCGAGGAAGAAGCACAACGTGAGAGCAATAACGCGCAATTAGATTCAACAACCAGCAGGGTACAAATGTTACAAAGAGGTGAGCAAGCGAGGAAGTCTGGACAGGCTGGTTTTGTTAGTGGTGTAGCTAATGCGGCAACAAAAGGTTATAATCAATACACACGCACACAAGAGAGAAAGCTAACTGATTAATGGTACAGGCAATCCCAACATTCACTTCCACTTCGGTCACGCAAACACCTAGCATGGGTGTTGTGGCGCAGTCTGGTACTCGCGCAATGGGTGAGGCGTTTGGACGTGTTGGTAACTTTTTCGATACAGTGGCAGAGTATAGTAACGATAAACTTGACCAAAAAATGAAACGTGAAATGACAATAGCTGGACAAGAAATGGCTATGTCAAAAGGTTTCGACCCGAACGAATTAAATGAAGACCCATTTACAACTGCTGATATGGTTTTAAGGGAATCTGCGTTAAATACGTACGCAATCACACTTGAGAGTGATATAGAGCGTTCTATAAACAGAGCGCACGTTGAAAATTTACGCAATCCGAATGGATTTAAAGCACAAACAGATGGTTATATTTCAAAAACTGTAGGTGAAGTTCCAACGGAATTAAAAAACGGCGTATCAAAAATGGCCTTGGGGATGGCGAATAGTAAATTCGCCTCAATTAAAATGGAAACCGCAAGGCGTTCTATTGCAGAGGCAGAGGCTAGCGAAAAAATATTCTTAGAGAGAACAGGTGATAAGATTGTTCTTGCTGAAACACCAGAAGAGCGCGCGATATTAATGAATAAAGTCGATGGTATGTTGGCAAATAGCACAGCATATATGACACAGGGAGGTCGTGACGCGGCAAGGGCGCAGTTAATTGACCGTGTTTATACCGATGATGCTTTCAAAAAAGTGATGGAAGGCCAATTAACACCTTTAGAGGCAAAAATTAAGCTGGAGGGTAATGGTGTTCTTGTTGACCAAACGACCATGAGCCAATTTTATAGTTCGTCTATGCAAAAGATAAATTTTGAAGAGGCACAGATTGAACGCTCTGAAAAAGCACGCTCTGATGTAGTTAAGAAAATAAGCAACCAATATTTAATTGATATGTATGATGCTAAACAAGGTGGTGCGGATTCCATGACGTTCGATATTATTATGGAATCATCTCTTGATGCTATGCGTCAAAACGGTGCTGAATATACTGAAATTATGAAGCATAAAAAAATTATGACGGATACGATTTATGGTGACGGAACAGATAACCCGCAAGCTATTATGATTTTAGATGAAATGGCTTTTAATGCTGACCCCGATGGAATTGATAAAGTTGATGAAATGTTTATAAGCGGTATGATTGGCGGAGGCACTAGACAGAAATATATTGAGGACTTTACTAAGGCAACAAGTGACATAATCACTAACCCAATTATTAAAGGCTATAAAAACGAATATATTAACAAGTTTGCGCCTTTCGGTAATTTAAGGGCGGAGGATGCACAGCTGTATGCTATGTCTGGAACTGGACCATCACAAAATCAAATCGCACAAGATAAGATGAAGGTGCAAGAATTAGAAAATAGAATTATAACTTTGAACCAAGAGGGTAAAAACGCGGGTGAAATTGCGTCCATTCTAAGAGGGGAAACATCATCCGCCGATCCTATACCTAACAGCGCAAGGGCAAATATAGCCATGGGTAAGGATAACTTTACGGAAGTTAATTCTATACTTTCTAGCAATCAATTTAATTTAAGGGTTGTTCAACACTTGAATGGTAAGGATACGCTAGTGCAACGCACCATAGACGATGGGCCTTGGACTCAAGATAACTGGCAAAATAGGTTGTCTATGATGATTAAGGAACAACAAAAAGCGCAACAATCAGGTATTAAAACACCCTATTCTGATGAAACTTTGAAAGATATATTTAATGGATTTAACACAAAATAAAGATTTTTCTGATTTCCAGAATCAGGTTGTGACTGATAATCAAGAAGAACTTGATGCCTTTTCCGCGTCACGTAAAAAATCATACTTCACAAAGGCGTATGATTTCACAGGCAGTGCCGTTTCTGGAACTGGCAAGGGCGCAGTTAATGCCGCCACAGATATTTTTGATTCACTTACTGATGTTGGTTTTATGGTTGGTATCAAAGGGGCTGATAAAATGGTTGGTTATTTTGATAGGGAAATTGATGAAACACAGGTTCTTGAGGATATGCAGGGATTTAGAGATGGCATGACAAGCTATATTCGAAGCGAAGAAAGCGATGATAAGGTCGCTAACTTTTTTATGAACACAACAGAGAGTGTTGGTAAATTTGCTTATTTCTATAAAAAACTTGCGACAACAGGCATGAGTAAAATTGCCGCCGTTGGTGGCGCGGGTGTGCTTGAGGGCGCGACCAATAACCCAGAGCGTGATATGATGATTATGGATAAAACATTGCGTGGTGGGATTAACATGGTATCACCCAAACTTGCGAATGACTTTGATAAGGCACTCGATATGAGTACCGACCCCAACATGGCAAAACAACTAACAAGACGCATTATGTCAGGTCTTGAAATGGGTGTATTGTCTGTTGCTGGCGAGAAGGTTGCAGGTAAGGTTGGTGAGGGTATTGAGGTAGGTGTTGAAACGGCAAAAAAACATATACCTGATAGTGTTAAAAAACCAATGCTTGATGCGTATGGTAAGGTTCTTGAACGCTCGGTTGCTGTAAAGCGTTGGATGCAAGGTGGACAAAAAGGTTCACTTGATGATGCTATTCGTACTTTTTTGGAAGGCACACCAGATATAACTTATAATAACACAAAGTTTAACCCTGAATTATCGGCCAGGGAAAACATTAAGAACACCATGACGGTTAGTTTTGACCCGACTATGAATATTAAGGACGCAGACCAATACACACGTATGGTCACAGACTATGAGAAGAAACTTGAGGAAGTAGCCCCTCAACTTTATAACGATATCGTTTCAATGTCTAAATCTCGTGGTATTTCTGAAGAAGAAGGACTCGCTAATTACGCCCGTGAGTTAGGCATTAACGAAGCTGATAAATTTACGGCTGAAAAGTTTAAGGAAACATTAAAGGCGCAAGCTCACAACATTATGTTCGAGCAACAGTCTATGGCGTTTGTCACAGCTAAGTCTAACCTTGACCAAGGCGTGATAAGTGAAGGTGACTTTCTTGAGGCAACAAAAGGGTTATTAACTACATTCACACAAAGGCAAGCGTTATTGTCTAAAGCTGGTACGGTCATGCGTACAGGGCAAGAAATAGACCCCGCCGCCATGGCTTTTAATAAAGAGTTAAGGTCAACCACTAAAGAGATATCAGATGTTCAAGCGTCTTATGGTGGAATGCTTGACGACCCAGAATCACTTAAAATTATCGGTACAAAACTAAATGATATTTTACAGCTTAATCATGCAGTGGGTGGTTCGGCTGATAAAATATATAAAAATATGCAAAAAGCATTTAAAAAATATGACCCTGAAAAACCAAAAGCAGTTACTGCTAGAGAAATAGCGAACTCATTTTCAACTGTCTATACAGCTAATCTTTTATCAGGTTTGACAACATTATCGCAGAATACATTAGGTTCTTTTGCTCAATTAAATGTGCAAGCTATGGACACAGTGTTTAAGGCTGGATATTCAAAAATAGCGGGGCGACAAGCAGGTGATGCTACATTTAGAGAGGCAGGTATTCAATTCCATAACCTTTATATGGGTCATGTTTACGCGGTTGGATTATCACTTCGCACAGCCGCTAATTATGCGACTGGCAAAGGTGGTGGCATGTTTACAAACAACATGGCAAATATTCCTGAAATGGCAAATTATCAGAAGCAGTCCATGATGCGGATGAATAAAGAGGACATGACGACAACTGGTAACACTGTTATTGAAAGAATTGCAAAGTCTAATATCGGTTATGTTGCGACTGGTAAACCTATTTTTGATATTATTCGGTTGCAGGACATTACAACAAAAAACGTAGGTGCTAAAATGCACCTGCATGGACGGTGGAATACTGCCCTATACACAGACGATGCGTTTAACCTTAAAGGTAATGCAACGGATGTTTTAGAAGCGCAGAAAATATTTAACAAAAAATTCCTTGATGGTGAAGATACATTCACCGCCGAGGAAATAAAACGTGCTGGTATAAAAGACCCTCTGCTCGCGTCACTTGAATTAAAGCGTTGGAGGTCACGCACAAGTGAGGATGCGGCTCAATTTGGTATTGAGGGTGCAATGCAACAAGGGCTTAACCCAGCAATGAAGCAATTACAGCACGTATTGCAAGATGTCATTCCATTCGCTGGTCGTGTGATGATTCCTTTCTTCCAAACACCAGTAAATATTATTAGTGACGCATTGCGCCGCGCACCTATGATACCGATTGGTGAAGACGGATCTATCGGATTACCGATACACCCAAGATTTTACAAAGACTTTATGAAAGGTGGCGCACACAGAGCAGACGCAGTTGCAAGACTAACTACAGGGGTAACAGTTATGGAGTTAGGAAGACAGCTTACAGAGCAAGGCGTTATGACAGCCGTTCCACATGACAAACTACAGGCCGCCACTCTTGACCAAGCGGTAGGAACACCAGCAGGGAGTGTTTTAATCAATAACCAACAATACAGCACTGCGGCTTTTGGCCCTATGGGTATATTATTAAATCTTGGATCACAGCAGGCGGCGTTTGATGCTAAGTATGGCGACAAAATGGCACACTTAAATGATGATGATGTCAATAAATTCACTGACCATATTTTATTTAACGCTTCGGGCGTTATGGAAGTTGTGCGTAATAATCCTTGGGCGCAAGGATTCGATACAATAGCAGAGTTTATTGAAACAAATTGGGAAGATGAAAATGCTGTTAAGAAATTACAAGAAGGTTTAGCCAAAACAGCAGGTAATCTTGTGCCGTATTCATCGTTACAGCGTCAAATAAGCAGTCACTTAATGGAAGAACAGAAACGTGCCAATGGTTTAAAAGAACAGTTTTTAAGCAGTTTTGCGCCTTACGAAAATCACACGTCATATAATACATTTGGCGAAGAACGTAAAACAAACTCCGACACAGTGTTACGGAATAAAAGTGCGGCGAATGATGAAACGATGATGTTGCTTTATATGTACTCTGGATTCGATGGCAGACCAGCTAAGTTCGATCAGACAGTTCAGGGGCGGAATGGTCAACCTAGCGTTAAAATCAATCTCAAGAAAGAGCAGTGGGATGATTTTAATAAATTTACCGCTGAAACAGGAATTAGAAAGCGACTTGATTCTTTTATTCGTTCTGATTTCGCTAAAATGAACGTGTCAACAGGAAACATTAAACGGAACAAATCCGAGGTTGAGGGTCAAATACGCAAATCAAGGCAATTTGCACTTCAAAGAGTAATTGAAAAATATCCTGATTTAGTGCAAGATATAACCGATAAGCAAAAAAAGAAATTTGCCAAGGATGCGGTAACACCAACAGCCCCTGCGGGCGGTAATAAAATGATTGAATTTATGGGGGGTATGTAATGCCGAGTATTGATATAAACAGCAACACGCCAAGACAACAATTCACAGCGACATCTGGACAAACCGTGTTTAATGTCAACTTTGTTATATTTAATCAGATTGATTGCAAAGTTTTTAATGAGAATGTTGAGATTGCAAACGGTGATTTTACAGTCACAAACTTATCCAATGAATCAGGCGCAACGATTACTCTTGATATAGGCGCGACAACTGGTGATGTAATTACTATTTTCAGAGAAACTGTTATCTCTCGTAATAGCCAGTATCAACAAGACGGTAGGTTTGATGCCGCACCATTGGAAAAAGATTTCGATACCATTACAACAGTATTGCAGGAGCTAAAGTTAGATATAGAAAGAAAGCTTGGCATTCCTGTTTCAGATGAAAACACAACAGATGTTATCACACTTTTGCAGGACGCAATAACAGGATCAACAGAAGCTCAAACCGCCGCAGAACTAGCAGAAACAGGCGCAGAAACAGCGGAAACAGGCGCGGTTAATGCACAAGCGTATGCACAGGATTGGGCGATAGAGGTTGAAGACACGCCTATAAGTGTTGCGGCTGGTGGTGATAATAGCACAACATTTTCCGCATTACATTGGGCGGCAAAAGCACAAGATGCCGTTAATGGGTTTAAAGTATCTTCCAACGACACCACACCAAGCGATTTAGAAACAAAATTATTGGTTGGCGCGGGTTTATCCCTATCTACGCAAAATGAAGGTGCGAATGAAACACGGACCATTAATCATGCCTTTGCAACACAAGCAGAAGCAGAAGCGGGAACGGCAACAGATAAACCAATGAATGCGTTGCGCACAAAACAGGCGATTGATGCGCTTGCGCCAAATGCGTTACCTGTTGGCACAACGATAATTTGGAATGACGACACACCCCCTGATGATTATTTAGAAGAAGATGGTTCGGCAATCTCACGTACAACATTTGCGGATTTGTTTTCGGTATTGGGTTCAACTTATGGTTCTGGTGATGGAACAACGACATTCAATTTACCTGATTTACGTGGCGAATTTATCCGCGGCTGGGATAATGGCGCGGGTGTTGATTCTGGGCGTAGTTTGGGCTCTTCACAAGCTGACGAATTTAAATCACACACGCACGGCGTTGAAGGAAACGTTGGTACTGGATCTGGTTTAGGTTTAGTCCCTGATGGAAGCACTATTTTTGTTCAAACTGAATCAAGCGGCGGTTCTGAAACGCGCCCTCGAAACATTGCAAAAATGTTCTGTATTAAATATCGGTAATGAAAGATTAAAAAAATGAAAATATATAATTATAACACTGATAATGGTGAGTTTTTAAGCGAAGGTTTGGCACGAGTAAACCCTTTGGAGGAAGGTAAATATTTACTTCCTGCAAATGCCACGTTCGACACCCCGATTGATAGTGAAGAAGGTAAGGCCGTTTGCTATATCGATGGTGAATGGGTGTTAGAAGATGATTATCGAGGTGAAACAGTTTATGATAATGAAGGCAATCCTTCTGTTGTTGATTATATCGGTGTAATAAAAGATGGTTTTGCGCTTGTAAATCCAATGGCGGATTCAATTTTGAGTGACTATATCCAAATATACAGAAAAGAGCGCGAAAGTGAGCCTGTGAGTAACGGGTCTGGGGATGATGAAATTACAGTTATTCCTAATTTAAGAACAATGTTTACCTTGGAAACACTTGATAATGCGGGTAACGGTGTAAGTGCTTATAGCGCGGAAAATGGGACTTTCGACATGACTGCAACACAAGTCACCAATTTAAACAATGCATGTAAATTGCATATTGCGAAATTATTTATCGCACAAGGCGCGGTTAAGTCGGCTCACACAACAACCCCATACACAACCATTGCGGCAATAGAAACGGCTTTTGACAATGCATATAATAGTTAAATCATTACCCCATGCTGATCTTGACCCTGTAAACGAACAAGGCGAATATTCTGTTGTTCGTGATTGGGTTTGCCGTTTGTGGATCAATGATGTGTTTAGAAAGTTTACAATTAAAGCGGGGTATATCGGTGACGGCGCAAGTGTCCCACGTGGGTTTAGATGGTTAATAGAGCGTGATGGCGTGCATCGTGAAAGTGCGCTATTGCATGATTATTTGTATGAATCAAAAAAATTCAAACGCAAAGAAACAGACCAGATATTTCGTGAATGTTTAAAATTTCAAGGACTTGCATCATGGAAAGTGTTTTTAATGTATAATGCGGTCCGTATTGGCGGGGGATTAGTCTGGTGATAGCGTCATTATATTTCATATCATATGTGATACATATTTATGCATTTATTCTAGGTTTAATGTGTATTAAGGCTGGGGAACAGGATTTCAAATCACTAACCGCACCTATAAGGTTTAAATGGTCAAAAATCCATTATGGCACAAGCCCTTTTTGTTTTTCTTGGACAAAAGCGGATGCGAAATATTGGGCTGTTAATATTGGAACAAGTGTTAATATTGTGTTTCTTGTTATTTTACCAATTTATTTATATAGTT
>Ga0307980_1000717_pt1 | contig 14849 bp, 13 predicted proteins | sample OrgLakmetage1060_FD_201817 | JGI IMG/M metagenome (GOLD analysis project Ga0307980, IMG submission 201817) | Saline water microbial communities from Organic Lake, Antarctica - #1060 | ecosystem: Environmental > Aquatic > Non-marine Saline and Alkaline > Saline | place: Antarctica: Organic Lake... | reverse complement strand
CTGCTTGAGGAAATCCTCTTTCCACTTATCCTGATCTGCTAAGTGACTACCTTTTGGTTCAATGAAAAGCTGCATGATCGTTTCTTTCCCATCACCAGAACGCCGAAGGAATAGTAGAAAATCAGGTTCGAATGCCTGTCCGTTCTCGAATGCGAACAGCTTCACCGCTTTCTCGTTCCGCAGCAGGTGGAAGTCGTCATACCGTTCGCGCAGCCGGTCGGCATGATCATTCAGGTACTTGATGAAGTGCTTTTCCTGGTCGGTGCCGTAGCTGTCGTCATAGGCGTGCCAGTCCTTGGCTGTCAGGTCGATCTGATCCAGCCCCGGCACATTGCTTTCGCCCTTGACCCAACTCAACCCAGTCTCGCCTTCCATGCGTAGTTTCAGCGTCTTGTCGGTGAAGCATTCGCTGATCTTATGGGGCTTGAAGTCCTTCGTGCCGACATACTCCACGCTTTCGCGCTTCATGCCGCTTTCGATCTGGTGGAGGACGTACTGTGAGATGTTCAGTTTCTGCCGCGCAGTCAGGGCGTCGAGGTCTTCGGGCAGACCGCGCACCGCCACTGTCACGCCGACAAGGAAGGTGTCCAAAGCCAGGAACTGCGATGCACTGGCAAGTTTGGGGAAATAGGTCTTCAAGCTGGCGAAATGGAAGAAGTCGTTGGCGTCCATCGCGAAGCCTAGAATGGCTCTGCCGAAGTCTGCCAGCTTGAAGTCACGCGCCACCGGCTCTTTGCCGGAAGGCGTTGGTGTCGCCTTGTTACCGAAAGCCGATCTTTCCGTCACCTGTCCGGTCATCAGCGTCGGATAGGTGAAGCGGGGTTCGATCTTGTAGGCGTCCAGCCCCTCAACGCCTTCGCGCGGGTTCCTGATCCGGTCATTCGTCCAGACGTGTCCTGACATGTAAAGGAACGATTGCCTGAAGCTGTCCTTCAGTCGCAGCTTCACCGTCCGGGCGTTCTCATCCAGCATTCCGGTTTCGCGCAGGGCGTTGCGGATGTCCTGAATGTATTTCGGGTTGTGGGAGCAGTGGTAATGCAGTTCCTCCAAGATGCGCAGCGGATTGTCCATAGCGCTGTCGTACTTGCGCTTTTCCCGCACCGCGTCGGGCTGATCTGGGGCAATGAACGGAAAATACCGCGCCCCGCGCCCGATCAACTGCGCCTCGGCCATGGTGGTTTTACCCACTTTGTTCGCCTTGCCGTCCCGCGTATCATAAAGTCGCACAATGTCGAATAGGTTCAACACGTCCCAGCCTTCGTTCAGCTTATCGACAGCAAAGATCACCCGTATCTCGTTGTCCCGATTCTCAAGCGCGTTCAGCTCTATCTGTCTGTTTTCCAGGTCCTTTGGGTTGTTGACGTTCACCACCTTCTCAGGTGCAAAATCGCCCTGTAGCTCACGGGCGAAATCGTCCGCTGCCATACCTCGTTCATCCATGATAAAGGCGAAGGCCCGCAAAAGGGTCTCGTCGCCCTCAGAGGCCGTTCTGAGCGCCTTTAGGGTCTCCCCAGACAGCCTGGTCAACATTGCTGTGAAATCCGCTTCATTCTCGCCCGAGGCCGCAATGGTCTTGGATTTCATCAGTATCACCGGCTTGCAATGCAGCCCATGCGCTTCGGCCACCTTGCGGCGATACTGGCTCAGGACAACGGCCTGCAACATCCGCTCTGCTGGAGGCAGGTCAGCCTGCCGTAACTCGATGTCTTTGGAATAGCTGTCCTCGCGGAATTGGCGCAAGGAATAGTCATACAAAATTTTGTCGTGATACTTCGCCCGGATTGCCTCATGGCTCAGGTCTACGGTCGCGGTAAACTCCAACAGCATGTTCTCAGGGTGCTGGCTGAATATCTCGCTTACCGTGCCTTCCCAACTTGCCTTGTCGTCGGCCTCACCCTTGGTCAGCGTTTTCTTGGTCTCGGCGTTCAGGTGGTGCGCCTCGTCCGAGATCATCACAACTTTGTAGTCGCGGAAGTCCTCAATCGTGACGGCGTTCTCCTTAGGGTTATGCATCCGGGTGTGCAGCCCTTGAATGGTAGTGAAGTGAATGTTGATCACCCTATCATTCACCGCATCGAAGGTGTCCACAGCGCGGATGTCCACCAGCTTGTCGTCAATGCGCACTTGCGGTGCGAACAGGTGCTTGGCCGAGGCGGGGTTGAGGAAGTTTTCCTTGGTTTTCTCAATGATCTGTGCAGAGTTCACGAAGAAAAGGAAGTTGCGATAGCCGCGTCGGTAAAGATCGATGATCAGCGCTGCCATCACTACCGTCTTGCCGCTGCCCGTGGCCATGTGGAACAGCAGGTGCGGGTTTGTGGGGCGGCCCTCGTACTTGTCAATATAGAACAGCCAGCGTTCCAGCGCCGTAACCTGATATGGGCGCAATACAATCTGTGAAGCGAGGTTGCCGGTGATGTCGTCGGGGATGTCCGCCTTTAGCGCGCCGTACTTGGCCAGCGCGTCAAACTCTTGGGCTAAGCTCTGGGTCATTCTGAGACCCCATAGAAAGAGCGGGTCGCAGCGGCGTCTTCATCTGAAATGTTGAAGTCTGTATCGCCAAGTGAACCGAGATTGACATAGAGGTGGTTGGCATCAAGGCAATCCATCAACACGCTCTTAGCATCGTCCAGCGACAGGGCAGCGAAGCCCTCGGTGTCGAAGGTGCTCATGTCCACGTCATAGTGCAAATAGCCGGTGGCCTGGGTGTCAGCATGGATGGTTTGCAGCGTGGCGATGTCTTGGGCCGCGTCTATGCGGTCAACGAAGGTGGCGTTGGACTGGGCAAGCTCGGCATAGACGAACGATCCGCCGCCCTGCCACTCGACGGCTTTAGAAATGCCACCTTGTTCGCCTTGAATGACTTTTTTGAGCCGGGACATTGGGAAGTCTTGAATATAGTCCATTTGCTCAATGCCAAGCCAGCGGCGTTTCATCTTTGCGGCAGTCGCAGCGGTGGTCCCAGTTCCAGCGAAGAAGTCCAAGACCAAATCGCCTTCGGCAGTCGCAACTTGCAGGATGCGCTGGATAAGCTTTTCGGGCTTGGGCGTAACTTGATAGTCTTCGTCGCCATCTTCGGCCAGCAATTTCAAAACCTCGAAGTGCGCCTGTCTATTGTGGCCTGTAGACTCAAGGTCGGTCCATAATGACGAAGGAGGCAACCCTTTTTGTTCGTTTAGATATGTTCGGCGGCGAATGCCTTTTCCATTCTCTGTGAAGCGAATTTCACCTGTCGTCATCTTCTGTTTCAAAGTCTCTTTCGACCAGCGCCATCCGTTCTTTGGAGGTGAGATCACGTCATCATTTGGGCCTATAATGTCATATACCAAGTTGGCTCGGTAACCGGGTGAACCAAGTGGGTTGCCATCGAACCAGGGGCCTCTTGGGTCATTGTCAGGGTTTTTGAAGTGCTTCGATTGATCTTTCGTTGCGGACAGTTTGTTGCTCAGCCAGCCCTCAGTTCGTGAAAACACCAGAATATGATTGTGGTCTGTTGAGAACCGCTTTGCATCATTGTTGCTATTGTCCGAAGAGCGCCAAACCACATTGGATACAAAACAATCCCGCCCGAACACCTCGTCCAATAGCACCTTCGCGTAATGCGCTTCGCCGTCGTCTAAGGTGACAAAGATAGTGCCATCTAGGCTCAGCAATTCCTTCGCCACTTCCAGCCTATTTCGCATGAAAGTCAGCCAAGCGGAATGGTTGAAGCGGTCGTTATACCGAAATCCGTCACTGCCGGTGTTATAAGGCGGGTCAATATAGATCAGCTTCACCTTGCCCGCATAACGTGCTTTCAGCGAATACAGCGCCAGCAGATTGTTGCCCTTAATCAGCAGGTTGTCTTCCTCCGTGACGTCACCCACCGGTTTAGCCTTGCCCGCCGCTACGGCCTCGCCGTCCCAGCGTTCCCAGCCGGTCAGCACCTTGGGTTCAAACAGCCGCGTGATGTCGTCCGGCGCCAGCGTCGTGTTCCAGAAAACCTCGTTGCGGCCCTGGTCTTCTTTCGTCATGCCCCCTTCCAGCACGCAATCCTTATAGGGCCATGCCAGCACGACGTCGCGCGACTGGCTCAGGTAATCGCCGCGTCCATCCGTCAGTCCGATGCGATTCTTAAAGGCGGTGTAGCTGTCGGGCAGGAATGCCTTGTTCGATACGAAGTTCTGAAATTTCACCTTGTCGAACACCAACGCGCCCGCAACCTCGGTAAAGAAATGCGCCTTGATGGTGGGCGACTGCACCAGTAGCGCCAGCAAACCTGCGTCCATGTTCAGCGTGGCCTCGATCACCACATTCTTCAGGATCGCCCCGTCCGAAATAAAGGCTTGGTCTTGCTGCAACAGGCTTTCAAGGTCTTTAAATAAATTTTGCAATGTTCAGCTTCCTGCTTGGTTAAAATGTGGCTGTGCTAGACATAACGCGGAGCTTACCGGTGCGACGTCAGGAGCATCCGGTACAGCGAATTGTGTACGCCCAGCATGGGCAAGAACTAATGGGGTGAAAGTCCCCTGTGGGAAGATTACCGTTCAGCTAGTTTTACTCGATTGAACGCTAACCACTAGCGAATGGCAAGGGCCAGCTTGATAGTGGTAGGTGATTTCGGGCAATCTGACAATAGTGTTCATGGTCTGGGCTTCACCTCATTTCACGGCCCTTTTCTATACGGGAAAATCCATCAGCCGAAAAACCGACAGCTTGGCCGGCTACCCTTTTTAGGTTACTCGAAATCATCAAAGTTCCTTGCGTAATGACTACAATAAAACCATCAAAGCCCTCGCGTAAAGATACGCAAAAATTATCATTAGCTGGCGGTGTAGTTAACGTGTGCAAAAATCATCAGCTTCACGTGCGTGACGATACTTGTTCAGAAACTCTAATCAGCCCTGCGCGCGTACTGTTTAGCCTTTTTTACGAGTCAGAAAATTCTAATCAGCCTCGCGCGCGTTACTGCTCCGAAAACCCTCCGACTGGCATCGTTTCAGCTCGCGCTCAACGGCAAGGCGCACGAACTCCGACCGATTACGGTGGCCTTGATTGCCGCCGGACTTCATCAAGGCATCAATGGCGGCCACGGTTTGGGCTTCGATAGAAACGATAAGGCGGACAGGTTCTCGAAACTTGCGGGGATTTCGGCTCATAAGTGCGGCTCTCTCTGGTAACAGGCTTTTTAGTTTCAAGTTTTCTCAACTCCTAACGGGCTGGTGGCGCTTTGGTGGGCATCCCGATACGCCCGGCGCAAGTCTGCCCCCTCGTTGCAATACCGGCCCTGTGGGGCACGGCAAGCGGTGCAGGCCATAACGTGTTTAATCATGACCTCGTGCAATGGCCTCTATGCCTTGGCACTGTCCATCTGGCTCTGCGGTGGCTCTGTGCAAACTGGCAGCTTTCCATCAGCCCGCATCAGTCGAAAGTAATCCAGCATATAGGCCCGGCTGTTCGCCCCATCGGCTATGTCCTGAATGTCGTCTGTGCTCAGCAGGGCCCGTAACTGGCCGGGGCTGGCCTGAAGCATTACGGCAATGTCCGCCAGCAGGGCATCAGGGTTTTGCTGTTGCCGTAACTCTGCGATCAATTCCTGTTTGTGCTGAATGATCCAGCTTTCGATTTCAGGAGTGATTGAGATCTCGGGCCAGACAGCAATCTGATCGCCAGACAGGTTTTCAGCGTTGAGGCCATGCTGGTGCAGGTAGTCGATAGCGCCCATTAGAAAACTCTCTTTTTGTCGGAGCTTTGGCCTTCACCTAAAGAAACTCTCTGATATGAAGTCGTGGAAGTCGTCAAGTCGTGCTGATTTTCTGATTCGTGCACGACTTCAAGACATTGACGACTTTGAATCGAAGACTTTCTTTGACCAATGCACCATTTGACCGTCGAGCCAATCTTCCCGAGGCACTTACATTCAATGCCAAGTTGCCGGAGAGCGGGCGCAGCTCGGCGCATTGCATCGCCTAAACCTTTTGGAGATCTGGGCCATGAATCGCATCCGCGAGGTTTGTAGTCCTCCAATGTATTCAGCCAGTGTTTTGCTGAGTGTTCTTCGATCAATCCCGGATTGGTTTCAGCCCAATCTCTGATTGCACTTGCTACGGGGCTGGCGTCGAGTGTTCGCTCTAGCCCGTCCTGTCGAGCTGCGCTGAATTGTTCCAAGAAGGTTTCAGGCGGCTGATTCATGGCCTTAGCAACCGCCATGCCCAGATAGGCGAACTCAACCAGGCGCGGGCGCTGATCCGCTGGCAAGCTCATCTCCGGCAGGTATTCCAGAGCCTTTGCAGCGATATCCAGCAGACCGCCGATAATGCTTGCTCGGTTCTTTTCATACTCAGCATCTAACTTGTTCTTCGGGCTGGCATTGGTAATCACCGGCAGCTCGATACTGATTGCCCGTGATACAGCGTCCTGTTGAGTGATTGCAGCAACAATGCCGTTCAAAATGGCCGGTCGCTTTAGGGTGATAACGATTTCTTCACTGTCGCTGTATAGCTTGCGCTTAGCGAATCCTCCGCCAGTGGCAATGACGCATAAAGCATCCTGAATCGGTGCCGGCAGGTGGCTTATATTCTCAAGACTAATGAAGTGATTTGTGCCGCCGGTAACGTAAAGATCCTCGGCAGACTTAGGGGCGGATCTCAGGTCAGCGGCGTTTGGATCAATGAGCCTTCGGAGGGCTGTCTGTGTAGTAGATTTCGCGCATCCCTGTTCACCGAACATTTCCAGAATCGGGAAAGGCGTATCTGTGCGTAGACACTCCACCAGCCAGGCAATAACCAGAATTTGTTGACTGGGCGTCACGTTGGCAATCTTCCATAGCCGGTTAATATCGCCACCGGGAATAGGGCGCGGCAATGCCTGGGAGCTGTCAGACCGGCTGAACATGACCGGCGCATCTTGGATCGACCATTTGCCGGGCATCAGGCAGATAGTGGCGCTTTGTCCCGGCTCTGCGAGATCCAGATAATGATTACCGTCAATACTGGCCACACGGATATACACCGGGCGGTAGTCCTGCATGGCGATACCTTCAAGTGTCATCCGGGCTTCACGTAACGACTGATCCCGCACGGCCTTTTCGTTTTGCTCGTAGAAAGCAGCAGTCAGCCAGTGCCGGAATGCCTTACCCGCCAGCGGACGAACTTCTCCGGTGTCCATGTGTCGGGCATAAGCAGTGTCGTTGTCATCATGGAACAGCTCATTGGACGACTGAACAAACACCACAATCTTGTCTGATTGCGCCTGTTTTTCGTCCTCGAAATTATCTTCTGGCTCAGGTGTCAGCGGTGTAATGACAACACCAGTAACATCACTTTTTATAGGTGCAGGGTTTGAATTGCTCATACAGCCCCCCTTTGCCACTGGTGCAAGTCGTTGAAGTCGGACAGGTGCAGCGGTGCATCGACGGGCCATTCTGGCAGGGCGTAACGTGCCCCGGCGGCGATTGCAGCGGCGCGGGCTTTGGTGGCTCCGGGGTTGCCTTCGGTCTGGCGGTCATCATCACCACAAACAACAATGTCAGCAGTAGGCCAGCGGTTACGTGCTCCGGTTGTCACGGCCTGAAGGTTGCCAGCATCCACGGCGGCCAATACAAGCGAGGCGGGGTCACTCTCTGCCAGGGTGCAGCCGGTGGCGTAGCCTTCACAGATTAGAACGCGGGCGGGGTAGTCCGGGCCACCTACCACAATGAAATTACCGGCCTTGCGGCCTCCAGCCATCAGGCGTTTACCCCCGGCTTCGTCAATTGTTTGCAGGCTCCAGGCTTTGCCGGTGAAGTCAGTCAGCAGCAATACAAGTTCCCGGCCTCGCTGGCGGGCGCTGTGGGGCTCTGTGCGCTTGCGTAATAAATACGGGTGGCATTGGTCGGCTGGAACGCTATCACGCCAGACACGGGCGGCTCTGGTGGCTGCCTGCTCCCATTGGCTGGCCTGCTCTATTTCCCTGGCTTGCCTGGCGTCTGCCAAACGGCGTTTCAGTTCCCGGCGTTCAGCTTCGCTCAGGGTTTCCCCGGTGTCGGCTACCCACTTGGTTTCGGCTCCGGTGCTCCAGTCTCCAGCGACAACAACGAACGGTAAGCCCCGGTCGTGGTAAGCAATTAGCCAGCCGTTTTTGCTGCGGGGCTTGCTGGCGGTCGGGAAGCGAAGCAGCTTGCCATCGGCACCAGGCAGTGCGGCTAAAAGTGTGTCCAGGTTGTGCGGCTCTATGTCTGCATTCAGCAGGGCGGCGCGTATATAATCTATTCGCTCTGAGTATTCGCCAGCAGTTTGATTACTGCGTTTTACTGCGTTTTTCTGTTTGGTGACAGAGCCGTTATAATCAACGCGGTTCAGGCGCTTTGCTGTAGTGGCGGGCGCTTCCTTTTTCATGCCTTGCCCCCTTCCATGCGTTCAGCAATCCAGTTACGAATTACCGACTCAGGCCAGGCAACGGCACGGGCTCCTATTTTGACGGGCTTGGGAAAGGTGCCAGCGGCCATACCTTCATAGATTGCGCTGCGGCTGCGGGCGGTCAGCTTTTCTACTTCCGGACGGCGTAGCATCCGGTCAAGTTGCTGACGGTCGGTTGTTGCGGTCTTTGTCTGCGTAGTCATGGATTACCCCTCGGTTCCGGTTAGGTTCGGGGTAATCCTCTAATGGCTGGCGGTCTGTCGGTGACGGTTGTCAAAATCGAATAACAGTTGTCATCCATCCAGTTCAGGACAGGCTTTCAATGCTTCGGTAATTGTCTGGCGGGCGGTAGTTTCGCTGAAGCCGAATGGTGTCCTATCGCTGGTGGCGTCCCTCAAGTGTTCGGTTGCCAGCTTGGCCAGTTGCGAGGCGTTGGGCTTGTCGCCGTTTTTGTAGGCGGGTGTTTTTTTAGCCAGTCCAATAGCCAGGGCGGCAAGGGTTCTCTGGGCGCGTTTCAGCTCGCTATCATGATTGCTATTTGCAGCTGGCCCCGAATGATCTTTAGCAGAGCTGTCGATAATTTGGCTTACAAATTTCTGCAAGTTTTCAGTTCGGATTACCAAAAATGAGCCGGAAGGAAACTGTTGCACTTTGCGAACGACGGAGCCCAACATATGAATATCATCAATTTCTTCGGCCCGCATTAGTTCGCCATCGATCAGGAAATCATCTTCAATGCTAAATAACCCAATCAATAAATCGGTGTCTTTTTTGTGCCTGAATATTAGTGGCTTGTTATTTTCTAGCCTGTTGTCGTCTGTAAAAGTGATGACGTTACCTGGGCGTGAGCTCACGATCTCTGCTATCAGTTCACGCTCTACGCCAAGCATGGATAAATCCCACACGCCAGAAATTACGCGGCTATCCAAGAAGTCAGGGCCCAGCTTATCGCTTTCATGTAGCTCATCGTCTTGCGAATGAATGCAAAAGCTCACGTACTCCACCTGGGCAAGCAAATGATTACGGAATTCTTGAGTGCCCTCCTTACCGTTGTATCTGGCACGAAGGCTTGCGACCTCTTTTGGTGCGCTCTCAGTATAGGGAGTCGCCCAATGGCGTCCGGACATAGTGAGTGAAAGCGTTATCTGACCATCCAGAGCCAGTTCTAGCAGGTCCGATTCGGTCACGGACTCATTGGCAATATTGCTCAAGTACTCTGCTACCCGGTCTAAGGTTATTGCTTGCTTAAGCGATAGAATGTGATTCACGAGTGCACCCCCTGCAGTGCCCCTGATTAGATTGCCGTGCCAGGCGGGTAGGGTGTCCCGCTTTTCGCCCCGTCGGGCTAGGCACAGCAAAACTGATTCTGTATTACTCGGCTGTTTTGTGTATTGGCACCACGTTTCCGCCAGTTTTCAGGTTGTCGAGGTAGTCCGCCCATTGCTGCATCATTTCCCTGCGCTCTGGTAGCCAGGTGGTGCGGTTGTAGGCTCTGCCGTGAACGTCACGAACACGGTGGGCCATTTGCATTTCTATGATTTCAGCGCGAAAGCCTAGGCGCTCTGTCAGCACGGTGGTGGCCATAGCTCGAAAGCCGTGGCCAGTCATCATCCCTTTGAAGCCCATACGGTTTAGCGCGGCTGAAACGGTGTTCTCGCTCATAGGCCGGCCCCTGCCGTGTCCACTGGGGAATACCCACATCTCATGGCCATTGAGGGTATGCATCTCACGCAATATACCCACAACCTGGCTGGCCAATGGAACCACCAGCGGCTCCCCGTTCTTTGTGGTTTCGGCTGTCCAGGTGGCGGCATCCCAATCAATCTCACTCCAGCGCATTTGCCGTAGGTTGCCGGGACGCAAGAACACGTATGGCGCAACTCTCAGCGCGGCGCATACAGTCGGGTGGCCCCAATAGGCGTGAAGCTCTTTTAACAGCTTGGCGATTTCGTCAGGGGTGACTATGGCCGGGTAGTGTTTAACGTCCGGTGGTGCGAGTAGCCCGCGCAAGTCAGCGGTGATGTCGTTCGGGGTGCGACCTAGGCTCACGGCGTAGCGGAACACCTGGCCAATCAGGGTTTTCAGCCGGTTGGCGTTGTCGGCCTGCCCTTTGTTTTCCACAACTCGAAGAACGTCCAACACTTCCATTGGCTTAATCTCGGTAATCGGGCGGCGGCCCAACTTCGGGAAAGCGTGCATTTCAAAGCGGCGTTTGTTTTTCGGGTAGGTGTTAGGCCCAACGGTCTTTTTGTGAACGTCCTCCAGCCATTCCAGGGCTATGGCCTGAAACGTATTGGCGCTGGCGTCCTGGCGGTCGGTCTTGCCGGTGGCGCGCTGGGTTACGGGGTCTTGCCCTTCATCAATCAGGCGCTTGGCTTCCTCGCGTCCGGCGCGGGCGTCCTTCAATGATACAGCGGGGTATTTGCCTAGCGTGTAGGTGCGTTCTTTGCCGTTGTAGCGGTAGCGCATCCACCAGACTTTAGAATCAGGCCGGACGACCAGGGTTAGCCCTCCCCCGTCCGCCAACTTGCGTTGCGCTTGGCCTTCGGCGGTGGCGTTCTTTACTGCGGCGGCTGTTAGCTTGTTGGTGGCTTTGCTCATGGGTTGCGGCTCACACTGTGGGTATGAATCTGGCCAAAAACGGGTATGGCCAAACGATACCCACAACCATACCCGCAACTATTGCCGGATTCTAGCGGTACAGTATGGAACTAAAAGGACGGTATTTTGTGCGAAAGCGCCATTTGACGCGGTGTGACGGGGTGTTTTGAGTTCCGAGAAGGTACTGCAAAAACCAGAAATGGTGGGTGGTACTGCCCCCAAACTCACGCATTAAACAAATGATTTTAAAGGCTATTAAAAACAGCCGTTAAATTTATACCCACAACGATACCCACAACTGAACACCTATACCCTGTTGAAATTTCAAGCTGTCGAATGGATAGCGGGCTGCTCAGATACCTTTCTCATGTTGTGGAAAATACTTAGAAAAAGAACGCCCATTCATTGGCGGCCTGTTGCCAGCCGATCCGCCAGCCGGTGTATGTAGGCTTGGGTCACTTGTGCCGGCGATACGGAACAATCCCGCAACGATGACGATGTTAAGAAATGTTAACAGGTAGGCGCGGGCGCTGCCGTTTTGAACCCCAACAAACCCCAACAGGCGATACACCCAATCGCCGCCGGTAAACTGGCATCAGCAATGGCATGTTTTGACAGGGTTCTGGCTGCCCACTCGTACGCCGGCAAACTCTCAGGCGTTGCGGATCTGCGCTCCCGTGTAGGCTTTGGCTTACAAGGTCGTCAGCGATAACGTACAGGCTTTGTAGGCTGTGGCTTACAAGTTGTGTAAGTTTCGGCTTACAGGCTTGTCAGCAATCACTTACAGGTGGTGTAGGCGCTGGCTTACGCGGTCGCGCACAATCAAAGCTCTACGGCCCCACGGCCTTGTCAGCGCCTTTGGCTGCATTGCCTCTCAATCGTACAGGGTTCTGGTTGCGGCTTGCTGGCGGGCTTTATGGCGCTTGCTGGCCGATTCAGCGCGGCAGATTAGCTTAAGGTTTAATCAGGTTCTAATGCTACTTTATCTGGGCTGTAAGCTAGTCTCGCGTGGGGGCCTATCCCGGAGCGCTCCGGCAGAATCAATTCCCGCCGACTATTTTAACGCTATCTAATGCATTTCTGACCGCCATTTCAAGCCGCAGCCTCCCAGTTCCAGTAAGACTGCCGTCGCCATAGTAGAATTGATTGGAGTTATCGCAGCTGAAAAATTCCGCGTACTCAATCCGGTGCTTGTAGCGAGCCATACCTTGGGGTATTTGTCGAAGAATAACACTGGCAGCGCACTGCTCACGCTCTCCGCGCAGCCCGCTTAAACCGAAAGAGCTCATGAAATCGTCGGCTGACAGAAAGCCTGAATAACTCTCCATTTCACCTATAGGCGTGTCCACTTTGCCGTATATCACGCCAGGGCGGCTCCACTCTGATACGCGGGAAAACGTCCATCTTGTCTTTTGCATTCTCATGAAGCGAACGACGGCCACCTTTTTGATTTTACCCTCAGCAATGTCTGCATAAACGAATGCGGTATTATCAATTTGAGATGACCCTGTTTCTTGGGCCTCCGTCACAGCATCCATATGACTCTCGGCTCCACCGACAAACCTGAATTCTGAACTGACTTTAAAATTTGCAGATGGATAGCTGACCGAAACAACGGTATTGCCAGCGCGCTGCTTTGTTGGCTCTTGAAGGCTGGCACAGCCATTGAGCGTCAGCGCAAGCAGTGCTATTGGAATAATTTTCATAATGATTTCCTCCTTGAATTTTATTTACTCATGCGCCGTCAGCACAAACTGGAGCTAATCATTAGCGGATTTGATAACGCCTAGACATGCACATTTGGCAGGACCTCGATAAACATGAGCGTACCGTAAAGCGACGGGCAAAAATAGAAGAGATCACAGGCTGCTTCTGAGACACCCAAAAAGCCGCCGAAGTGTTTTTATTGCACGAGGATAAGTCCATGTTGAACACAAGTGGTTCGGACGATGTGAACTGTGGCCGTCTCGGGGCGTCATGGCCTTCACCCAGTCACCCCAATATCCACATGAAGGCGAGCCCTTTGTCTAGGCCATCGTAAAACTTTTACCGAGTTCAAATGTTTACTATTGCTAATATGCCAGGATTTTTTGCGCGGGAATATCTTCCGGAAATCTTGCCGCACATCGTCGGGCTTCAGCAAAAATAATCTCAGGTTTTATAAGGCTTTGGCGAAAAAAATCAGAGGTTTTATGAGGCTCAAACCTGAGCAATTCTCAGCATACAGAGTTCGTACCAACGCTTCGTACCAGTCGCAAACCTTATCAAAACTCAGCTTGCTGGGTGCGCTCCAACCTTAACAATCCTGAACATGACGGCCCTTTGATAAGCGGCATCATCAGCCCGAAATCTTGCCGCCGTTTGCCAGATTTCAGCAGGCAAAAAGTCAACATTTGTCTACAGGCTTGCGCGACTATTGCCGGGGCTCGCTTATTTCTTTGCAGCAGCAATTCCAACCAGGAAAATGACTCCGAACAGCAAGACCGGAATATTAATGAGAAGTGCTGCAATGACCAGGAACCCCGGAATACCGAGATAGCTGACCATTAGCCATCCCGTTAAATTCTGCCACTCCCTGGGCATTACGGTCATTATCAAGCCCCCAAATAAAGGCAGGGTGAAGGCCAGCCCTAGAACGGTTTCCATGTTCACTGATCAACTCCTCATTATTGCTTCCTGGAATCCTCGATACGAACATCTGGCGCCGTTTTAAACTCCGGCCGAACGTAGCGCGAGTCAGACTGGTCGAGGCACTGAAAGATAATGTAATCATCCATCTTGTTTGTCAGCATCATTCTTTGATTGCGGTCGCCGCAAAAAGTAACGGCGCCCCGAAGCGCATACGATCCACCGCAGGAATCCTCCCCGTAGAAGGTGCTAGGGCCGACTTCCGAAATTGTGGGATCACAAAGGCTGTAGCCATTCGGTGTTATGCCGGGGGCCGAACACCCGGCTATAAGCGCGACTGCGACCGCTAGAAATAGTAGCTTCTTCATAACTCAATTCCTTGGTTATTGTTGAGCACACAATTCGGGAAAATCACTGCGCGATTGCACCTCCCTCAGGGTATTGAATATAGCCGCAAGTTCAAACGTTTTATTTAAAGGCCCCTGTTTCGGGAGCGCCTTTCGCGCTCCACGTTACCCGTGGCCAGTTACCCCTTGTGAGTACCTTTTTGCTCCGGCCCGTGGTGAATCTCAAGCCCTATCAAATCCCACCAGGCCAGTACGCACCTATAATGCGTACCTATGCCGCGTACCAATGCTGCGAACCTGATCCGCACGTCGTCGGATTTCAGCAGGGGAAAGCATATTTTGACATAGTCCCCCACCATGCCAGTGCGCACGTCTGACTGCGCACCATTGCCGCGCACCAATGCCACAAACCTTATCAAAACTCAGCTTGCTGGGTGCGCTCCAACGTCAACATTTGTCAACAGGCCGGGTGCTGTGAAAGCGGCAACCACTGCCTGTTTCGGCCTGTATGCAGGTGGGCAACGCTCCCGAACTTTTGGGGACGCTCATGGGCGCGTACTGCGCAGAAACTGCACCCACGTGCAGGGTATTGTGGGGGCTGAGGGTTAGATACCCCCGGCTACCCGATTATGTCTTTCCGTCAATACCCACTGTTGAGTTAAAGCACTCCCGAAAATCATTGATCCAAGGTGCCGAATCATTAAAGAACGGCAGCCCGATTATCTTGTATTCACTCCCTTGAAACAAAACGTGCATCTTCGCATCATTCTTCAGCTGCTTGAGGAAATCCTCTTTCCACTTATCCTGATCTGCTAAGTGACTACCTTTTGGTTCAATGAAAAGCTGCATGATCGTTTCTTTCCCATCACCAGAACGCCGAAGGAATAGTAGAAAATCAGGT
>Ga0307980_1000714_pt1 | contig 14860 bp, 20 predicted proteins | sample OrgLakmetage1060_FD_201817 | JGI IMG/M metagenome (GOLD analysis project Ga0307980, IMG submission 201817) | Saline water microbial communities from Organic Lake, Antarctica - #1060 | ecosystem: Environmental > Aquatic > Non-marine Saline and Alkaline > Saline | place: Antarctica: Organic Lake... | reverse complement strand
CTATTTTCACAAACTTTCATAAGTTCTCTTGCTTTTGAAATGAATATCTGTAAAGTTGGATGATCATCACTTCTCATAAGTTCCTCAGCTTTAGAATCAATTAAATCAGATAAACCTTGTTTGTCACCAACAACAGCAAGCTTTGTCATATTTTTAATTACTTTTTCTAAATCTGATTCTTTATTTAATTTCTCAACACCATCTAAGAATTTATCACCTCTTTCAACAAATTCAGAGAAATGTTTCATAGTCGATTTAACTTCTCTTTCTAGTTTCTCTCTTTCTTTCCTGATCTTCTCTTTCTTCTTTTCGATCAACTCATCAATAGAATCATTATCGTTATAATCATCATATTCTTCGTTAAATATGAATTCACCAGTATAATCTTCTATAATACAGTGATCTTTTAGAATATGAGTTTGGTTAACATGAGAGTAATGTAAATATCTCTCAGATACCCATTTATCCAAATATTCAACATACTTTAATTCACCCTCATACCAAAATTCTAGATTTTGCTCATCTTCTTTGATATAATTAAAACCATATACTCTACCCTTTGTAGAAACAGGAGTATAAATATTTCTTTTTATATCCATCGATTCATCATCGGGCTTGTAGTTATATAATGTACCATCATTTAAATCCATCCACTTAAATGTATCAAGATAAGGAAGTCCAGGACCACCATTTTCCTTTGCCCATTGATGTGGAGGGTTTTTCATTTTTATTTTCATTTTCTTATGGAAAACATCATCTTTAAATTGGAATCTATATGGAGTGTTCCAGCTTTGTCTTTCTTTATAAGTATAACCGTTCTTTTTTGCCCATTCATGGAATAGGTGGAACTGATCATCTTTTGTAGAATAAATTCTATCCATAAATTTAAATTCCCCATCAAGACCATTTTTTTCATCTAAGTGCCACAGAATAGCTCGTGCTAATATCCTATTACTTAGATCAAACATAATCACCATTTTAATCTCAGGAGAAGTACAATACATATTAAAGTAGTCCTGACAGTTATCATGTCTCATACATGAAACCCCAAGTGATCCTCTACTAGAAGCGTGGTGAGAACCATGATAGTAAGATCTAATATCATCCCCACTAACAACTCTAAAAGTGTGATCGGGTTGATCAACTATTGACTTAACAAGAGATGAGAACTTTTCTACATCTTTAGGTGGAACATTTTTAAAGACTTTATTGATAAAAGATCCATATTTTATTTTCACCCTACCTTTAGACTTATAGAAATGTTCTACTGGGATTTGCCCTTCTCTAAGATCTTTCCCATGTTTTTCAGAAATTTGTTTAACAGTTCCTAATATTTTTTTGGGAGGCAGGTAAGATATTTTATTCTTATCTGAACCCGATATCCGTATGTAATTAACAGGTTTATCTACTAATAGATTTTCATCTATATCACGCATTAGTAAAGCTTGGGCTAGCCAAGACTCACTTTTTATTTTATTTAATATTGTTTTTAGCTTACCTGTTACGTGTATTCTTACTTTAGCCATTATTTATGTTTTTAGAATTAAACTTCAATTGTTGTATATTTTTATTATAGTAATGTTTAAAAATAAATGTTAATTTTTACTTTATCTAAATAAGGATTTTATATTTTTATCAAATATTTCTTTCACTTCATGTGTATATTTACTTGGGTAAGCAATAGAATCATGAACAGTAAATATTTTTATATAAGGATACTTAATCATTATTTCTTTTATAATATTATTAAATAAGAAATTAGATTCTGACCTTTGTAATTCATATGCTAAAACCTTATATGTTCCGTTATCTTCCCCGTATGTTTCTTTATATTTACATACAAAGTCGTGTATAGTTGGGAACATTTCTCTAAAAGTTATATTATCATTATCATCTAAGTTTCTACCAAAAAGAACTTTATAAACTGATCTTTTCGCTAACTTCTTTTTTTCAATATCACTATTAGACATATAATAGTCATAAAATTCACCATTACAAACTAAATCTTTAAAAAAATTATACTCCCCATCATCTACACAATTTAAAACATCATTGTGTTTATCGATAAGTATAGCTAAGAATAAAGGTTGTGAATTTCTAATATCTAACTCATCTATTTCCTCACCATCAATCGTTAAGCATTTATTTCGTATATCAGATTTAAGAGTAGTAAAATTTGTATGAACTCTTCCATATTTATCGAAGTGAGTATATAAATCTCCAAAGTGAATTGCGTCAACAGAAAATTCATTTTTAGCTAAATTCTCACCATCCATATTTTCTAAAATAGATTGAGCTTTTTTATAATCTATTTCTACATAAGAAAGATCATCTATTATCTTTAAACGGATATCTCTTTCTATCCAATCATAATTTGTTTTATCTAAATTATCAGAAAGTATATTCATCTTTTTCTTCTTGAGTAAAACCCTATCGTATGTTTTTCTTCGTATAGAATCTTTAGCACAATTTCGACTCAATTGAAAGGTTTTGGTTTTTTTACCAACACAATAGTTTGATGTCATTTTAATTATATCATGTTCAATAAGCCACTTAATATAATAATTATAGTAAGCTCCATATTTTTCTTTAAGGATTAATGATGATAAGTTTGATTTTAACCTTTTAGTATTAAAATATTTCATCATTAAAGTATGTGTTAAGTCAACTAAGTAATCACATTTAATCTTTTTACCATTAAACATTAAATGTTTATTATCTCCAATTAATTTACTCAATCGTACGGGTATATGATGTAATATGAAATCTTTTTTATCTAATTTTTCTTTTATTCCTTTAAGTCTTTCAGAAGATTCTATGACTTTAGGTTTTACATTTGAACTTGAATTTGATTCAATTTCTATTTCAATATCTTGGTTTCCATTTTCTAATAACTCCAATTAACAATGATTATTTTTTACTCAATTATTTTATTACATATATGAGAAATGTTTATAAGTTTTTCAAAATAAACTTTAATGACTCTTTAGTATATATATTTTATGACAACTAAAGAACTCAAACAACTAAGGTATGATATAGCATATTTAAAAATGGCTACAGAATGGTCACAATTGTCTCATGCTAAAAGAAAACAAGTCGGATGTCTTGTTGTAAGGGAAAACCAAATTATATCAGATGGGTATAATGGAACACCCACAGGCTTTGATAATGATTGTGAAGATGAAAATGGAGATACACATTGGTATGTTTTACATTCAGAAGCAAATGCCATATTAAAATGTGCTAAGTACGGTGATTCATGTGATGGAGCAACTATATATCAAACTCATTCCCCATGTAAGGAATGTTCTAAATTGATCTATCAGTCGGGAATTAAAAGGTTAGTTTATGTTGAAGAATATAAAGATTCGTCAGGAATTGATTTCTTAATTAATAGTGGAGTTAAAGTTAAAAAGGTAGAAATTACGTAATAATTTTTTCACAAGTCTTTCTCCAATCTTTTCTATCTACCCAAACAGCAATACAATTATCATCACTCTCTTCGATAAGTTCAAGTTCCAATTCACTATCATCTAAGTGAAAGATAAAATCTTTATCTTTAAGAAATTCTATTTTATCTTTCATAGCAGTGAAAACTATATTTTCATGTGGTATTCCACACCTATCAGCTACTTCAAATAATTGTTTATTCTGTCTTTCTACCCAATGCCAGTTTTTTAATTTAGCTTCCTCATTTGAGAACCTAGCGGTTACAATCCAAACATCAAACCCTCTATTAACTAAATCAATAGCAAATTCTTGAACCTCTTCTTCTGAAAGGGTTGCATCATAATCTATGCTAATTTTTCTTTTCATAAAATGTAATATAATAAAAAAAATAATATATACAAGTATGGGTATGATATCTAATTTTAATGAATTCTTATTGGAAAGTAAAATAAACGAATCACAGTTTATTATTACAGATGAATTAGAAAAAATTTTAATTGAAATATCAACAAATAAAAAAGATACTTCAGGAGAAATAGCTAGAATTTTATTATCAAATCGGTTCGATGAGCATGAAAAATTAAACATTAGTTATTTCACTATAAGTGATACCAATAACAACACTATAGAATTTTATGATCCCGATAAAGCAAAATCTATGGGAATTGAAGACATTAAAGGGTCAGAAATAAAAGTGGGTAAGTTGATACGTAAACTACTTAAAATGTTTGATGAAGTTTTTACAGATAAAGATATCGAAAATTTTGTAAACACATATAAAGCCTTTTATGATTTTGAAATAAAAGGTGAAAAATTATTTGAAATAATGGATGTTAAAAAAGGCATTCCTTACTCATATAACACTTTAAACTTTAGGGAAAATAGAGGCACTTTGGATAATTCATGTATGAATGATGAAGAAGATATTTTAAATTTTTATATTAATCACACAAAAGGTAACCTAAGAGTTTTAGTTTTAAAGACTCCTAATGGTCAACTACTTGGTAGATCTCTTATATGGAAAACTATGGATAATAAAATTTTTATGGATAGAGTCTATACATCAAATGATTCAGATATTGAGGCTTTTATTAAATATGCTAAAGATAATAAATGGATATATAAACAAAAACAAAGTTATCGTAACAGAAGAGAAATGATACCCGATGATAATTACAAAAATTCACATAGGGTTAAACTTGATGTTGATGTTGATGATTTTGAACCAGGTGATGCGATCTTTTCTATAAATCATGGTGAGGTTCAATTCCCTTATTTAGATACTTTAAATATTTTTTATTGGCAAAAAGGTATTTTATCCAATAAATCTGTGTATGGGAACTATTATATACGCTTACAAAGTCAATATGGGGGTTGGGTCTGTGATAGATGTTATGAAGATGGGTTTGTAGCTTGTGATAGTCCTAATTGTGGTGAAAATGGGTGTGATGATTGTCAAGGAAATACAATCATTCCATGTGAGGTTTGTGGTGGTCTTATTTATAATTAAAAACCGTATTCTTCCTTAATATCTTTACCTTTATTTTCATTTATATTACCGAAAAGATAAATTCTATTATAGATATTTGATAATTCTTTACTCGTATTTATGATAGTTTCTAACTTACCACCATAACCTTCTTGATCGATTGCAAATAATTCACCATCTCTTTCTTCGACAATAAAACATCTACTTTTTCTGCCAAATCCAAATAGATCACCTTCGCGAAAATCTTCTAAACTGAAATGCTTAATTTTAATTTTCATTTTCCCAATTCCATTTTAAAGAGTAAATAGTAGTATAATAACTATGATCTATTTTTAAATCACTTGAGTATCCGATAAATTTTTTAATGTTTTCTCTACTCAAACCACTCTCTAAGTTTTTAAAATCTTCTTGTTTAATTATCCCATAATCAAACATTTTCAACTTCAATAAATTTATTCTTACAAATAACTCCTCTGGACTTTCATAATAATCTTTTAAACTATTAAAATTATCACAGTCCTTTTTGATATATTTCATTAATTCCCTATATGATTCTTTTTCAACTAACTTTTTATCTATGTTTTCAACATAATTTAAAGTGAATACATGAAAAACCTTTCTAGTAAAGTATTTTGGATCAGATATTTTTTTATCGATAATATTTAAATCGATATTATCCTCCGACCATAAATTACCATTTCTCCCATTTAAGTGATCAGCATAATGAAGAAGCTCGTGAGTGAGTGTCGTCTCTATATCATTACCTATAATTGAGTTCTTATTAATTACAATCAATGGGAGTATGGAATCCCTATAAAAATAAGCCATGGTTTCTGTACCATACTCATTAGTAAAATCACCATCATAAATATAAATTCCTATTTTATTATTTTCTATATTAGGATATATTTTAGACACATTTTTAATTGACTTGTAACACACTAAAGGCATAACATCATATGCTGATTCTGATTGTACAACATCAGATATTACATGGTTAAGACCCGATGGTGACTTTGGATCTGGACTATCTAAAAGTTTACACCCAACCCTAAATATTGTGAATAGTGATATTATTAGTATTATTGTATATCTGAAATTTTTCATTAGTTATTTAATTTTAATCATTTTTTTAACTGTTGTTTTAAGTCCTGGGTTAACTTTTAAAGCCTCAGGAACAATATTATGTCTGATTCGATTTCGTGTGTGATCAAGTGAAAAGTTAGATTCATCTTGAATAAACGGAACATCTTTCCTTTCACACCAATTTTCAAATACTTTTTTCTCGTTAAGTAAAAATGGTCTAATCACATTACCCCTTGAATATGGGATAACTGATTGGAAACCCCTCATACATGAGAATAGATATGTTTCAACACAATCATCCAAGTGGTGACATGTGATAACAGGAAAGTCAAATTTTGAGAAAAACTCATATCTTAAATCTGACCAAACCTTTTCTTTATTTTTTTGTGGTGTGATATCGGTTCTACCAATAGATAAATTCAGTCCTTTACTATTACAGTAATTTTTAACAAATTCTTCTGCATCATTACCGTGATCAGTATTATGGTTAAAATATAAAACATGGGGAGAGTATCGACCATTTAGTAAAAAATCTAAAATAGCCATAGAGTCCACACCACCTGAACAGGCAATCCCTACATTTTTTGGTATTTTGTTTAGAACTCTAATCATACCTACTAATCTAAGAAAAATTATCTAAACTGCCAATTTTATTTAATATATATAATAAAGTATTTTAAAGGGTTATGAAAATTAAGAGTTTAGTAAACATCCAATTTAACGTAGATATGACAACATCTATAAGTGAAAAAATTATTGGAGAGATCACAAGAGTAGAGTTCTCTGGGGATTTCCAAAGGTTAGTTGTTACTTACAAATATACATCTGAAAGTGGATCTTTAATCAAACAAGGATTTATTGAATTCAATGGTGATGAAATAGACACTTTAGATTCAACTGTTCAACAAATATTACCAAATGATTATGATACATATAATGAAAGGGATAAAATGATGTATAAATACTTAAATGGTTTTAAAATAAAAATGGCTGAAACATTTAATATTGAAGTAACTGACATAGAAATAATATAAAAGTATGAAGTATCTAAAAACAATAAATGAGCTAAAAAAGATGAAACCAAACGACAAAATCCTCGACTCTGATAAGTTAGAAGGGAAGTTGGATAAGATCACACAACATGATAATCTTGTTAATGTTGAGGTTGGAAAAGAAGGTGATTTTGTTTCCTTTTTCAAAATTGATATTCTTTTTGATATAAATAAATCAGAATATAAAATGACAGATGAAGAAACCCAAATTTTTGAATCATTAAAATGGTTTAATAAAAACGGACTTTTTGATAAAAATAATTCTCACATTTTATTAGAGTTAGGCAAAGATGATAATTTCATTTCAACTTATGAAAAACCAGATGACAAGATCTTTTATACGTCAGTTATAAATGGAGCTTATTTCTCTAATTATGAGGAAATAAATAGAATACTTAAAAAATATACATAATTTTAAAAAATAGGTATACAAAGATAATATATACTATAACAAAATAACATTTAAAATGGAAAAGAAATTTAAACACTTAAAAACTTTTGAAAGCTACGGTTCAGAAGAAAACTATAAAGAAAACCCAATGGGTAAAGAAGAAATGGTATCTATGCTTGATCAAGACAAATCTTGTGATTACACAAAAGAAGAACTAATGAAAATGTCTAATAAAGAACTAGAAGAAATGTGTTCTGGTTTAAATGAAGGATTTTTCGATTGGTTTGTTGACCTTATAAACAACATGGATAAGGGTGGGAAAGCTAAAGATTTCTTAGAAGAAATGCCAGGTAAGATTAACTCTCTTATTAGAGTTGGTAAAAAAGGTGACAAAAGAGGTTTAGATGGACAACCTTCAGAAGAAGAGATTAAACGAGCAACTCAAGAAGCTGACAAAGATGGATACTTAGGTAAATTATCAGCTAAAGATGGAAAATTGGTTTACATCTCATCAAAAGATGCTAAATCTAGATCTAAAACAACAACATCAATATAAATATTTAGGTTTTCTTTTTAAAATATACAATAAAATAACTCATGAAGATGAAAGATAACTTGAATATATCTGATGTTATAGAGAGTATTGTTTCGGAAATCGACCAAAGGTTTATGAAATATCATGATATGGATAAGAATAGTTTTAATGGGTATGATAAAGAGCGAATTAGAGCAAGACAAAACGAATTGTCTATGATTAGGAAGTTTATAAAAGAGAAATATTCTCTATAACGGTTGGCTATGCGCCGTAAAGCGTAGACAATTAATGACTATGAAAAAAGTTTAACGAATTTAAAGTAGTAAACGAAGATTATGATTCAACACGCGATGAAGAATTATCTCTTAATGTAGCTAAAGAGTTAGTAGATAGAAGTGTTCAAGAACTTTTTAAAGAGTATCAAGACATCAGTAATGTTGAACATGGAGATATATCTCCAGAAGATACTGAAAGGTTAGATAAGATAAAGAAGGATTTAAGTGACCTTTTATATGAAGTTACTAAAAAGAATATGTAATATTATTATTTATTTAAAATTCTAATTGCTTTTTCTGCACATTTTAATGTTAAACCATACCCAATATCAATTCGATCTGAATGATCTTTGTTACCTGATGTTTTAACATAATTATATAATTGACTAGGAAAAATATCTTCAATATCATCGTCTAATATACAATATGATTCTAAGTCTAAGTCTTTTTTGTTCTTATCAATCCACATTTGGATTTCCTCACCCCTAGACCTACTTTTACAAAATGGTGTTAAACCAATAATTTCACCTGGTAAACCTCTATGTTCCCACATTTCTTTCATTGTACCATCGGATCTCCAAGAACTAGAAATCACTATATAAGCACCTGTTTCATTGATTATCTTTTGTAGGTTATCAACTAAATGTTTATGGAAAATACCACCAAACTTATCATACCCTTGAGGGATGACATTTAAAACCCCATCTATGTCTAGAAATATTATTTTCATATTATACTCCGTAATGTTCTTTGAACGCTCTTAACCAAAATTTATGTTCAAAAATATACTTCTTTTCTTTCTTATCAGCTTTGTAATAAAAAACAAAGATTGTTACAAGGGCAGCGAGTGGGATAAGAAATGATAAAAAGAATAATGGAAAGATGAATAAATATACCATAAGTACAAGTAAAACATATTGATGTCTCCCTAGTTTCTTTTTCTTGTCACCTTCCTCAACAACTAGATCTTCAATTTCATTTAGTATCTTACGTTTAGAAGCAGCAACATTATAATCATCAGTTTCTTCACGAAACTTGACTTCTTTATCGAAAATATCTTTTACTTTATCTTTTTTCTTTTTAAACATAATTGGGTTTTTGGGTTTGTAATTACTCAAATATAAGCATAATATATTGGTTATACAAATATTTTAACATAATTTATATATTTTTATTTAAACCATCTTACTTTCCATTTCTGTTTTATAATTCCATTTTTTATAATTAGATTTTAACTTATCACTTATAATCATAAATCCCATTCCTATGAATGGACTACATAAAAGAGATAGTATCCCAATACCATTCCCAACACCTTGAGTACCTTCACCTGTCATTATATCAGGGAATGTTAAGATTATTAAAATCGGTATAGGAGATAAGGATATTGGAATCATCAGAACCCCAATCCACGTTACACCAAAGAAGAACCAAAAAGGGTAAATTATACTTAATAATATTTTTTTCATTTCATTAATTGTTTTTTATAATTTCAAAATATCTTTCTCTCAACATTCGGAGGTATAAATAGTTATCCATACCATAATTACCAATTGCCCACATATCGTTAAACTCAACTACGACATTCTCACCACTTTCCAATATTCCTACATCAATAGTATAACATCTTGGGAAATCAGTATTCTCATTAATAATACTTTCAACATATTTGTAGTTTGGAGATATCTTAAAATCACCACTATAATTCCGAGAATCTTCGACCTCATTATTTCGTATATAACACCTCCATTCTGATACAATGGGTGATTCGAATGGTTTATAACTAAGAACCTCAGTATCGTCAGAAATATTTGAAATAGATGCATGTATCATCTTATCTAACACAAACCCTGTAAATAGTTTTATTTCAATAGGCTTTATGAAAATATCTTCACTTTTAGATATTTCTTTAGCTTCTTTAAGTGTTATTATTTTTGATTCTCTATTTGAGTTTCTAGGCACTCTTATATCAGTTAAACCTATTCGATTAAAAACCTCTTTCATAAACTCAACAGATCCCACGAATAAATTATTTTTTATGAGCATATCATACTTACCACTACAAACATCTTCGAGAGTTTTTAATTTGTAGTCTAGACCCATATCAATTGCACCATAAAGAGCACATGCAGTATCAAAGTGATACGGTATATTGTCATTATTTGATTGTAAATATATCATAATTTTAATTTTAATTTTAATTTTAATTCTCTCTACCCAATAGCTAAATAGTATATTCTTGAACCTTATTTTTATTTTTTATTTTCAAATCAGTGTGGACTTCAAAACCATAATCTTCACATATCTTTTTTACTGAATTACCACTGACTATTTCCATTTCGAAAATAGGATCTGTGTTTTTTGATAGTAAATATAACATAGTCTCACCTTTATGATCAAAAATAATACTAATACTTTTTTTATTTTCATGTTCAGATATTATACCTAAAAAATATTGATCGTCACTAAAGAACATGATAGAATTCATTAAAGAACCATGTAAATGAGATCTAAGATCTCCTAATTTACCACTTATATATTGACACCCCTTTATAAGTACATCGTCCTTAACCCTATTAAATCCTACATCTTTATCGTTATATGAAAGATTCCAATAGACTTGTGAAGTAGAATCAAGAAGTAAACCATTCATAGGTTTAGGATACCCATAATGGTGACCAAATGTAATAGTAGTGCTATTTATATTTAATATAAGTAGGTCTCTTCCTTTTTCTTTATCTTTTAGTTTATATATCTTCATAATTATAATTTAATTCTAAGACCCATATGAACATTAAAGTTAAAATGTCCAAGTATTCTTTTAACTGAATTATAAGGGTCGTCCGTAACACCTGGAATATTGTAATTAAAAAAATCACCACCTATAATTAAACTTATTGATTTTTGGTTTTCACTTATTATACCCAAAACATCTGATTCTTGGTTTTTATCTAAGAAATGATGGTGTGAGAAAAGAGGACTATTCTTCAAATATTTTAAACTACAACGAAAATATTCACAATTTTTTATATAAACATCATTAATTATTTCAAAATCCATATAACCAAAATTCCATTTAGATGGGTAATAATCACCATTAAATACTTTATTGGTTCTACCAAAAGAAATAGACTCTTTATCACCAACTCTTAAAACTATTAATCTATATCTTTTATTAATAAGTTTATATATCTTTAGTCTGTGTTTATATATCTTCATAATTTAACTTTAAGTGAATGTCCCATTATCATGGATTTATATATTCTCATAAGTTAAATATATTAAAAAATAATTTATAAACCAACTCATACTTTTAATATATACGGTATGAGAATCAAACTATTTGAGAATTTTAGTAATGATAATTGGGAAATATCACCAGATAATTCTGCAAACTGGGCAAATTTAACAATAGATGAAAATGGTGATTACACATTCTTCCATAAATCTAAAAGAAAATTATCTGTTATTGATCCAAGTAAATACGGAAGTAATGTTTCAAATATAACAAGTAAAACTGAATTATCATCAATGTCTAAAGTTGGTGGTATGTCAATGTATTATACTGATAAAAATATAGGAGAAGCGGGAACTGGAGATTACACTCATGTAGTTAAAATAGACAAATCAAAAGTTTATGATTTTAATGTAGATCCTAATAATTATTGGGAAGAAGCTAAAAGAAAAATAGGGAAAGGTCCGAAATCACCCAATGATCAGATATCATGGGTTACTAAATTAGCATGTGAAGATGGGTGGGATATGGTTGTATCTTTATGGATGAAAGATTTAACACGAGCTCAAACTACTAAGAAATTAGTTCCTTTTGATCACTCTTATAGTGAGGGTAACATAGTTAAGAAATCTCTTGGTAAAGATTATACGTCTAATGCTGAAAAGGGTTGGAGACCATTTATACCAGATGATAAAGATGAAGAGATTCAAGGTTATCTATATAGGTTAGAAATGAAGAAGTATAGATATGGTGTATATGATACTTTATACCATTTACGATCAAACTATAATAAGTATACAGAAAAAGAAGTTATCAATATTATCAATAACTCCAATATTAAAGAAGAAGATAAAGAAAACCTTCTAAATATCCTTTCACAAGAAAATGAAAATTATAAGTCTGTAAGGTAATTTACTCTACTAATTCAAAGTTTATTTCCCTTTTCATTAAGTTAACATCTAGTACTTTAACAGTAACCTCATCACCCAATCTAATTTCAATTTCTTCACCATCTTCATCTTGTGAATAAATTCGATATTTATCAGGGTCTATAGTATAAGATAAATTATCTTTACCTACTAATCCCTCACATTTATTATTGATAAGTTCAACATATATCCCCCAGTTTAAAACACCAGTTACAACCCCTTTGAATTCCTCACCTTTCTTATCCATTAAATATTCAACTTGTTTGAATTTAATTGAACTTCTTTCTGCTCGTGAAGCATTTAATTCTTTATAAGAGCACCAAGTACATTTATCATTTAAACTAGTTGGGTTAATATCTGACTTAGGTTTCTCTAAGTATTTGAATAATAACCTATGTACTAATAAATCTGGATACCTACGTATTGGTGAAGTAAAGTGTGTATAGTTATCAAAACCTAGACCATAATGACCAATATTCACAACTTCATACTTTGCTTTACTCATACATCTAACCGAAAGTTGTTCTACCATGTTTTGTTCGGGTTCTCCCTTAACACTTTCAAGTAGTTTATTTAAATTAGCTTTTATATTATCAGTTTCTATATTTAAATGGTGTCCGAACTCATTTACAATTACTGATAACTCTTGTAATTTTTCTTCATTAGGTTCATCATGAGTTCTATAAACAAACGATTTACTTTTATCCGAAATAAACTTAGCTACTCTTTTATTAGCAAGTAACATAAATTCTTCAATCAGTTTATTAGCATCTTTACTTTCTTTAAAGTAAATATTCAATGGTTTGCCCTCATCGTCTAATTCAAAATATGCTTCTGATTTATTGAATGAAATCGAATGTTTCATTCTTCTTTTCCTAATCTTTTTAGCTAACCTATCAAGGAGTAATACTTCTGATCTATAATCATCTGTTTCACTATTATCACCATTCTCAATCATGTCTTGAGCATCTTCATAAGCGAATCTTCTATCTGAATAAATGACTGTTTTCCCGTACCACTCATTTAATATTATACCATCATTATCTAACTCAAATACTGATGAGAAAGACAACTTCTCTTCATTTGGTCTAAGTGAACATACTCCATTTGATAACCGCTCAGGTAACATAGGAATAACTCTATCGACTAAGTAAACTGAGGTAGCTCTTTTATAAGCTTCCTTATCTAATTCGGTATCTTCCTTAACATAATGTGATACATCTGCTATGTGAATTCCAACTTCGATATTACCATTTTCTAATCGTCTAACACTTAAAGCATCATCAAAATCCTTAGCTGATTTTGGATCTATTGTAAAGGTTGTTACATCTCTAAAATCTCTTCTCTTTTCAATTTCCTCTTTAGGTATTTCAAAATCTACTTTATCAGCTTCATCTTCAACATTATTAGGGAATTTAAGATCAAACCCATACTCATAAACTATTGAGTTCATTTCAGTATCATTATCTCCTGGATACCCTAGTGATTCTATAATTTCACCATTTGGATTTTTAGCATCGGAATACCACTTTGTTATTTTACAAAGTACTTTTTCACCATGTTTAAAATTTTCGAGATTTTTTTCGGGAATGAATATATCCCTACACATTTTTTTAGAATCGGGAATGACAAACCCGTATGTTTTATTTTTCTTCTTTGATATAGATAATATTCCAACAAACTGATCAGTTTTTCTTTCTAGAACTTCAAGAACTTTACCCTCGATTTTTCCTGGTTGTTTAGATGGGATTGTTTGAATTTTTATATGGTCTCCGTTTAATGCTTGACCAATATTTTTTTTGTATATGTAAATATCTTCTTCGTCTTGTCTTAGTAGATATCCACTTCCGTAGGAGTTTGTTTGAATTACTCCTTCTATTTCTATCTGTTTCATATACGATATATAGTATATTATTAAGTATATGTTTAATTATTTAATTTAAAAATATGAAAAACCTAAAAGATATAAAGTTTACCCAACTAACCTTCTCCCCCCACCAGGTAGTAGATTGACGTTACTTACTTCCCCATTTTTCTACCACAACCCATACAATAAACCATTGGTTTACCATCGAATTTCATAGCAAGTACTTGAACATCACATTCCTTTATACAAAAATCTGATTTTTTCTCAGGTATATTACTTTCAACGGTTTCGATAGCACATGGCTCACATTGTCTCGATAATTTATCTCCTATAAAATCTTTTTTACATGAAGCACATTTATTGATATAATTACCAGGAGCATAACCCGATATTGGGTATTTGTATTTTGATTTTGATTTTGATTTTTTTTCTGACATATTTTTAGTTTTTTGTTAAGTCACGAAGAATAAATTCGTTCATTTTTTTCTTAGCTTCTTCACGGGTTTCACATAATAAAAATGGGGGGGGTGTTAAATATAGAGATATGA
>Ga0307980_1000712_pt1 | contig 14914 bp, 14 predicted proteins | sample OrgLakmetage1060_FD_201817 | JGI IMG/M metagenome (GOLD analysis project Ga0307980, IMG submission 201817) | Saline water microbial communities from Organic Lake, Antarctica - #1060 | ecosystem: Environmental > Aquatic > Non-marine Saline and Alkaline > Saline | place: Antarctica: Organic Lake... | reverse complement strand
TTTTTGCTTCTGCATCCGCTCGATCATCTATTAGCAGTAGCTCAAAGTCGCTCATGGTCTGGTCTAGCACGCTCCGAACGGACTCTGAAAGAAATTTCCCGGCTCCATGGACGGGAAGAAGGACACTCACCAAGGGCATCTGACCGTTATCTACTCTATTGATAATAAACAATTTGTACTTGGGGCCGCAGGGTTCATAGGAGTCAGCTAACAAAAGCACTTATCAACGACGGATTTGAAGTTATTGAAATTGATTCCTTCGACGAGAACCTCTATCCATCCAAGAGGAGGAGGAGGGGTCTCGCTCTGCACTCCAAGAGGAAGGCCTGGAGTCTTTTGAGACAGACGAGAACCTCGTTGAATGATCTCAATCGTTCCCGATGGTCAAGAATGCGACTAAACAAGGCCTCAAGTCAGTAAAAGACCCGGCCGAATCAGAAAAGAACTTCGATTCCTTAAAGAAAAAGGCCAGCGCAGAAGTGTTGAAGTTTTTCTGCTCCACCTCTCCGAATCAACACGAGGTTGGTGACAGAGCCACGCGGTCGGAGGCACAACGTACTATGAGATCGACTCCCAGCTCGCAATCTCTGGTCTTCGACCAAAATGCCCATATGCAGCAAGGGGTCGGTACTTAGTTTCTAGAAGTCTAAGCCTCTCGATGATTGCGGCGGGCCGCAAGTCGAAATTTGCTTGAACAAACTTTTGAATCTCCTCATCAGAGGAAGTATTCGTACCAAAGGTCTCTATCTTGAGGCTTACTGGCTCAGCTTTTCCTATTGCATACGCGACCTGAAGCTCGGCTCGTTTTGCAAGCCCTGCCGCAACAAGGTTTTTTGCGACCCATCGCATTGCATATGCTGCCGATCTGTCGACCTTCGAGGGGTCTTTGCCACTGAATGCACCGCCGCCATGCCTAGCCGCACCCCCATAAGTATCAACAATAATTTTTCTTCCAGTTAGACCTGCGTCTCCAGCTGGCCCTCCCAAAATGAAGCTGCCCGATGGATTTATGTAGAAGGTGGCTTTGTCTGTTCCTAGTCCATAGCTTTCTAGAACTGGAAAAACTACTGTTTCAAGAACAGCTTCGCGTATTTGATTTTGACTGACTCCAGGATTGTGTTGGGTTGACACCACAACAGCTTCAACTCCGACAGGTCGATCGTTTTCATACCTCAAGGTCACTTGAGTTTTACCATCTGGTCGAAGAAAATCAACGACATTCGACTTGCGAACATCGGTTAGCTTTTCTGCCATTCGATGGGCCAGCACTATCGGCATTGGCATAAGTTCAGGAGTCTCATCAGTAGCGTAGCCAAACATGATTCCCTGATCACCTGCGCCTAGTCGATCAAGAGGATCCTCACTCCCCTCTCGGGCTTCCATGGAATTATCGACGCCGCCAGCAATCTCGAGAGATTGCGCCCCAACTGATACGGTTACCCCGCAACTATTTGCGTCAAACCCCATCTCGCTAGACGTGTAGCCAATGTCGCGAATTACTGACCTAACAAGCTCAGGAATCTCAACATAACCCTCTGTCCTAATCTCACCAGCAACATGTATTAGGCCAGTGGTTGCAAGCGTTTCAATGGCGACCTTTGAATTTTTGTCCTGCGCAAGTAGGGCGTCGAGGATTGCATCAGATATCTGATCACAAACCTTGTCGGGATGACCTTCGGTCACAGACTCCGAAGTGAATAAGTAGCTCATTTCTCTCCTCGATTGGACCAAAAATCTTTAGTCTAGGCCATCGTTCGAACTTTTAAGATTAGCGAGAATGCGTGCCGCACACACAGGCCGACTGGTTAGGATTTCCGAATAGCCATTACTCTACGGAGTAGGTCATCCACAGATATTTCTAATCGATGACAACTCATCACCAAGAACGCAGGTTGTGGCCTTCTCCGACTTGTGACCTAGTGTTTTCGACGCGATCCCTGAGTCAACATATGCAGTTATAAATGCACGGAATTATTGAGGAAAGGGCTAGCTAATCGATTTGCTTTTCAAGGGCCAAAAAACGACTGTAGTTGAAGCGGTGACACGTCTAAGTTGATGTTATTTTGTTCACGAACAAGCCTCATGACGCCCGATGTTTTGGGAATAACCCAGGATCAAAAGGGTGCAGGAGAGATATGGCAATGCTGGCACTCTTTGAACACGGAGCTGTTATGAAGCGCAGAAATAAAGATTCTCCTTGGTGCAGTTGGCCTCTCCACCTCAAGAGGGGTAACCTCAGAAAAGCTGCGTAGGTATTGAGTGAGAAGAATACTCAAGAAGTATGTGTCAAAAAAGTTCCAGTACGCATTGCTGAGCCACTTGAGGACGATTAATTTGATGTGGATAAATCCGTTCCGCAATTTTCGAGCAAAGGGATTTTTAAAGTTTCTAGTAGACAAACGAACTGCCTCTGACCAATTACCCACTCCTTACGGACTTTACCGACTCGGCGGGCGTGATGTCTGGTCACTATTTCCATCAGGACTTGGTAGTCGCCCTGAAAGTTTGTGAGGGTCACCTATAACAGTTGCCTGGCTATCACCCTTGACCGCAGAGACTGAAGTGGGAGCTCCGGGCTTAGTGGCAGCAACAACGATTTCTGGGTCTTCGGTTAGTTCAACCTGAACACTGCCGTCGACAGTTGCTCTGCCGAGTTCAGTCACGGCGGTTCCGATGACCTGGTAGATCATGGCGCCGGCCTTTATTGAAGAGTTTGTGAGGGTCACGGTTATCGGTTTGCCGGCAGCGGTATTTGGAACCGTGGCACTATCGCCGGAACCCAGAATCCACGAAACCAAAAGTGAGAAGAAGTAGTTATTGTCGCCTTCAATCAGATTCGACTGCCGCTCGGTGTCTTTGAAGTAGCGGACGGTTATAACTGTGCCGGCGGTGAGCGAACCAGCTGGAATCTGAACCGTGGCCGAGGTGCCAGAAGGTGTGTGAGTGATGGTGGTATCGACGCCAGTTGAATCACTAGCGGTAAAGGTGCTGGCAGCTTCCAGGGTCGCTTCATCGACACCAAATAAGGAATTCTGCACCCAACGCGCATAGAGGGTTCTAGATCCAAGGGGCGTGTAGGTTTCTCTGCCATCGCCGATCTTGCTGCCGCCAGTTGCAGCGTCATACCAACCAAGGAATGAGAAGTTTGGCCTAATAGGAGTTGGCAGGGTTATTGACTCCCCAATAGCAACGCTGCCAATGCCAGAGCCAATTTCTCCGCCCTTTGAGTGATAACTCAAGGTGTAGTTACCATCGGCCCAGATCGCATAAAGAACATCGTCAGCGGTGGGCTGGAAGGTCGATAACACCGAGCCGCCGATAGAAGTCGCCCAGCCAGAGAAGGTGTAGCCGTCTCTGTTATAGCCGGCACTTAACGCGGTTGGAAGCAACATGTTTCCAGTTCCAACCGTGAAGTCATCTGAAACACCTGGAGTCGATGAGGATCCGCCTTGCCAGTCATAAGTGACGTTATAAACATTCGCGTCCCAGACCGCGCTAAAGCTCTTAGAGCTAGAAGCGACCGTGAAGGTTGTGCCCACTCCATAGGTGAGCACCGAATCACTCCAACCGCCAAATGTGTAACCAGTCTTAGTTCCAGGGTTTGGCATTATTAGCAATTGGCCAATTGTTTTAGTTTGATTCGAGATTGCATTGGAGCCACCGAGTGAATTAAAGCCCATGTTGTATTCGATGGCAGTCCACTTTGCATAAAAGAGGTAACTGGTGGCAGAGATGACCGTTGTGGTAGCCGCGGTCTTGAGTGACGCCGATTGATCTAACCAGCCATCAAATAAGTAGCCGGCCCCAGTTGGGACAGCGTTCAGTGTGATGGTTTGCCCGTCCGAGCAAGTGCTATCACCTCCGACACATTCGGAATCGGTTTGGGTATCTGACCCGGAGAATGCCCCGCCGGCAAGTGCGTAACGAACTCCGAACACCCTCGCCCACTGAGCCGTGAAGGTTGGGTTGGTCTCACCAAGAATGTAGCTATCGCCGCCCTGATAAACAGTTGACCCATCCGACCAACCAAAGAACTTGTGATCGACGCCGTCAGCATGTAAGAGGCTAACAATTTCGTCAATGACTCCGGTTGAGAGTGTCACAGAAGCTTCTCAGTTTACCCAGCATCAGTTGGGAAAGTTGGTACTCGACCGTATAGGCCGGAGCTCGCTGGGCACTTCTTAAGTCTTTTCTGTTCAGGGAACTAGCCGCGGCGCAATAGGTGTCGAGAACTCTCGAGATTAAGAGCTCACTTGGGCTCTCCGATGTTGCGGTCCGGTTTGTATTAATCACCTCAGGCTCTGCGAAACAATAGACTGTAAATTTAATCTGAAAGATTATGCGCAACCCAAATAACTCACATCAGACTCTCGGTCACCCAACTATAAAAGATGATCGTGCATTTTGCTCCTTCTAAAATTATCAACTTCACTCCTGCGGAATCGAACCGAAAAAAGCGGTTCCTCTAGGAGCGACCCTTCACGAGAGAAAAAGAAAACAAAAGACGCTAATGTAGTTCTTGAAGAGCCTTGGGCTACGCTATAGTGAGCAAAATTCGGGAAGTTGGATCATGAATCAAAGTTTTCTTGAAGAACTTAAGACGTGGATAAAAATGAAGCCTTCCTTGCGGCACAACTGGCGTTCTCGTTCGAGAATCTAAGCCCTCATGACAACTTTAGAAGACTCGGATGGAATACGTTCCTCTATGAAACTCTGTCTGGTTTTGTGACGGGTCGCGACATACTAATTCTCGGAGGCTATAAAGGAGAATCTGCTTCGGAATGGTGTAAGCACGGCCCACTTGCAACTCATATTTTTGAGCCCATAGATGAGTTCTCAAACCTTCTGAAGAGTCGTTTTGAGCGCGATGACGTGCATGTTTACAACGTAGCTGCTGGCGCGCGCAACGGCGAAGTTACACTCAATTTGGAGAATGATTCCACCGGAACCAGGGCACTAGGGACTTCGGTAATTTGTGAGCAAATTTCCCTGAACGATTGGCTTCAGACAAAAAACCTAAAAATGGGGCTGACTGAAATTAACATCGAAGGCGGTGAGTACGACCTATTTGAGAGCTTGTCCAAAGACAGCATTGAACGGCTTGGGGCCATTGCTATTCAATTTCATTTTAGCGACGAGCAAACAGCCAAAAGAAGGAGTGCGATTCAGTCGAGACTAAGGGAATCGCATGTAAATATTATTGATCTAGATCTAGTATGGGGCATTTGGATTCCTAGGGCACAGGGTAACTAACGCTTTTTTACCGTGGTGAAAATGAAGTAATACTCCTTAGGAAAGCGATAGTACAGGTCGTAATCTCAGCAAGCCGGCGACGTAGATGGCGAACTTTTTTCTGAAGTAGCGCCAGAACTATTTATCTATAGGTAGCCCGTATGCCACCATGCTGTTCATTCAAGGCGTCCTAGTTGACGTGACCGCCCACCGCATTGCGCCGCGAACCTAGCTGCAGTCGCCCCACCACATAGCTTGCCCAGCAAACAGTGTGGATAATATCATAGCAAGGCTCTCGTCTTATGTAGCGGATGTAGATACCAAGTACGTTGCCAGCTGGATCTAGGCCTACGCGCCAAGCCCTTGAGAGTAACTGCTCTCTAGAAATCACTTGCCCCGGGTGAAGAGTAAGGAACTCAAACGTCGTGGACTCTGTTAACGTGAAGCCGTGCCCCATGCCCACGGCCGTGACCCTGGGGGTTAGTAGATCTAGCGCCGCCTCGCCATAGACAAGGGTTAATTCAGCCTGGGCTTCGTTGGAATACCTAATGCGGCGCTTTGAACTTGTCAGTAGCTTCTCGAAAGAAAAGGGCTTTAGCATGAGAGTAAAATCTTGCCTCCTTAGCACTGGTCGAGAAAGCTTTGCCAGCTTGGGAATCAACAGCCACGATTTGCACGCATGAGGTTCAAGAGCGCATCTGCCGGAGAGAGGCAATCTAGACTTCACTTCGTTTGCACTCGGTTGAAGTCTTTTATTGAGAGTGATTAGGGGTGATTCTTACCAAAAATCAAAACCACAAAGTCCCAGAAATTTCCGTTCTCAATCATTTTAGGTTCAGAACAGCGTTTTTTCCTCGGGTACTACTTAAGTCTCAGGTCGTTTTCAGGGCCTTTCTCGAACTAGAAGGGCTAATCGATTCCGCGCCACACGCCATCTTGGAGCACTAGCCAGAATGAAGGCTTTTTTTTTCAACCCTAGAAAGCACTGATAGCCTGCTCAACAGATGGGTGAAAGAAGGGCTCAGAGTTGGTGACCGATAAAGTGATAATCGTTTGCATGTTCGACAGCATCCACTCAGCCCGATGGTTAACTCAGTTTCAAACTCAAAAAATCGACTTCCTTCTTTTCCCAAGTTCACCTCATAGAAGAGTTCACCCTGAGCTTGAGAGATTGCTGTCTGGTTCCGAGGCTGCAACCTTCCGGTTAGTCCCGCTTGCCCGCTACTTCGCTCTTCCTCTCTGGCTCCTAGACAAGTTCGCTAATAACTTTTTTCGTGGGTCACTTTTGAAAGCTGCGATCAGAAGCTTCCAGCCCAGTGTTGTTCATTCTCTGGAGCTTCAGAACGCGGGTTATGTGACCCTCAGGGCTTTACCTACTGGAAAACCAAAAGGCCTTAAGTTGTTGGTCACCAATTGGGGTAGCGACATATTCTGGTTTCAAAGGTTCCCAAAGCACAAAGTAAAACTCCAAAAGCTTTTGCGGCTTGCGGATTTTTATTCTGCAGAGTGCGAGCGAGATATCGTCCTTGCAAGGAACCTGGGTTTCACCGGTCAAGCGATGCCAGTCATACCAAACGCAGGTGGCTTCTCTGAAGCTGACTTCGCGATTCCACGACTTGACCCAAGTGAACGCAAGACAATTGCCCTCAAGGGCTATCACGGCTGGGTGGGTAAGGCCAAAGTATCCCTCGAGGCAGTCAGAGAAATGTCAGAAGAACTACAGGGCTACAAGATCATCGTTTACTCGGCCAACCGATCTGTCTTGAAGCTAGCAAAACAAATCTCCAAGCAAACAGGGCTCGAGATCAAGGCATTCGGTAAAGGGACCATGAGCCACAAGCAGGTTCTGGAGATGTTTGCAAAATCAAAGATATATGTTGGCCTATCTGATAGTGACGGAATCAGCACCTCTATGTTAGAAGCCATGGCAATGGGGGCTATCCCGGTTCAAACCTCAACTGCTTGTTGTGACGAATGGTTTGGCGACAGTGGAGTTGCCGTGCACGAGATAACGGTTTCAGCAGTCAAGAATGCCATCAGAGAAGGCCTTAAGTTGTCCGAAGATCCCGCCAACGCTGAGAAAAATTTAGAAACCATCAAGACCAGAGCCAGCGCAGAAATGGTGAGGAAGATCGCTCTTACTTTCTACCAATAAACGCACCCCATAATCTCCAAGGACTGACAATCCCCACCGGATCATAAACAAATAAGCACTTTTCTTTCAACAGATAGTTTTTGTTAAATAGTCATCGAAAATCGGGCTTGGCAGGTTGCAAAACTCCAACAAATAATTCCCGTCATTTCATCAGGATCACAGCGGGAGTGCCATGGGTTTTGGTAATTCCTGCTCCACCGCTTCAAATCGGATGTTCTGTTTTGTATTTGGCTCGCTGCCTGGTGCTCGGTCCTTGGCAGCCTAATTGGTGACCGCAAATCGCACATGCACACTAAAACTTAGCCGACCAATAACCTCGACGCATGGCACAGCACCCACTTCCATAATGCTGGCGAGCGCTGGTGCTAAGCTTATTTTCAATGAAACTTGTTATCTTTTTTGCAGATATGCTGCGAGCCAATCTTCTATTCGTTGAAAACAAGGCGTCACGTCGTGATGACCTTGAAAAGCTCTTAGAGAGCATAGGCGGGACTTTTTTTTCCAATTGCATAACTTCCGGGCCAGACACCCCAAGAAGCACGGGAATCTTATTCACTGGAAAGACACCAAAAGAGAGCGGACTTCAGACTCGGTCAAAGTGGCCTGGGCCTTATTTAAGGCCAGATCAAAAGACTCTATTTTCATGGGCACTGAGTGAGAAGATACCAATAAAAGTAGTCGATAAAAGCATTGAACATTCCGGGCTTTTCTTCCCTCAAGAGCTGCAGATGCAGGCCAGCTTCTTCCCCGACCTAGATTCGCTTGCGATGAGTGAAGAGTCGCATCGAAGCAAGGATCTCAAAATATTTTTTATAACAAGCGACACCTATCATGACGTTGTGTCCCATCGGCATGCTCACAAATCCTCCCACGGGGCGGGATCAAAATTAATTGCTGCTGAGCTGAAAGAAGTTATATCCTGCCTTGAACTAGCTCCCGGTGACCAATTGATTCTTTACTCGGACCATGGCTGCAAGCTATCGAATGACAAATTTGATAGCTATAGCCTGATGGATAGAGATAGATCCCAGGTTGTTTTTTTTCACTCACAGTTCAAGGACCCAAAACTATCTATGGAAAACAGTCTTTTTTCAATGGTGGATCTGCACGTCATTATTTCAGGGCTGATAAAAAACCTGGCTCTCACTGGAACAGCCGGTAAGAATGGCTTACTGGAGCTCCCCGAGGCCAGGGGCATGGTTCACGTCGAAGATCATGATGCATATTCAACAAAAGTTGGCGACCTAGTAAGGAAGTGGGCAGTCTTCTCCAAAGGCTTCGAGTACTACGAATCTTTAGGAAAAGGTCCTGTGGTTAAGTTCCACGCTCCAACCAGTCAAGCGGGTTGGCTGAACGCTATTTCTATGTCTCAAGATCACCTAAGTAAGCACGGGTCCAACTACGCAGAACTAAAGTATGACCTCGATAACCTTACAGTTGGCTTCACGAAAGTCCCTCAAGAGAAATTGGCATTTTGGCGACAACTTGCGTCATCAAAAAACGTGGGAACCAATACCAAGAGTCTCTTCTGGAGGATCGTAACCCTTAAAAAAACTTTCATGAGACGAATTTCTCCTCACCTAAGAGGCTTCATCAGAAAACCCTCTCGAGTTGTTTCGAAGAGCGGTTCGAAACAACGTCTAGAAACTTAGGCAAAGACAAAGTTGGGTGTTGTCTTTTCTGCCGGCGCGCAACAGAAAAGGCGGAGATTGAATTATTTGAAGTTTGTAAAGTCAGGAGCCGACAAAAAAATGTTTCGTTGCGCTAGCATCTCACTCGATGCAAAGTCAGGGGAAATCTTACGTGCTGCCATTATTATTAGTGAAACTGGGTACCTAACACGCTCACCATCAGTACATTAACCTGTTCGCCAGGAACTTAGCTTTAGTGGTATAAAGTATTTTCAAGGAATGAACCAAGTCTCGCCAATCAGTCTCCTCCGACCTTAGCCCGGTTCTCCCAGATTTGAGAGAATCGGAGCTCTAAAACGCGTCGGTAGCCCAGTCAGTCAAGCCAGAAGTGACCGCGCTACAATTTTTCGAAAGCTGCAACTGTGGTTTGGGAACAGGGACCACTGGCAATTATGAATTCCTTCATCAGCATCATCGCCAAGTCGGTAGGTGAGACGATTGAGCTTTAGCTTGGCGAAGCCCGATGTCTAAAGAAAAATAAACTGCGCAAACTTGGCCATATTATCTTATCCGCAAAGATTAATCACCCGAGAAATGGGGTTAAATCCTCTTTTGTCCTTCAAGCCCAGGCCGATGTTTAAAAATATGGGCTTACACGTTTTCCGACTAAAGTCAGCAGTCGACTTAGTTGATTGTAAGCGCGGCCCCCTAGTGAAAACCTCCTGTCGTGGTGTTACGGGAATCTTGGTTTCAGGTACCGATTAATTTTTACCGGGAACGTTACAGCCGCTTCAATCTTCAAAGCAATGTCGCTAATTCACCTCTCCTCGTTTCTAGCTTGCCCAACCTCCTGGAGGTGGATTTCGGCGGCCCTGGCGCGTATTACAGAGGAGCTGATCCCGACAGTTCTTGGATACATCCTTAGGAGCTCGCTCGGGACCAAGTTACGGTTGTCGTCTCCATGAACCAACAGTGCACATCTATGCTCCATCAAAAAGTCTTCGTCTATCACCCAGGGTGATTCGACAACATCCGTCACCAAGCCCAAAGCCAGCATCACAATTTTCCGCTCTTCGAAGGTCAACTCGGGCAAGTAGCCCTTATGGATTTGAATCTCTAAGTCCGAAGTAAGTGCCACAACAACTTTACCCAGTCTGCTAGCAGACTCTAAGAGTGCAATATGCCCATGATGCAGAATCGTCGCTGACATGTCAACCATGACCCTTGCCTCGACATGGACCTCCGCCTTCGCTGTCAAGTCGGCTCTTTCAACTTCAAAAGCGAATAAGGGTTTTTCGATGAGCCCCGAGACTGCAGGTACCCGAGGGCCGAGACTACAGTTGTTTCGGCGTCTGCATCCCTGGGTTCATAGCGCACAAGTGGAATATCTGCCGCGAGGTGACCTCTAAAAGCCGTTGAAATAAGCGATTGCTCGTCCATGCCGTAGATCAGTACGTCAGAGAAGGTTGTGAGCAATATTTGCTTGTTTTCCTGAACCTGGCCGACCATGTCTGAATGATCTGAAACTATCCCAGAAATAGACTGAATTTGACTGTACGGCCCAGTTACGGATTTACGTTCATGGGTTTCATAATTCATGTAGAAGATCGAACTCAAATTCTTGGGGAGCTCTTTTGATGCCACGAAACAGCCTCCCGTGAGCCCAAATAGACCCTTACAGGAAGAAAACCCAACGACATCAGCTAATTCATGCCCAGCTTCCAGGCCCACCGATGCCACCCCGTCTAGCGCCAACTTCGCACCCAAATTCCCAGCTATGGCTTTAAGAGCGGAAATCTGGAGCAGATAGCCTTTGCCTGTCTCTACTGGTGTAGCCAACAGCCAGTCGAACTTTCCGATCAAATCGGAGTCTGGTGGCGCAAAAATAGCGTCAGTCACATACTCCCCGCGGCTAGCCATTGCGAAAAGACGTCGAGAGTAGAAACCGGTGTCAATTACCAGAACGCGCCCAAACAAAAAATTTTCTACCATGATCTGATTGGCAAGACTCCCGGACCCTTGGGCGCTGATTAGGTATTTCTGACCCGTTTTTTTCAGCAAGAACTTCTTCACAACTTCAGCTTGGTGGAGGAACACTTCATCCCCCCTACCAAAACTCGTCGCCAATTCACCCACCGACTGTGCTGTCATTTGCGCCGGTCCTGGGGTCAGAAATAATCGCTCAGTTGAATCATGCATCCTTTTCCTCCAGAATCGCTTTTTTAAACTCCATGGCCATCGCCTCGTGAGATTCCCGAGGTCTCGGCAGCTCGGGAGAGGTTTCAAAATTAGTTATGCACTCCACAGCAGACTTCGAGACGACTAAGAATGCCCTTAACTCGTCCGTAGTCGTGGCAAGCCCTGCGGTAATTCCTGTAATACCTGCAATGGCCTCCCGTATGTTTAGGCTTGGGTCCGCTGTGGCTTGTCCGCCAACGGAAGCGTGACCACGATTGTTTAAGACCACGTATGACAGATTGGGGCTTTTTTTCAGCGCTGTGATTCCGCCCATGTGCATTAAGAAAGAGCCGTCTCCGTCTATGACCTTAAACCTTATGTTGGGGTGACTTATGGCAAAGCCTTGGGCTATCGAGACCACATGACCCATCGCGCCAGTGACCATAAACAGGTGGCTTGACATGCCCTTGGACTTACAGACTGCGTACATCTCTCTAGCAATGTGTCCCGTAGTTGCAATAAAAAAGGTGTCCTCAAGCTCGGCAACTACCTCTAAAAACTCCCGACGAGAAGGCACAGCTTGATGCCATGACTCACTTAGGACAGGCTGTGTTTTCGGTGCAAAAACAGCACCCCTTCTCACCAGAAGGGCAACGGGTGCCTGCCTGAGGAGTGCAAGCTCCATCGCATTGACTAAAAGTTCGGGGCTAAGAGGATTGTTTTCGTCACAGACCTGCGGCTCAGCTCCCAACAGCTGAAGTAAACCTTGAGTAATCAGTCCCATGGAATTGTGTTGCGGCTCATCCTGCTGAGAATCGTCGACCTGATCGGTTTCCCCTCTCCAGCCGACGATTAGCACCATGGGGCAGGCGTAGACTTTTTTATGGGCCAAAGACATTAGAGGGTTTATTGCGTTTCCCAGCCCAGAATTTTGCATGTAAACAAGTGGAACCTTTCCCGATAGCAGTGAGAAACCCGCGGCAGTGGCAACTGCCGCACCTTCGTTGACCGCCGTTATGTGGTTCGCGTCCAACGGAATCAGGCTGGTAAAAGGAGAGAGCAGGGAATCAGGCACCCCGACTATTAGTCCTGATTCAAAAAATACCTTTCTCCAGTGAGTCGACAATATTTGTCTCAGCCCCTTGTCCCGGGAATGATGTCCAGAGTCTTAGCCATGCTAGTTATTTCAGAGTCCGCCTCTTTGGTTCTCCCGTGCCTCAGAATGGAGTCTGCGGTCTGAATCATTCCTCGGTGGCTTGCTCTTAACAAATGGTTGGCGAAGATTACTATGTCGGCGCCTAGATCCCCGAGTTGATTGACAGTGACGTGATTGTAGCTGGTTGGAACCAGAACAAGTGGGACATTTGGGAAATCCCGCTTAAACCTGCCGGCAAATGCTGCAATCTCAGATTCATCTGCTTGCCTGGAATGGATCATGATTCCTGACGCACCAGCTGTTAGATAAGCCTCTGCCCTGTCATGGGCATCCCCGAGCCCCTTATCAAGTATCAAGCTTTCAATCCTAGCTATGACCAAGAAGTCACTGTTGCTTCGCGCCTTAACCGATTCCCTTATTTTTTCGGAGAAAGATGCAATTGAATCCTGCGTTTGCTCGACTTCATTTCCAAAAAGCGAGTTTCTCTTGAGGCCCGTTTTGTCCTCAATAATGAAAGCCGAAATGCCCAGGCTCTCCATCTGCCGAATATTCTGTGTCAGGTGCTCAGTTTGCCCGCCCGTGTCCGCATCGTAAATGAGAGGCAAAGTAGTGCATTGAAACATTTCTTGGATGTTTGCCATTCTTTGGGAAAAATCTAATTTTTCAGTGTCAGGGACCCCCCGCATGGTGCTATCAGCTAGAGAAGATGACCAGAGACCGTCATAACCAGGAATAGCCCAAGCTGAATTCACCTTGTGGACTCGCCTATATTTTTCTACTATTAAGGCGCTAAGTGGGCTGTGAGCTTCAATAAACGCCAGCGGCCTCCCAAACGTCAGGAGGTTGGTCAGTGATCGTCTCCTGGCCTCTGGAAACGCCATGTCAGGCTCAAGGGATGTCTTCCATGGTGCCTCGGTAGAAAATGGAATCTCTACGAGCTCGCCACCCACCATTTTTAATGCTTCAAGTGTTTCTAAGCGGATAGTCGGGCCATGTGAAAAATCCCAGTTGTCAGAATGGACGAAAAATTTCGGACGAACTCGCTGAATTGTCTCAGCATAGGACCAAGTGTCCTGTGTCACCACCTCATGCACCGCCCGGAGCGCACCGATCATAGATTTTCGTTGTTCAAGGCCCTGTGCCGGCTGTTGCCTGTTGCCTTGACAGGCTTCGTCTGAGATGACCCCGACAATCACTTCCCCATATCGAGATGCCTTCTCGATTAGGTTTATGTGACCTAAGGACAATGGATCGCCGGTAACTGACACCAGCACCGAATTCTGCTTGTTCATTACCGCTCCTGTGACCGTCGAAAAAGAGTTTGCGCAAGGCCCTTATAATACAGTCTCGAGTCGCGTCAGAGTTCGACAATTAGCAAAAGACGGGGGCAGCAAAATCTCCCCCACTAAACCGCATGTTACACGCTCCTAGAGGTTTTGCGGGGCAACGGGGACGCCAGTCCTGGGCCTAGTGATAACCCACCTGTCCATATCTACCGGGGAATCACGTGAAAACATGTGGGAACGTAGGGCTGCAAATGGGGGAGGACAGTAAAGGGCATGGGCCTTAGTTTCTATGCCTAAACAGAGTGAGCTAGGAGCTTGATAGCATTCAGGATCGGCAAGAACGAGCAACATCACTACCTTTGTCGCCATCTGGGCTGCCTGATGGATTGCCTCAACCATGCTTTGAAAGTCCGCTTTTCCTGAACCAGCAATGTCAAAGGAGGTTCCGTGGTCCGCGGATGTCCTTATGACTGGTAGGCCGACAGTGATCTTCGTGCCGGCCTCAATGCCCAAAACTTTGACTGGTCCATGACCTTGTTCGTGACACCCTGACAACCAGTCGAAATCTCAGGTGCCCAGGCGCGAAAGGACTGACCGAACCTAGAGACCCTGAGCTCTCCAGCTGCCAGGCCTGGACAAAAAGTAACGCTTCGTAACAAAGAAATGATTTCCCAAAAACAATGTTGTAGCTTTTGTTACCAAACAATAACCATCGGCGAGCGCCGGTGCTAAAAACCACCTAAGGAAACCATGTCATTCACCGATGAGCTTCTGGAGAACAACAAGGCATATGCTGCTTCGTTCTCTGGACCCCTTCCCCTGCCACCCGCAAAGAACATTGCGGTCTTGGCCTGCATGGATGCACGAATCAATGTTTATGGCGCGCTGGGCCTTGAAGAAGGTCAATCACACGTTATTCGTAATGCCGGAGGCGTTGTGACAGCCGATGAGATCAGATCTTTGGCTATTAGCCAGCGACTACTTGGCACCAAAGAAATCATTCTTATCCACCACACCGACTGCGGCATGCTCACCTTCACTGACGATGAGTTCAAAGAAGGTATCCGCAAAGAAACTGGCTTGAAGCCCGAATGGGCAGCGGAGTCTTTTAACGACCTCGCAAGCGATGTCAGACAGAGCATCTCGAGGATAAAGGCTTCGCCCTTTATTCCTCACACCGATGCTGTCAGAGGTTTCATCTTCGATGTTGCATCTGGACTACTGGAAGAAGTGAAGTAGCAAAAGCCACAAGAACATCTAGCTGGCTGAATGAACC
>Ga0307980_1000711_pt1 | contig 14918 bp, 10 predicted proteins | sample OrgLakmetage1060_FD_201817 | JGI IMG/M metagenome (GOLD analysis project Ga0307980, IMG submission 201817) | Saline water microbial communities from Organic Lake, Antarctica - #1060 | ecosystem: Environmental > Aquatic > Non-marine Saline and Alkaline > Saline | place: Antarctica: Organic Lake... | reverse complement strand
TGTGGAGAAATCTGAAGAAGAAGAAGCAGAAGAAACCGATCAAGAAAGCGATTCTGATGAAGAATATGAGTCGGACGATGAAGACACCGATCAAGAAAGCGATTCTGATGAAGAATATGAGTCGGACGATGAAGAAAATGTGGAGAAATCTGAAGAAGAAGAAGCAGAAGAAACCGATCAAGAAAGCGATTCTGATGAAGAATATGAGTCGGACGATGAAGACACCGATCAAGAAAGCGATTCTGATGAAGAATATGAGTCGGACGATGAAGAAAATGTGGAGCAATCTGAAGAAGAAGAAGCAGAAGAAACCGATCAAGAAAGCGATTCTGATGAAGAATATGAGTCGGACGATGAAGAAAATGTGGAGCAAATCGATGAATCAGAAGAAGAAGACGATGATGAAACCGATCAAGAAAGCGATAATGATGAATCAGGTGACGAATCAGAAGACGAATCTGACGACGATTCCGACGAAACAATGTGGAGTGTTGACGCAAGTATAGGCATGGAAGCGAAAATTCCCATCAAATACACCTATAAATGGACTGACAATAAACTGTTAAAACCACGAAAACACGCATCAAATACTTATAAATGGACTGACAATAAACTGTTAAAACCACGAGAACATGCATCGACGACCTACACATGGACTGCCAATAAATTAATGTAAAAATAAAATGAAATAAAAATAAAATATATGGAAATCCGGAGCCATATATGGAATAAAAACACGAATAAAATACGAATAACCGCATAAAAATACAAGCCCTAATAAAATAAATACAAATGAAGAAAAATATAAAAGAAAAAAAACGAATAAATAAAAATAAATAAAAATAAAATATATGGAAATCCGGAGCCATATATGGAATAAACTTAAAAATTTATTGCATAAATTGCAATATATTTTTTTGTAAATTTAAAAGGGCTTAAAGAAATGTGTATATCTTAAGATATTAAAATGAATACAGACAATAAAGTTATTGTAGATACACACAAAGCCAACGCAAACCAAATGATTAATGAATGGATGGATGATAACATGGATAATATCGAGAACATTCAAACATTCATGATGATTTTGAAGGGAATGACTACATTGAATAAACAGTGTATACCCGTAACCGAAGACATTGATGACTCAGACATTGATGACTCAGACATTGATGATTCAGATTCTGAATATGAACATGACGAATCTGATGCTGAGACAGAAGACGAATCTGATGCTGAGACAGAAGACGAATCTGATGCTGAGACAGAAGACGAATCTGATGCTGAGACAGAAGACGAATCTGATGCTGAGACAGAAGACGAATCTGATGCTGAGAGTAAAGATGAAGATCGTGAAGAAACCGAATATGCAAAACAATACAAAGCGAGAACGGATCAGTTAATTGCAGAATCGAGCATGGTTGAATATGATTATGAAGATCCCGAGTATACATATGTAACCTTAGTAGCATCAAATGGAGATGAATATATAAGGAGGTTGCAGTATGATGCAGAATACGAACAAGAAATGAAGGTATACCGTTTACACAAACGTAAAGAATATAATTTTCCGTTGAAGTATGTTGATGAGTATTTCAATGGAGATTATTGTGAAGATTTCGAACATGAAATTGAAATGACATACAACGAAGACAGTGAAAGCGAAGATGAATACGAATGTGAATATGAAGATGAATGCGAGACAGAAGATGAAGGCGAGCCCCAGTAAATGAAATAAAATAAAATAAAAAGAATATGATTAATTTATTGTATAAAATACAATAGATTGATCATATAAAAAATAAATAAAAAAAATATGATTAATTTATTGTATAAAATACAATAGATTGATCATATAAATAAATCAAATCAATAAACTAAATTGATCAATTTATTATATAATTTATAATAGGTTGATCATTCGAATTGTTATTATGAAGACCACATAATTTATTGTCTAATTGACAATAGGTTGTATCGTGACTTTGCTTGAATATTTTATAATCAAGTATATATATAATGGAATTATTAAATGGAGATTGTTTAGATAAAATGAAAAAAATTACGGATCATTCTGTATAAATAAATAATTTATTTAATTAATTAAATTTATTTATAAATTTAATTAATTGTCTAATCGATAACTGTTAAGCTTTGTTTTAATGCTTTTTGACATTTTTGTGATCGTTGATGTCGTCTAATTTCTCTTCTTTGAATGACTGAACCACATTTAACACATGTGTGTTGATAACATACATTTTTTCTCTTTACATTGTCTTGTTGAATTTTTTTTACATTATCTAAACGATACTGCGCAGGAGTTCTACACGGAATACACTTATTAACACATTCCATTTCTCTTATATATTTGGCTTCAATCATGTGTAATTGTTCTTTATTGTCACAGCAGCATTCTTCAATAAGTTCAATTTTTACATTACCACATTCAATAATATCAAATGATGTGATTTTACTATTATTACCCTTTAAGAAATGTTTATAACTGGAAATATGACCACCTTTACGAAGTGCTAGACTTTGAGTAGTTGAGCCAATATAAATTTTAGAAAGATCACTTAATGAATATAATTTATAAATTTTTGATTTATTGTAATTCGGCATTTGCTTATATTAGTTTATCTTATTTTTGTTTGAGTATTTTAAACACATTTATACTTATGAGTATAAAAATGTTTTAATATATTAATTACTTGTTAAGTTGTTTTAAACTTAAACAGTTTTAGCACCAACGGCATCTTCTAAGAGAGAATCTTTAGAGACAGCATCTTTTTCCATGTTTTGAATGATTTCTTTCATTTTCTTAAACTCTTCTTTTTTCTTTTGTGCATATCGCTTATTTACAATTGATCGAGTATGTTTAGCGGTCCATTTATATGGTTCTAATTCTTCAATAGATTTGATTCCATATTTTGCCATAAAAGCATCATCACAATTAATACTAATCTTCATATTTGTTTATATCTTTCTATATTAATATATCTTTAAGCCCTTTTAGTTATTTCTAAAAGCTCTGATTTTTTCATGAAAGTCAATGGCATCTTTAAAATTGATTTTCATTTGTCGAATTTCACCCTTTTTATATTTTAATCTTGTAGCAGCATTTCTAAATCCAAAAAGGTCGCCATATTTTTCAATAATACTTTTATGAACATCAATATCCGTTTCGATTTTTTTCTTTCTAGATGTTGAAGTGGTTTTATTATATTTATCTTCAAGAGCTTTATACTTGTCATTTATTGTATCGGTGCGATGGTAATTAATATCATTCTTGGTCAATTTCAAAGTTTCCAACATTTCTAATACAACAAGCATTGTCATTTTATCGGATTTTGTTTTTTTGTCAAGAAAGTCATCTCGTTTTCGAATATCACAAAGTAAGTCATACTCTGATTTGTGAAAGAAGTTTGAATAATTAATGTGATGTCTAATTGCATTATTATCCAAAATAAAATCTTTATAATTATCGACCTCGTCTGAAGGAATATTCAAATAATCAATTCTTCGTTTAATAACTGGATTTTCAGAATCAAAGTTTTCAATCTTTTCACTTTTGATTTGTTTCTTAATCTTGCTAACATCTTTGATTTTTGTTGAAGCTTCATAATTTTCTTCAAATTTAAAACCTCTATTTAATAAAATGTTTTTAAAATGTAAAAATACGTTTGTTCGGTAAGCATCAACTTTATACATATATAATTGCTGCAATGGTCTATAAATATCATAAATCATTTCATTATTTGCACTAATTGCTTCTGCACGTTCATCAATTTCAATATTTTCAATTTTATCTATAACTCCATTTTCGACCATCATTTGTTTTTCCATTTTAATTAAGTGACTGAAGATTTTTAAACAATACGCGATATTTTCATTTATTGTAAAATCAATTGAATCAAAATCATCGAGATCTGAATCATGTGACATCATAGCACTTGCACTAAAATGAACAAATAATTTTGTCATGTTACGACATCGTGCGACTTGTTGAACCATTTGAGGTGGGAGAATTGTTTCACCTTTATAGTAACAAAACACGGGACGCTCCATTGTCGAATCAAGACCATAAATAATTTTGGGTGAGAATATGACTCGATCATATTTATCAAGATCAATATGTTCGGTGGAGTCTGTATCTGAAGTAATTAATTTAGTATTAACATGTCCAGCATCTCGGAGACGCTTATCAATAATCTCGGCAACAGCTTTACTATCACAACAAACTAAATATTTTTCTTGATCGATTAATTTATTCATAAACTTTTGTTCATCTTTAAAGTGAATAGCTTCTGTATTTCGAAAATGTTGAAATGTGTTTTTAATGAAGTCAAATTTTACCTCAGCGCATTCAAGGAATTTCATAGCGACTTCTGAAATATCGGCATCTACACAAATAAATTGTCTGCAAGCTCTCAGCATACTTAAAATAATTCTTAAGGTTGCAATACGATTTTTATTTAATGTAGTTGATTGGAGCACATGTTCAATAATACTATTAAATTCATCAAAAAAGAACACATACTTTGAAAAATCATAATTAGCAATCATAGGAATTGATTCTGGAGTAATAATTATTGAGTCTCCATATTTAAAATCTCGTTCTTGATAAAATTTTGCATCAATGCCTGATTTTTTGAAATCATTGAATTGTTCTTGACCAAGCACAATTCTTGATACAACAGAAACAAATGGGACTGGCTCTTCCTTAATCATTTTTCGAAATGCAGTAGTTTTACCTGTTCCTGTGTCTGATTTAATAAGATAATTGCGATTGTATTTAAAGAACCGTTCTGTTCCTGTAATATCATCAAGTTTTGCTCGGTGAATTTCAGTAAATCCAGTTAATTGATCAATGACTGGTCGATAATGGCGCTTCTTATAAAATTTATCTTCAATAATTTCCTTAACATTTGATGTCGAAGGTTGCATTATTTGATGAATTGTTTTAATAGTAGCTTCTTCATTATACAACGTGATTGAGTTCCAAATACTTTTATTATTTTGTTGATTATACTTGGTTCCTTTCTTGCTCCAATTATCCCATTCATCTTTAAAGCCCAACGATTTTGAAGCAATCGTGACTTTAATCCAAGCAGTATAATCATTTGCCCAATCTTGTTTTTTATTGATAATCTCTTTCCAATCTGAAGCAGTTAAATCAAAAGTAGTCATAAATCGATTACATTTAGATGTTTCAATCTTAGATATTTTACTGTTTTTAATTTTAGGTTCAATGTTTGCATCTTTTCGTAATGTTGTATGATAATAATCAATTAATTCTGTAGGTGCTTCTTGAAGTTTTACGTTATTAATAACTTGATAATCACATCCATTAATTGTTGAAGGTGGAGCTACAACATATGAACCATCATTACGAATATCAATATGATGTTTTGAGCTTGCCGATGTTCTAATCAATGGATTATAATGAAAATATAGATGATAGCCACCAGAAGGGGTTTTGACTGTGTATGTATTAAACTTTTCAATGAACCGCTTAGTAAATGCTTTAATAAAGGTCGAGTCTTGATTAAATTTATATGCGTCAATATCTACAACAGTTATGCCAGTGCTTTCACCACATAATAATGCGACATTGTCATTCTTGTTCTTGCATAGAATAGTTTTTTTCAAACCTTTCCATTTTACACTTGCAATTTTCTGGTTATGCCAACAAGGGAATGTTATAATGGAACCCTTAACATCTTCAGTGCCTTCTTTTGTTTTTGTATGTAATTTAGCTTGATCAATCCAGTCATTAATGGTAATAATTCTATCAGACATTTTTATAATATAATATAGTTTTATGTCTTTAAGTGTGTTCCAAAATTGGACCAGTTTTACAAACTTGTAAGAATAATAATAAATAGATAGTCTTTTAAAATTGTGCCTTAAAATTATTCTTAAATTAGAACCAAAATTGAGAATAATATTATAGTAAAAATTTAGGGCGATTTTGGTTCTAAGTTCCGACGGGCATTGATATCCAATATTAGAGTTAGATTTATAAATACCTTTATAAAGTATTAATAAATTAAGCAAGTGCTTTTAAGATGGCAATTATTTTTTCTTTACCATTTGCCTTGATAGCGTTTTCAAGGACAATATTCAGATCATCAGATACACCTCTTACATTGTTACTTAATTTACTGTAAATAACGGCTTGTGTTTGTGGAGAATGACCCATTTGTTTAGCAAGCGCTTTACGAGCCTCACCATTAATACCTTTATCCATTCTATCAGATACATATATATTTCTGATCATGCTACAACTGACCTTAAGATTTCTCTTAAGCATCATACCAAAATTAGAAATTGTCATGCATTTATCTTTATCTGTCTGCATAGGAAATAGCCATCCTGTGGTGTTGTTCATATATGTGCGAATATACAAAACTAATGATTCACTAAGATTTATCTCTCGAGTGCCAGTTTTGCCACTAGTTTTACCAGAACGCAGTAACCATGAACCGGTGTCCAGGATGATAACATTATTTGTTCCATTGTCTTGAGTTTGGTTTGGAACAACCAAAGTATTAACATAATCTTCATTGCGTAATGGTGGAATCTCCATAAGAATTGATAAATACAAATGAACAACTTTTTCAGATTCACTTTTCTTAACAACTTCTTTGAGTTCTTCATATTTTGAGCATATACTTTGCCAAGTAGGAATTTTATCAACATTATCAATTGTCCTATATATATTAAAATCATTATATTCTTTATCGATTTGCACTTGAATAACTTTTAATTGCTGAATTAATTCATTATTACCTTCAATTGATAATACTTTAATTGCACCATTCAGTCGACTGCGCCTTGATTCGATCGGGCAGTCACTTACCACTTTTTTGATATTCTCAAAAGTCATCGAAGCAACTCTTGACTGTATCCAATTGTAACTGTTTAAATAAACTTTAGCACTTGATGGTTTGCATTTATGGTGTTCTGTAATTTTTTTCAACATTTGTATATATTTGGTAAATGTCTTCATGTCTTTAAGTGTCTTTAATTGGAAAAATGACTTTTGATTTTTTCCACTTAAAACCTTTTTCTGTCCATTCGACTTGATGAGCTCTTTCGAATGCTCGAACCATTTTCGGAATATCTCTATCAAGCACTTCCCTAGACTCCCACGTGTCATTCGAAGCATTAAATCCTTTCCAACGAACAATGAAACCCTGAACCGCTTTACGCATTGATGGTCGAACAATCCTACTAACATCATAATACTCATCTTCTGGGTCATCTTGTTGGTTTTGTATATCTTGAATTGGTTGAAGATCATTATTGTAGAATAACGATTTATTTCCAGTGATGCCCTTCAATTTGTAATTCGGATTAGATAGTTCTGATTTTGGATTAATAACATGACTGACTTCATAAATATCTTTACTCCATCTAGCTCCATCTTTACCTTTTTTATCAAGCTTAACCCTCACATGATCACCAACCTTGAATTTAACACCATCCTTATTAACAGTTGATCTGTTGGTAATATTGTTTTTTATTTCTTGTTGTTGTTTTAAAGTTGCTGCTTCTGCTTGGTTTGGTGTCATTTCGATAGTTGATTGATAACTCTTATTGTAATTATTAACAATCGTATCCAAAATTGAAACCCAATCTTGCGAACTGCTTGATTTCATAGCTAACATGAGCATACGCTTAAGGGTTTGATTGAACCTTTCCACTTGACCATTACTTTGAGGCTTTCCAGGCAAAGACAATACTTGTTTAATGTTATTATCTTTGAGAATTTTCTTGAACGAAGTCGATATAAACTCACTACCATTATCACTTCGGATACTTCCAACATACTCAATATCAAGAAGCATATCCTTTAATCCCGCATTGACAGTATTATGCTCTTTATTTAATAAGGCAATCGCATAGCCTTTTTTCGAGAACATATCAATCCCAGTTAAAATATACGTATAACCATCATATCGATAATTTTGCATATCAATTAGATCAATACCAATCTGCTTATGCGGTGCTTTACTAACGGTTGATCGTATAGTTTTTGCATTTCTAACTGGATATACATTAGTTTGCCATACTTCCTGTTTTGTTAGCCAATCAGCTACTTGTCGTCTTGAGATGTTAATGCCACTATTGTTAGCTAGTTTCCATAATTTATCGCGCCCGAAAAAGTTCATATCATCATAATAGAGTGAGTGAATGTCATCTAATTGTTGCTTGGTCATTGCGGGTGCTTCATAACTACCTGAACCAACAGTGAGCTTATCAATTGGTGTATCTCCGATAAGTGACTCACTCACAAGACTGACTAAATCATCAAGATTTACCTGTTTTTTGTAATGCCTCATTCTATCGTTGTATTCTTCATTTGTGAGAGTGCTTAAGAGTAATCTCATCCCGACATGTCGACCGCAAGTATTGACGTCGCGCTCCTTTTGTTGGTGTTTCATCTTATTGTAAATCATATTATAGCCCGATGCTTCGATAAGGTGCCCTAATATATCTTTATCCATACCCGTTTCATGTTGTATGTTTGCGGGAATTTGTAAGAAGTTAGGCAGTGCCGTCGTGCTATTACCGTAAGGGTCATAAAACTCAATAGTGTTGCCCTTTTTCAACAAGCCGATCCAGTGCCCAGTCGATTCATTCCAATTATATAGGACAATGCCCCGCCCGAAATCATCGAGCACTTCATCAATATGCCCGATTTTTGAAAGGTCAGAATAACGAGTAATAGGGATTTGCTCTTCGATCATATCGTTAAGATCTGAACCACTTAACGGGTCTTTCTTTAAATTATCGAGAATATCAGCTTTTACTTCATCAACAAAGGTATTCATTTATAATAAGAATTGAAAAAAGATTTATAAAAGTATAAAAACATGAGTGTAAAGCTCGATAAGAATATATAAGTTTTAACGTTTTTATAAATCTTTTTTCAATTATTATTATAATATATAATGGAAACGTCATTTAACCTATTACCAATAAAAAAGCTTAATAATGACAGTAAGACTATAGGCATAGTGAAGGGAAATGACGATAATAAGCAACTATTTAATCATTTCTTAACGGTAAATGAAGATAATAAAGGAAGTGCATCTGTGAAATTGCCTTCTGATATGATATTTCAGCCCATACCATCAAAAAAAGGGAGAGATATTTATTATATAGTAGGGGCAGCAGGTTCTGGTAAATCGTATATAGCTCTCCGAATTGCCCAAAACTATAAAAAATTGTTCCCAGATAGACCAGTTCTATTAGTTTCTAAACTCGAAGAAGATGAAACACTTGACCAATTGCAAGGTCTGCTTAGAATTGAGTATAAGCACTGGGATGTATCAACGCCAGATATAAAAGCATTTGAGAATGCGTTAGTTATATTTGATGACTTTGACGCCGTAGCAAAACCAATATTAAAGGGCATTGAGACAGTTATTAATGACATTGCAATAACTGGTCGTCATACGAATACCAGCATGATATATATAAGTCATCATATAACCAATTATTCATCTACAAGATTAATTTTGAATGAGGCAACTCATTATATTATATACCCTTATTCGACTTCATACTATAGTTTATTTTATTTACTATCAAAATACTTAGGTATGACAAAAGAAGATATTAAGCGTCTTCGAAAGCTTGGATCTAGATGGATATGCTTGCATAAAAACCACCCTCAATATGTATTATCTGAACATGACGCATATTTATTAAATGATGAAGCTTGGAAATAATGATATTTATGATTAATAAATATTATTATTATGCAAAATAGAATTTAAGTTCAGTCAAATTGGCTAATGCAGAATTATTTAATCTACATGTTGAATAATTCTTAAAACCAAAACCATCATTTAATTTAAATTTTCTAAATAACCCTGTAGGAGCGACTGGACAGTTAAAAGTAGCTACTAAATCAGTAGGGTTATTAGTAGTTCCCATTAATACCTGAACATTCGCAATTGCTTCATTACCTGAGCAAGCCATTCCAATTGCAACTAATGATATTTCACTATCATCACTGACAATATCGAAAATAGATGAGTTACCTGTTCCATTTAATAAATTTTGTGTCAGATTATTCCATTGAGTTGGTCCTAATTCAGTTTGTGCATCATAAGAGGTTGTGTATAAGTTCCAATTCATATTATATAAAAATGATTTCATATATCCAAATGGAACAGCCGTATTATCAGCATCAGTTGCACTTTCATCAATATCTTTTAACCCTGATATAATACCTTTAGGTGAGGTTTGTCCTAATTGAGCTAATAAAATAGATGGACCAGTCTCTTCTGATAGATCGAATCTAACAATTGATTTATCTTCAATGTTTTCAGAAGAGAAACTAATTTTAGGTGTTGTTGTGTCTCTGGTTTGGACCCACATCATTCCATCCGTTGGACCTTTTAAGTATCCATTCATATAAATTGATCTACTTGTAAGAATTCCTGTTAATGTGCCACCAGTTAAATTTAATTTTCCAGTGTCCAATGTTTCAATATCATTCTCATTTTGATTTACTTTAATTGTTAAAGCATCAATATCACCAGATGAACCTCTACTATTATAATATTGCATATCAACCCTAACATTATCAACAGCTTTTAAAAGACTTGGTTCAATTGGGTCAAGGTTGACAGTGTGAAATGTTTCAGCTTTTGCATAGTCAAATTTGAATGTTGCAGCTTTACCAGATTCCACTTGAACCTGCACTAAGCAATATTTCGCACTTTTAGGAAGTTGCATAAGATCAAGAATAAATTTGACACCATTTAAAGAAGCGAATGATGGTTGCGTTGAATCATTGTCTGGATCGTATAGCATACTGTCCGTTGATGCTATTACTTCATCCATTTCATCATTGTAAAATACTAACTTCACGGAGAATGTTCCAGTTGTGGATACATACAAGCAATATTCAATATTTGTTCGTAGATTAGCAATAAGATTATCTTCTTGAGGTATTTGAACTGCTAAATGTTGAGTTAGATCTTCTTCTGCTTGATACAAATTAGTTAAGTCATTAGTGATAACACTTTGACTTTTTCCTTCTGGATAAGTTGCTAATGAATAAAAGCGAGTTGCATCTATCATTCGACTGCATTCATTAAGAGCAGTTGGGATATCTTGAACCACAATATTACGAGAGAAATAGAATTTACGACTGTTTGCATCATAGTCCATAATTATATATACAATGTTTAGATTATTATATTGTTTATTAAACATTATAATATTTATTTAATCTTTCAAAAATGATGAGTAATTAGTTCTTCCATATTTCGCATTTCCACCAGTAACATGATTAACTCCAAAACCTAATGCTCCGGCTGCTGCGGCTGCTGCTTGACCTTTTGGACCTGCAGATGCTACACCACTTTTAATTAAATCTCTCACATCTTTATTACCTAATAAATCTTTGCCTGCATCATATACAAAGGTGCCAGCGCTTTTAATTCCATCCCATATTGAATCAAAGAATCCAGAGCCAACCATTGACATATTTGAGTTGCCTACACTTGCAGCTTCAATATCTCTAGGGGTGAATTGATCGTATGTCACGGTAGTTGTAGTTAACCCTCCAATTAAGAAGCCTTCATACACACAAATAACATTAATGTTACCATCTGCAACTGGAGCACCTTGATTTTGATAACTAACATCTAATTGAAAACTTCCACTAATCAAACTACCCGGAACTAAACCAACCTCTAGGGGAAAGTCGATACCTGGACGAAGCAGCACACCGCAACCAGTTAATGCAAGTTGAGTTGGATTTAAAGCCGATTGAGCAGTTATCACATCTGCACTATTAGGTATATTAGTGCCCTGACCTGCGAATATAGGATAATTAATATCTAACCCATTTCTAACAGTCATATCGAACAAATCCTTGACTGAAGCAGTTGTTAGTAATGGGGTTGAATTTCCAAAGACAAGGGATAATTTATTAATGGGTAAATTTTGAATTCCAGAACCTCCTTGAACAGCGACATATATATAATTTGGAATTCTATTTATATTTATATTTGATGTTAAACTATTTGTTGAGTCTCCAGCAGCTATAGTAGCAATCTTATCAGTTTTTCGCACAAAGTTATAGATCGGCACATATACCTCTTTAGGTAATGGTAAGTCGAGAATTGGATTCATGAATTCAAGATGAAGATTACATGCTTTGAATTCCGAAAGTGATACCGCTTGAACTCCATCAGTTGCAGATGCAGCAGTTGGATATGCAATAGCTTTAACTCCTGGCTCATTTGAAAACCTTAGGTCGATTGAAAGGCTCTCCATATTAAAAAGTGGATTATTTCGGTCACGATTGTTGTAAATAAACGGAGATGCGAAAATAGGCTCTTGTGTAACCACTTTTAGGTATATTGACACAGTTTTACCTGCAAGATCGATAATTCCAGCACGTTGGACTGGAATGCCATTAACAACCGGAACTAAGTTAGTTGCTGTTCCATCCCATTGATATGATGCTTTACCTTTAAGACTATTACCACTGGCATCTGTAAAGCTAATGGGAAAGGCACCATTTGGTAGTTGATTGCCATATTGACCTTGTTTCATATCTCCAAAAACACCATTTGTAGCCATAACATCATTTGCCGAATTCAAGTATAACTGTCTTTGAGTTGGTGCAACTGCTCGCTTTCTGAAAGAATTGTTAGATGCCATTAATTCAATAAGATCTAAATGTTCATTAATTTGAGATGACATCGATTGTTGATTATATATAATATTGATGTTATCAATCATTCTGGTAAAAGGGAAGGCTCGTAAAACTGTATCGTCTCCATACTTGAGCACTGGTTTATTTGGGGTCGATGCATCAACGGCGACATCGATTTTAAAAATCATAGCTGCTTCAATATATGCATCTCTTGAACAAAATATGTTTTTTGAAGGTGGTGTGACATCAATTTTCATTGACGCATTTGACAACGATCCTGCGGCTTTAACAGTTCGATTACGTAATTGAGTTGAGACATGAAGACCAGTAACTGCATTATTCATTGGCAGAACACTATTATCATAAACTTTAACTTTGGTGACGTTATCCATTTCTATATATTTATTAATAGATAAAAATAAATTGAATATATCCTAGATATACTTTCTTTGAAATAGTAATTTTATATTTATATGAGATCCATTAAATAATTTTAATTCCAATCTTGATCCCGTATATCTGTTTTTCCAAAATACAGAAATTTGCACATCTGAAATAGGCTTGTTCGCCATAAGTGTTAAAAAACGATAGTGTGTTGGATCGTATATTAAATAACCTTGAATTGATCCAGGGATAGCAATTTCGGTCAATACATCCACATAATTAATTTGCGTGCTGGTTCCATTTATGCCAGTATTACTTATTGATATACTTTGTCCGTCAACTTCTGGAAATACACCTAACGAGCTACTTGTGAAAAGAATTGATGAAGCAGGATACCATGATGAAATAGATTCATTCTCTTGTGTCATCATAATGTAATCAACTGAGTCCTTTGTTACTTGATTGTTAAAAGATGAAAACACTTTTAATTTAGCATAATTGTATTTGCCTATTGCGCCCAACTTATATTGTTGATCTTTAGGCAGGTCATGAGCGAATCCATACATAAGACTCCAAAGATTAGTGTCAAAATATACATCATACGATTCTTCTAAAGGTGCGGTTGATGTCGGTGCAGTTCCAAACCCAGAAGCATCATAATAAATACTAAATAGATTATTTCTAAATTCACAGATTGGTGCTTTTGTTTGAAGATCTGGTATATCAGTATTTTTATAGGTTGCATACCATGTTTGAAATTGGACATTTAAATCTGACATGCATGCTTGAAAGCAAGTATTGACCATATCAACCCAATGATTAACACTGTATATGAAATAATACGGATCATCTTGATGATTGGATACAATAGACGACGGTGCAACTTGTGACTGATCTTGAGAAACATACATAATAGGCTGACTTGTTGAAAGTGTGGTGTTTTGTTCAGTGCCATCGATAGTAGCATGCACAAGTATTGATAATGTGATAATATAAATTGTTTGATTAATATTAGCTTGATCTGTTTCAATTCTTGGAACAAATAACGGAATATCAAATTTACCAGCAAAGTGAGCTTTCGCAATTGCCACTTTCCACCTTGATGAGTCAGTTATAATATCACCATTCAAAGAATCATGAAAGCTAGAGGTTGGATCATTCTTAATGGAGCTTTGAATTGTTCTATCATTATTGAGATTAAGATTAAAATAAATATAATCATTTTGAGCCATCTTTTATATTAATTACACGAGATTATTTTCTTTGATATATTTGCTTGCTTGTCCTAGAGTCATCTTTTTTTCTTTCATCAATTGTGATATCAATTTACCTCGCTTTATTTGTTTTTCAGATTGTTGCCTTTTCTTTTTTGGTGCTTTTTCAGTCTTACCATAGCCTCTATATTGTGTGCTTTTTGCGCCTTTCTTGAGTGGATTAATAATTAACTCATCTGCAATTTTATTGCGTGCTTTAATGAATGGTTTTTTAACTAAATCAATTAAATCACTAAACCAACCTTTACCACATAATTCACATTTATCAGAATCATGATTCTTTTTAGGTTGCTTACAACTGCAATATTCACCATTTCCAGTAAGACCCATGCTAATATTAGGGTGTGCTTTCTTAAATTCTTCTTCAATGCGTTTATAGTCTCGAACTGTTTTGCCCTTGTTTGAAAATAATCCTTTTCCTTTTTTAGCTTTATTTTTATTACTGCCGCCAATTTTATATTTTGGATCAATATGCCTTTTAGGATGTATCAATTTTTGAATTACATCATCTTGTTTATCTTTTTCAGTCTTGAGCACTTGCTGCACTGGTTTTGCATTTCGCA
>Ga0307980_1000705_pt1 | contig 14971 bp, 16 predicted proteins | sample OrgLakmetage1060_FD_201817 | JGI IMG/M metagenome (GOLD analysis project Ga0307980, IMG submission 201817) | Saline water microbial communities from Organic Lake, Antarctica - #1060 | ecosystem: Environmental > Aquatic > Non-marine Saline and Alkaline > Saline | place: Antarctica: Organic Lake... | reverse complement strand
TTTCTAGAACTTGAGTAGGGTGAAATTTTGCTAAATCACCAGATTTTTCTCCATTTTTGAAATTAGTAGGCCAATTTAAAGTAGAAAAAGTCCACATTCCAGAAGAAAACCAAGTGTCTAAAGTGTCTGAATCTTGAATCCAAATTTCTTTTTGAATTTCTTTAAGAATTAAATCATTTTTATCATTAATAAAATGAGATTTAGATTTTTGAATTTGAATAACCTTTGCATTCATTTTTTTTGCGAGTTGTGTTAAATCTTGATCAGGAATGAGATGATCTGTTTGGGGTTTTAGAATAACTATTTCATCTACTAATTTTTTAATTTTCTGAAAATTAATTTTTCTCTTTAAGTAATCTTTCAATTCTGGAAGTTTAGAATTATTTAGATTAAAAATTGGTGCTAATAAAAACAATTTTTTAATTTTAAGATTATTTTCTTCTAACATTTTCATTGCTAAGATCCCACCTAAAGAATGTGCTACTATTATCGAGTTTTTGTTTATTTTAGAATTTTTTAAAACATATTTAGATTGATTTTTATAATTTGGTTTATTGGGATTAGGAAGAACTTTCCAAAAATTATCATTTGTGAATAATTTTTTGTTAAGCCAGCTTAAAGGGTCTTTAACATTACCAGTACGATAAAAACCATGTAAAAAGATAAAATTAGTTTTCTCTTCTGGTTTTTGGGATTGAACTTTAATTCTACCATTTTTATACCAAACTGGAATCCTATGACCTAACCAAATTTGACGAGAGATACACCAATCATGAAGATTTTCCATCCAATTTTGATATCGTTTGTCAAATTTTTCTGGGATAAACTGAATTTTTTTATTTTGAGCGACTTCTAGAGCAGCTTCTTTTAGAGATTTTCCGCTTAATTTGTCTAATTTTTTATCGACTGAGACAAACCATTGCCTGGACGGAAGAGGTTCAATAATTGCATTGCACCGATAACAAATAGAAAGATTATTTTCGATTTTTTCCTCTTTTTCAACTAATTGATTTTCTTTTAATTTTTTAATGATTTCTTGTCGAGCTTCCAAAACATTTTTACCAGAAAATTGGTTGAAACCAGTTTTAATATTAGCTTTTTCATCGATTACTTGAATTGATTTTAATTTATTTTTTTGAGCTATTTGCCAATCAACAATAGCGTGAGCTGGAGTAACACCCAAAGCACCCGTTCCAAAATTCATATCAACTTCCAAATCAGCAATAATTTTTATTTCCAGTCTAACGCCACAGAAATTAGCCTTAAAGGTTTTCCCGATTAATTTTTTGTAACGTTTATCATTAGGATGAACCGCCACTGCTGTGTCGCCGAGTTTGGTTTCAGGGCGAGTAGTGGAGATAGCAATTGGAAAGTTTTGATCATATTTAAAGGTGTAGAGAATGGATTTTTCTGTCTTGTGCTCAACTTCATCATCAGCTAAGGTCGATTGACAGCGAGGACACCAGTTAACAATTCTTTCTCCTCTATAAATTGCTCCGGCCTCGTACATATCAATAAACATTTTTTCCACTGCTTTTTTTCGAGGTTCATCTAAAGTAAAAGCTAATCGCGACCAATCAAGGCTGGCTCCCATTCTTTTGGTTTGATTGAGAATTGTTGATTGAGTGGTTTTCATAAAATTCCAAGCTTCTTTCATAAACTTTTCTCGACCCAAATCGTGTCTGGAGAGATTTTTTTCTTTCAGAAGTTTTTTCTCTACTACATTTTGTGTGGCAATGGCGGCGTGATCAGTCCCCGGCAACCATAACGTTCTAAACTTTTTCATTCGATGATATCGAATTAGTAAATCTTCTATGGCTAACATCGAAGAATGCCCGAGATGAAGCTTGTCGGTAATATTTGGTGGTGGAAGAATAATGGTGTAAGATTTAGCATTTTTAGGTAAGTCTAAATTATCTGGATTAAATTTCCCAGATTCTTCCCAGAGTCGATAGATATCTTGCTCGGTTTTTTGTGGGTTATAGGTTTTAATTAAATTAGTCATAGTGCTGAGAATTTATAAAGTCTAAAAGGTTAATTTTGATTTAGGCAAAGTACTTTATACTTTATGTTTAATGCTTAATATTACTTTTTATTTTACTAAAACTAACTAATAAAGCAAGAGCAAGCCAGAAGATAAATTGACCTTGGGGTAATGTCCAGAAATAGTGATCAAAAAAACCTATTAGCAAAAAAGCTATAAATAAAAAACTTAATACGACATTCTTCAAGAATAAAAAATTGATTTTATTCAAAGCAAAAAATAAAATTAAAATTAGACCTAGGAGACCAACTTCGCTAGTTATTAACAGATAAAAATTATGAACTGGTTGTAAGTTCCATTCAGGTAAGTCATTTGGATTAATTTCCTTGAAAATTGAAGTGAATTGACCAATTCCGATGCCTGTTGTAAAATTGTTTTGAATAATGTTTTGAGAAAAATTTAAATAAATTTGACGAAAAAGCAAAGACTGGTCTTGGCAGTTTTGATAGCAGATTCTAGTGCTCATAAGGCTATAAAAAACCAGAAAAATGATCGTAACAAAAGAAAAGATAATAAAAATATAGAAAACTGAGTTTTTTAGCTTGAAATCAGGGCTAAACAGTTTTCTGGAATATCTTAAGATTAATATTAAACCAAAAAAAACAGTTATTAACCAAACTGAGCGAGAGAAGGTTAGCAATATTCCAATTGGAATAATGAAAAAGCCTAAAAGGAATAAAAATTTCGTTGGGCTAGTGAGGGATTTTTTATTATATAGAAATAAATAAACACCTAATAATAAAGTTAAAAAAAGAAAAATTCCTAATAAATTTGGGTGAGGAAAAGTTCCATAAGCTCTAACAAATTTTTCACCGTTAGCTTCTATTTTGGCTATTCCTAAGATTTGAGGATTTAAAACGGTTTCTCCTAGATATCTTAAACCTAAAGATTTTTGAAAAATAAATTGAAAAAAGGCTACTATCGATTGAATTATTCCGGAAATAAAAATAATCTTAAAGATTTTCTCTAGGAATTGTTTGGATTCAATAATTTCGATTAAAATTAAAAACAAAATTAAAACTTCTAAAATTCTCAGAGAATTATATAAAGAAGAGAAGGGCTCTGGGGAAACAAAAAAAGAATTGAAAATAAAGTAGAAAGCCAATAAATATAAAATCCAATTTTTTTTTATAAATTTTTCTATGGAATGGTTTTTTATTTTTTCTTTTAACCAAAAAAATAAAATAAACAAAAAAACTATATCAAAGGTATAGATTGAATATTGCAAAGTTTCCTTGAAAAACAGAAATTTTTTAATGGAAAAGAAGTTGAAGATATAATAAAAATTGAATGGTAGGAGAAAAACCAAAATTAAAACCAAAATTCTGATAATTTTTTTATCGTCAATCTTCATGTTTTTATTCTAAAAAAATTTGTATAATAAAGCAAGCTGTTCTAAAATGAAAATATGACAGTAAAAAATTGAAGATAATAAAAGTGACTAAATATTTTTGTTATCACCTACTAGAGCATGATAACATAAAATGATAAGGCTATGAAGAACAAAAAATTTCAGAAGAGAGTCGAAGATTTTAAGTGTGATAATTGTGGGAAGGTAGTGAAAGGGAATGGCTATACCAACCATTGCCCAAAATGTCTTTGCTCCAAACATGTGGATATTAATCCAGGTGATCGAGAAAATAAATGCATGGGTTTAATGAAACCTGTTGATACTTTTTTAAAAAATGGTGAATGGGTTTTAATCCAAAAATGTGAAGAGTGTGGGGAAGAGAAGAATATCAAAGTGAGAGAGAAAGACAATAAGGAAAAATTGGAAGATATTATAAAAAAAATGTTAAGAAATTTTTAGTGTACATTTTAGTGTACACGATAATGTATATTAGTTTCAAAATATTTAATTTTATGATAATTCCAATAAAATTAAAGTACAGCGACTTTGTTATCAACTCTTATGTTAGGTGTAGCCATGGTTGCAAATATTGTTACGCTAGATTTATGAAGAGATTTACGGGACACCAAGAACCTTGGGGAAAATTTGTTTATGTCAAAATAAATAGTGCGGAATTGATTTCTGATAAATTGGATAAATATAAAGATACAAATATAGTTATTGGTTCAGTCAAAGATTCATATCAAAAGCAGGAAAAAATATCAAAAATTACTAATAAAATATTAAAAAAATAGAAAAAATTAAAACGGAAGTGGTATTCTGACTAAGTCGGATTTAGTCGTTAGAGATATTGAAATTTTGAAAAAGACAAAAAACTTGAAAATTGCTATTTCCTTTTTTGTCCTATTTAACAAATTGGAAAGAAATTATCGAAAGTAGCAAGGATTATATTGATGAATATTGGTTTGAAAATTTAAATCTTTATTCTAGTATTAAAAGCTCTGTTTTTGATGTTTATCGTCAAAAATATCCTAGATTATCGAAAAAAATTGAGGAATTTAAATTGAATAGTTTTGAATATTGGGAAAAAGAGAAAACGAAAATAGAAAGTTATTGCAATAAAAATGATTTAAAATTTAAAATATATTTTCATCATGGAAGACGAAAAACACCTCATGAGATATGAAGTGTTTTTATATACAAAAGATTTTGATTGATTTATTTGGCGGATTTGAATTTGTCAATCAATCTTTCAAAAATTTCTGGTTGATTGACAGCTAAGCTAGATAAAATTTTTCGATCTAGTTCAATCTGATTATCTTTAAGATGTTTGATGAAGGTTGAATATTTCCAACCATGCAATCTTAAAGCGTTGTTCAGCCTTAAAATCCATAAAGCTCGAAAAGTTCTTTTTTTGGTTTTTCTGTCTCGGTAAGAATATTTTCCAGCTTTAATAAGAGCTTCTTTCGCAGCTCTGAAATTACTTTTTCGTCGCCATTTAAAACCCTTAGCTTGTTTTAATAAATTCGATCTTCTTTTAGAAGCGGTTACGCCCCGTTTTACTCTTGGCATAAAGTCTATTTAGTTAATATATCTCTTTTAATTGATACTGCTTGTTTTCCTTGAACAATCTGAGCTTTTCTTTTGGATCTCTTTTGATCGGAAGTTTGTCTAGCATTAAAATGATTTTGATTGGATTGTCTTCGGGAAATTTTTCCACTACCAGTTTCTTTAAATCTTTTGGCCACTGCTTTTCTTGCTTTACGTTTTGGCATATCTTTAATTTTTTTAATAAAAAACAACTCTAGAAAAATTATCAATAAAAAAGTCTACTCTTTTTCTGGAGCGATAATAACATTAAAACCATTCCCTTGAAATTTAATGTCTTGTTCCATTTTAACTGGAAAATTAATTTTGTCAATGAATTCTTTGAGTTGAGCTTTAGCTTGTTCGGAAAAAGCTCTTTCTCTTCCTCTTAAAATGACTTGGATTTTAATCTTATTTTTTTTCTTAAGAAACTTAGTGGCTTGCTCTGCCTTAAAATCTAAATCACCGTCACCAGTATTAGGACGAAAACGAATTCCTTTCAGTTTAGTTTTTTTCTGATTTTTCTTATTCTCATATTTTTTCTTGGTTTCTAGATATTGAAATTTTCCCCAGTCAATCAACTTGCAAACCGGAGGATTGGCTTTGGGTGCTATCTCCACTAGATCTAGACCAACATCCCTGGCTAAGTCTAAGGCTTCCTTACGACTCAATATTCCGTGTTGTTCGCCTCTTTCTCCAACTACTCTAATTTCTTCAGCTCTAACAGCTTCATTGACTTTGTTTGTTGGTTTTCGTGGGGCGAGCTTAAATGGTTGTCTTCTAATTTTTTTATCTTAATGGTTAATTACTGTTTAAAATTTAACATATTTACTTTATTTAAGCAACAATAAATTTATTTTGATGGAGTGGACGGGAGTTCTTCTTGCTCTGACTCGAAACTTGGGTGCTGTACACTAAAATTTCGACACAAAAATTCCCTTTTGAGACTAGCTCGTTTTCTCTCGCACCCTTTAATACCAATTTATTTTAAATAAATATTTGTGGAGGTGATGGGAATTGAACCCATGTCCAGTGCTAAAATTCTAAAATCGTCTACAAATATAGTTCATTTATTTAAAAGCTAATATATCTTTAAATGAACAAAAAAATAGAAAAGCTTTCTTTTGTGAGGCTTAATTAAATTGCCAAAAGAAAACAATTTAACGGCATTCTAATGTTGACACCGGTAAGGAACCAAAGTTCCATAAGCCTATTAGAAATCAGCTAGCCGATGGGCTATAGGTTAAATTAAGCTATAGCAGCAGCAAAGTTAGGTGTGAAAGCAGATGCTAACGCACTTTTTGCTTTATTATATAAGTTTGCACTTATAAGTTTGATACGTTTTTAATGAGACGTATGACTCAATTTGCAGATTTCAAAATACTTAACCTGTCGAAGCCTGACACCCCCATTTGTTAATTTACAATTTTCAATGTTAAAATAATTCAATTTTTAAACTCTTATAATGATAGTTTTAATTGATTGAAAATTAATCAATTATTGGAAGTTGAGAATTATAAATTGGTGACAACTAACGTCTATCTTTGTAGACTCTTTCAATCTTGATTTTGTCTTCTCGGTCTTGAATAGTTCGACGTTTGTCAAATTGTTTTTTTCCTTTCGCTAAAGCAAACTCCAATTTCACTAAGCCTTTTTTATTATACACCGAAATAGGCACTAATGTCAATCCTTCTGTTTTGAACTTGCCTATCATTTTTTTGATCTCACTTTTTTTAACTAAAAGTTTTTTCGGAGAGGTTGGGTCGTAATTTTTAATATCCCCGGCTTGTTTGTACAGAGTTATGCTCGAATTGGTAAGATAAAGTTCATTTTTTTTGAAAGTTACAAAAGCCCCCTTAAGGGAAATATGCCCAGCTTTGACTGATTTTACCTCATGGCCCTTTAGTACCAAACCAGCCTCGAAAGTTTCTAAGATTTTGTAATCAAACTTGGCTTTTTTGTTAACTGCTAATTTAGTCATTTTGAATATTTAATAATAAACATTCAACCAACGAGGTAAAATTGTATAATTTTAAAGATTATCAATTGGGCATTAAATGAATATCGGAGGTTGGTTGTTTAGATTAATAATTTATAAATAAAGTATTTTCATAAAATATCATATACTATTTAGATTAATATTTCAATAAAACGCCATTTTCCAGCTAAGTCTCTGGAGAATCTAAATTCAGTTTTGGGCAAAATTTCTTGAAATTTTTCTTGAATTAAGATTTTTTGTTCAGGAGAAATCTCTATAATTAAATAAAAACTAAAAGAATTTTGAGCAATTTTTTTGGTTTTAACTTGTTCTAAAAGTTTCGTGTAAAGATCCAGGCCTTTATTTTCAGCTAAAAGTGCTTTTTTTGGTTCAAAGTTGATTACTGATTTAGGACAATTTTTATAAATTTTCTTTGATAAATAGGGAAGATTAGCGGTAATTATTAATTGTGAATTGACTGTTTTTTTTAGGTATTGATTTTTCATAAAATCTAATAAGTTGGCTTTTATAAAATTAACCTGCTCAATTTCCAAGCGCGTTGCATTTTTTTGAGCTATTCTTAAAGCCTGTGAACTTAGATCTGTGCCAGCAAACTCGAAAGTGGAGAAGTTAGGATTTTTTGAAAATTCTTTAATCAAACTTAATAAGATACACCCGGAGCCTGTTCCTAAATCAAAAACAAGGGTTTTTTTTGAAGGATAAATATTTTTATGAGCATATTCCAAGGTTTTTTCTACTAAAGTTTCTGTTTCTGGTCGAGGTATCAAAACTTTATTATTAATTTTAAATTTTCTGCCATAAAAAAACTTTTCGCCAATTATATAAGCAACTGGTTCATTTTTTATTCTTCTTTTTAACAGTTTGTTGAAAGTGTTTTTTTGTTTTAGAGAAATTCTTTGATCTAAATTAGCTAAAAGATATGATCGTTTTTTATTTAAAATAGAATTCAATAAAATTTCAGCATCCAATCGTGGTGAAAAGGATTGTTTTTTTAGCTTTTTTTGAGCTTGGTTTAGTAAATCTTTAATTTTCATTTTGCATTTTCATTTCCAATTCTTTTTGTTGTAATTCATCAACTATTTCTTCTAAATTTCCGTTTAAAATAGACTCGATATTAGACCAACTAACTTTAATTCGATGATCTGTAATCCTATCTTGAGGAAAATTATAAGTTCTAATTTTTTCATTTCGACTCCCAGTTCCAATTTGTTCTTTTCTCTCAGAGGAAGCTTTAGTTTCTTCTTCTTCTTCTATTTTAGCTAAAATTCTTGATCTCAAAACTTGCATAGCCTTTTCCTTGTTTTGAAGTTGGGATTTTTGATCTTGACAAGAAACCATAGTGCCAGTTGGTAAATGAGTAATCCGAACTGCTGAATTAGTTGTGTTAACTGATTGTCCACCTGGACCAGAAGAGGCAAAAGTGTCAATTCTCAACTCATCTGGTTTGATTATTAAATCGGTTTTTTCCGCCTGAGGTAAAACTGCTACGGTGATAGTGGAGGTGTGAATTCTACCTTGCTTTTCAGTCTCTGGAATTCGCTGGACTCTGTGAACTCCTGATTCAAATTTTAATTTTGAAAAAACATTTTTACCGAATATTTCGAAAATCACTTCTTTGAAACCTCCTAACTCATTGGGATGGGAATTGCTAATTTCAGTTTTCCAGTTATTTTTTTCAGCATACTTAGAATACATTTTAAAAAGTTCCCCAGTGAACAAACTAGCCTCATCACCACCTGCTCCAGCCCTAATTTCTACAATAATATTTTTTTTATCTCTTGGATCATTCGGTAATAAAAGTTTTTCTAGCTCTTGTTCTGTTTTTAAAAGACTTGTCTGGAGATTTTCTTCTTCTTCTTGTGCCATTTCTTGTAATTCGCCAGTTTCTTCCTCTATTATTTTTTTATTTTCAACTAATTCCCTTTCAATTTTTTCTAGTTTTTCTATACTACCAAAAACTTCTTCAAGTTCGCTTAATTCTTGATTTAAATTCTTTAATTTTTTTAAATCAGAAAAATTAGCTGGGTTTTCTAAGTCTTTTTTTAAAACCTGGTATTCTTTTTTAATTTTGTCTATTTTAATTTGATTCATAATTTGATTGGTATTAAATATAAAGTATTATATATTATATATAAGATTTTGAAATGTCCTATAATTGACTTGCTACGTAATGCTTAATACTAATATAATAACACTTTTATCTTTAAGATACAAAAAATTCCTGCCAAAGAATCCGAGCAGGAATTTCAAAATGGAAAAATTATTTTTTATCAGACTTTTTTTCATTCTCCTCTTTTTCAGCCTTTGGTGTTTTTTCCATAGATTTTTTTTCAGTCTTCTTGGAAACATTTTTAATAGCACTTGTTTTTTCCAATCTTTGTCTAAATCTGTCAACTCTTCCGGTGCTATCAATCATCTTTTCTTTACCAGTATAGAAAGGATGACAATCGCTACAAATTTCCACATTGATTTTATCGGCTGTAGAACCGATCTTGAAAGTATTTCCGCAAGCACAGGCTACCTCCACGGCAGGATTATATTTTGGATGAATCTTAGATTTCATTAGTTTTATTTAAATTTAAATAATCAAAAAGTTTTGCTTTTTGAATAATTTCACATTAAACTCTAACATAAAGATTTATGTTTGACAATAGTAAATGTTTACATATTTTTGTGAAAAGTTTATACTAAAATTATAAATTCGTTTAAATATGAAGAAGCCTGATTTAATAAAAATTTTTAATTTTATAATCTTATTCCTATTCTTGGGGGTCTTTTTCAATTTAATTGATATTAAGAATTTATCGTTTAAAACAATTATTCCAAAAGCTATTCCAGAAAAGAAGCTTGAGAAAAGTTTTCAAGCCGGGATAATAAAAAATATCGAAGAGAAGCTGGGGGAATCAGAACAAGATTTCTTGGGTAATGAGAGCGATATAATAAATTTAGTTAATTTAGCTAGAAAGGAAAATGGGCTGGAAATTTTAACAGAAAATAATAAATTAAACCTTTCTGCTCAGAACAAAGCTCAGCATATGAAGGATAACGATTATTTTGATCATATTTCACCTGAGGGTTTACAACCTTGGTTTTTTTCCCAAAAAAATAATTACAATTATAAAGTTTTTGGAGAAAATTTAGCTGAGGGTTATTTTTCAGCTAAATCGGTTCATGAAGGCTGGATGAACAGCGAGGGACATCGGAAAAACATTTTATCTGAAAATTTTAAAGAAATCGGAGTAGCTATCTTAGAATTTAATCAAAATAATCAGAAAAATTATTTATTAGTTCAACACTTTGGTTCCCAGTTAACAGAAGCTGACTTGAAAAGCGAAGTAATTTGCGAAAGAGAATCAAAAAAAAATTGTGAAGAAACTAAGGAGCGGGAAGACTATCTTGATGATTTAGTTGAAAAACAAGAAAAAATTATTAAAGAAGCTGAGAGTCAAGGAATTAATGAAAAAGAAATCCGTAGATTAGAAGAAAATTTAAAAGATTTAGAAGAGACTCTTAATAAAATAGAAGATTATTTAGAAGAATGTAAAGATTTCTTGGAGAAGTGCAGTAGGTTTGAGTGATTTATGGGTATTCAATAATAAATAATTAAATATTTAATGAATGGTTTTGCTTGATTTTTTGATTATAAACATTAATTTTAATGATAAAAATCGTTTATATTAAATGTCTGAACAATGAATATTAGACAAAGGTCGGGTATCCATTATTGAATATTTAAGAAAATTTTAATTGACACCCTAGTTTTTTTTATTTACAATCACACTTACAAACTAAGCAGGCCCCTTCGTCCAGTGGTTAAGACGTCAGGTTCTCATCCTGGTAACACGGGTTCGATTCCCGTAGGGGTCACAACGCCCTTGGCGAATTTACAATTTTCAATAAACTAATTTTAAATTTTATAATTTAAAAATATTTATTGAAAATTCATTATAAATTATAAACGGAATACATGAACGCTAAAGATTACTTATTTCAATATAAAAATGATTTTGATCCTTATTTAAAAGAATATTTTCAAGAAAAAAAAATAGCTTTTAGGAAAGTAGATCCCCTAGCCGAAGAAGCGGTTAAAATTTTAGAGAAATTTATAATCTCTGGAGGGAAAAGAATTCGTCCTGCTATGGTTTATTATGGTTTTTTATTAGGAGGAGGAAGGGTAAATTCTAAGAACAGAGCAGACATTATTAAAGCCTCCATGTCAATTGAGTTAACCCACTCCTTTTTGTTAATTCATGACGATATTATCGACAGAGACGAAAAAAGACATGGAGTGGACACAGTGCATGAACATTATAAAAAAATTGCTCAAAAACATTTTCCTAAAACCGATCCAGAACATTTTGGAAAATCTATGGCTATTATTGCTGGTGATTTAGCTGCTTCTATGGCGAATGAAATCTTATTTGAGTCTAATTTTTCCGCAAAAACCATTGTTAATGCTTTAAGACAACTTCAAAAAGTAGTTTATACTACTATTCCAGGGGAAATGTTAGACGTTGTTATGGAAGCTAAGGGAGAGTCCACGGAGGGCGAAATTTTAAAAATGCACGAAGGAAAAACAGCCTTCTATACTTTTGAAGGACCATTACATCTGGGAATAATTTTAGCGGGAAATAAAAATAAAAAATTGTTAGAAGATATTTCGGATTATTCAATGGCAGTGGGGAAGGCTTTTCAAGTTAGAGATGACATACTGGGAGTCTTTGGGGAAGCAGAAAAGCTTGGAAAACCTATCGGTTCTGATATTATTGAAAACAAACAAACTTTATTAGTTTTAAAGGCACTAGAAAAAAGTGATGCAAAGCAAAGAAAAATCATCAAAAAAACTTTAGGTAGAAATGATTTGAATTTAGCAAAATTAGAAAAATTTAGAAAGGTGATTGTTGAAACTAATTCTTTGAAATATTCAGAAAATTTAGCCGAAAAGTTTTCCAAACAAGCTATAAAAATAGTCGGAGAAATTAAGACAAAAAACAATTTACCTGAAGATTTTTTGTTGAAAATAGCCGAGTATATTTCGATTAGAAATCGTTAATCAAATTATTTATTGAAAATAATTTTAATAAATGATATAATTTTTAAAAATTATATTGATCTCAAATTATAGCTAACTTTATGAACGATAAATCAATCCATATTGCCATAATTCCAGATGGAAACCGTCGTTGGGCCAAAAGAAGAGGCTTGAAGCCATGGGAAGGACACATTGCCGGTGCCGAGAGAATAGAAGAGATTAGTCGAGAGGCTTTAAGAAATGGAATAAAAAATTTAACTTTTTGGGGATCCTCAAAAGACAACTTACAAAAAAGACCGCTGGAGGAGAAGAGAGAATTGCTAATAATTTATGAAAAATATTTTAAAAAATTAATCACTGATCCTGATGTTTATAAAAATAAAACTGGGATTAACATTATAGGAGACTGGAAAAAACAATTTCCAAGAAGCTTAAAAAATATTTTAATTAAGGGAGTAGAAAAAACCAAAAGTCATACGCATAATTTTTTGAATTTTATGTTAGCTTACAATGGAGACGATGACGTCTTACACGCTGTTAAAAAAATCAAAGAAAAACTTTTGAAAGAAAAAAGGGATTTTAAAATAACACCAGGATTATTTAAAAAATATTTACTTTCCAACAAGTTACCTCCGGTGGACTTAATAATTAGAACCGGTACTGAGAATGATCCACACAACAGCGCTGGTTTTTTGATGTGGCAAACTCAAAATTCTCAATATCATTTTTCAGGAAAACTTTTTCCAGATTTTGGACCGAAAGAATTTAGAAAGATTGTTGAAGAGTTCAAGCGAAAGCAAAGAAGGTTGGGTAAATAAAATAAAATAAAACTTTATTTAAAAAAACAAGGAAAAGAGGATATTTGTCCTTATTTCGCTTTAATAAGACAGGTGGGATATAAACAAATTTCAAATTAAAAATTCTAAACTACGAACAGAAAATGTATAGTCTCCTGGGTTTGATTATTTTAATTTAAGATTTTTAATTTGTTTTATTATGTTTTTTTGTGAGATTCGATATTTAATACTTAACATTAATCAAATGAAGGATTTAATAATAATAGGTTCCGGACCAGCTGGATTATCAGCTTCCATTTATTCATCTAGATATAACTTAGACGTTTTAATTTTAGGAGAAGAACAAGGTGGTTGCATGAATGAAAGTTATAATATTGAAAATTATCCTGGTTTTATTGCTATATCAGGCACTGAGTTAGGACAAAAAATGAAAGAACATGCCGAGAAATTAGGTGGAGAAATAAAGCAAGCTAAAGTCACAGGAATTGAAAAGACAGAGAAGGGATTTAAAGTCAAAACTTCTAGCGAAGAATTTGAAGCCGAAAGAGTTTTATTGGCCACGGGAACCATTTTTAGAAAATTAAATATTCCTGGAGAAGATAAATTTTCTGGAAAGGGGGTCTCTTATTGTGCGACTTGCGACGGACCATTTTTCAAAGAAAAAAAGGTGGCGGTAGTAGGTGGAGGAAATTCAGCTTTTAATGCAGCCTTGCTTTTATCAAGATATGCTAAGGAAGTAGTTTTATTTTTCAGGGGAGCAGAGCCGACTGCCATACCTAAATATTTTAATAATGTTAAAAAAAGTCCTAATATTAAATTGGCGGCCAATCTTAATTTGATTGAAGTTAAGGGGGAGCAAAAAGTAGAGAAAGTTATCTTAGACAATGAATGGGAGGGCTCTATAGAACATACTTTTGATGGGATTTTTATTGAAATTGGCTCCAGGCCGGACAATTCCTTTTTTGATAATTTAGTAGGGTTAGCATTAGACAAAGCCGGTTTTATAAAAGTTAACTCCGATCAATCCACGAACATTGAAGGTTTGTATGCGGCTGGCGATATCACTAATGGCTCTAATAGTTATCGTCAGATTATTACTGCTTGTAGCGAAGGTGCAATTGCAGTGGCTGTTATAAGCGATTTAAAGAAAAAGAAAAAATAGAAAACCTTTTTCTATTGGCAAAAATATTTTTTTTTGTTATTCTTTAAGGAGTAAGTAATTAATAAATTAACCGTTAGAAATGAAAGTAGTTTTATTGGAAAAAGTTGAAAAATTAGGAAATAAAGGAGAAATTAAAGAAGTTTCAGCGGGCTATGCTAGTAATTTTTTAATTCCTAAAGAATTAGTCAAACCCGCTTCTGAAAAAATTGTGAAGCAAGTCAAAGAAAATTTAAAAAAGATAAAAAAAGAAGGAGTAAAGAAACTTGAAGAAATAAAAAAAGAGTTAAACAAATTGAAAAATAAAAAATTCTTTATTAAGAAAAGAGCCGAGAAGGGAAAGTTGTTTGAAGCTATAAAAGAAAAAGACATTGCCAAACTGATTGGGAAAAACGAGATTAACGAGAAAAATATTATTCTTCCAAAACCAATCAAAAAAACTGGTGAATATGAAATTGAAATTAAAATTTCTGATGAAGCTAAGGTTAAGATAGAGCTTGAAGTTAGAGAAGATTGATAAATATTTCTGAATAATAAAAGGGGTTGTTCTCATTTTTGGTTTGCAGTTTTTTTATTTAAAACAGAAAAGAGCTACTTCTAAATTATGCTTTTAATGTATGCCTCATTTGAGGCTTGTCAAGGTGGATTAAGTTCTAGCTTTTTATGACAAATTGGAGTTTGAGAGCGGTTCTATAAAATAATTTTTAAGCAGTCAAGGCTATGTCCAAGCAAAATCCTAAATATATATTTGTTTTTGGGGGAGTAATGTCCGGAATTGGAAAGGGGATCGCTGCTTCATCGATTGCTAAAATTATTCAAGCTCACAATTATTCTGTTACCTCCGTCAAAATTGACCCTTATGTTAATGTTGACGCTGGAACAATGAACCCCACTGAACACGGTGAAGTTTTTGTTTTATCCGATGGTTTGGAGACTGATCAGGATATGGGAAATTATGAAAGATTTTTAAATATAGAATTGCCAGGAAGTAATTATATGACT
>Ga0307980_1000704_pt1 | contig 14998 bp, 11 predicted proteins | sample OrgLakmetage1060_FD_201817 | JGI IMG/M metagenome (GOLD analysis project Ga0307980, IMG submission 201817) | Saline water microbial communities from Organic Lake, Antarctica - #1060 | ecosystem: Environmental > Aquatic > Non-marine Saline and Alkaline > Saline | place: Antarctica: Organic Lake... | reverse complement strand
GAGACAGTCAACTGGTCTGGAAGATCAGCAGGAAGAGCCTTCACCATAACATGATCGTTAGGACGAACTATAAAGTTACCGGCTTGCTCTGCTGGTACATTTCCGACAATAATAACTTCTATTTCTGCTTCAACAGGATCTTTGGCGTTCACTGCATGAAAAGCAACGTGCATAATCGTGTTACGAGCTGGATCAATATGCGCATCTTTAATCATAGTCAAATATTTTTTACCATCAACTACAAGTGAGACAGGTTGAGACTGGCCAACTTTTCCATATGCTTTTACAAGTGGCAAATAAGCAACACGTACATTTATAGATTCTTTTCCTTTTTCATAAACTGTCGCAGGAATATATCCTTCGTTACGTAATGTACGTACTTTTTTACCGGTAATTTCACGCTTTTCTGCTAATAATTCAAATGTGTCTGACATGCTGCTCTTCTCTTCTTTAGTTATTATCTGCTTTAGCTACTTATTATAACAGATTGAATTCAAACTGTCGCATCATATACAGATTTTATTGATACTAACGATCTACAAAATTGCTTTAAGAAATTGACCAGTGTAGGATTTTGTCACTTTAGCAACCTGTTCTGGTGTACCCTCTGCAATAATCAATCCGCCGCCGGCTCCACCCTCTGGACCCATGTCTATAATGTGGTCAGCAGATTTAATAACATCTAGATTATGCTCAATAATAATCATACTATTGCCCGTATCGACGAGTTTCTGTAGTACTTCAAGCAGCCGATTGACATCGTCCATATGTAGACCAGTGGTTGGTTCGTCCAATATATAGAGCGTCCTTCCGGTTGACCTCTTAGAAAGCTCAGTTGCCAGCTTGACACGCTGAGCTTCACCGCCAGACAGCGTTGTAGCAGATTGCCCAAGTCGCATGTAGCCAAGTCCAACCTGGACGAGTGTTTCTAGCTTTCTCGCAATCGCTGGCTGGTTAGAAAAAAAGTGATTAGCTTGTTCGACGGTCATTTCTAGAATGTCGGCAATTGTTTTACCCTTAAAATGAATATCAAGTGCCTCTTTGTTGTAACGTTTGCCCTTACAGACTTCACACTGCACGTAGACATCTGGTAAAAAGTGCATTTCTATCTTGATCATGCCGTCGCCCTGACAATTTTCGCAGCGACCACCTTTGACATTAAAACTAAACCGACCTGGTTTATAGCCACGAATTTTTGATTCTGGAGTGCTTGCAAACAGATCTCTAATTGGCGTAAACAGCCCAACATACGTCGCCGGATTTGAACGAGGAGTACGGCCAATTGGTGATTGGTCTATGATGATCACTTTATCTAAATTATCTATTCCTTCAATGTCATCATGCCGACCGACAGCCGCGTGCGCTCTACTCAACCGAACGTGAAGTTCTTTGGCAACAATATCATTTATAAGCGTGCTTTTACCTGAACCACTGACACCACTGACAACGACTAACTTTCCAAGTGGTATTTCAACATCAATACCTTGCAAGTTATGCTCACGGGCGTTTTTAACGACTAATGATTGTCCGTTTCCTTTTCGACGTTTTTTTGGCACTTTAATTGACTTTTCGCCCCGCAAATATTGACCAGTGATGCTTCGCTTTACTTTTTGTACTTCGGCTGGCGTACCAGATGCAACAACTTCACCACCGTGGACACCTGCACCTGGGCCGATATCGACAAGAAAATCTGCAATCTTAATCGTATCTTCATCGTGTTCGACAACTATTACTGTGTTGCCAAGCTCGCGTAATCGTTGCAATGTTTTAATAAGTCGCTCATTGTCTCGTTGATGAAGACCAATTGATGGCTCGTCCAACACGTAAAGCACTCCTTGCAAACCAGATCCTATTTGAGTTGCTAGTCGTATTCGTTGTGCTTCACCACCAGACAAGGTGCTGGCGCTTCTAGCCAATGTCAGATACCCCAGCCCTACTTCGTTTAAAAATCTTAATCTATCATTAATTTCTTTAATAATTTGCTTAGCTATTTTTAGTTCACTATCACTAAACGACAGATCATTAAAGAATTCGACTGCTTCTGCAACAGGTCTCTCGCAAATATCCATGATCGATTCACTCCTGAAAGTCACAGCAAGTACGGAAGGCTTAAGTCTTTTACCATGACACATATGGCACGGTCTTTCGACCATGAAGCGCTGAATTTCGCGACGCATAAAATCACTATCAGTTTCTTTGTGCCGACGCTCTAAATTAGGGATAACTCCTTCATAGGTTGTATCAAAGTATCGGCCAGAGCCAAGTGCAATTTTAAATTTCTCGTTACCTGTTCCATACAGTAGTTTATCGATTTGGCTTTCGCTCAGTTCAGAAGTAGGCACTTGTGTCGAAAAGTTAAAACGCTCTGCAACTGCAGCCATTTTCTTCATATTCCAAGCATCTGGCGCCATTCTGTTGTATGGCCTAATTGCACCTTCAGCAATAGTTAATTTTCCGTTAGGAAGCACTAGCTCTGGATCAACTTCTAGCCTGTTCCCTAAGCCAGTGCAGACTGGACACGCGCCGTGAGGACTGTTAAAGCTAAACGTTCTGGGTTCCATATCTGGTGCTATAAAATCAGGATAATCCGCATTGTAGTACTTTTGAGAAAACTTGTGCAGCTTTTCTTCATTATCGGCATCAATAATACTCATGTGACCATCACTCAATTGCAGAGCGTTTTCAACAGCTTGAAATATACGGCTGGTTTGGTCGTCTGTATTGACCACTCGGTCAACTACTATTTCTATAGAGTGTTTGTATTTTTTATCTAAGCTTGGGAATTCTTCTAGACTATAGACTACTCCATCTACCCGAGCTCTCGCATATCCTTGTCGCGTAAACAGTTCAGGGATATGAGCATGCTCGCCTTTTTTATCAACCACTACTGGTGCCAAAATCATCAATCGGTGGTCTTTTGGCAAATTAGCAACTCCTTCAGCTATATCTTGTGTGGTCATTGTTTGGATTGGTTTGCCATCAGGACCATGAGCTATGCCAATTCGCGCATAGAGCAAGCGCAAATAATCATAAATTTCAGTCACTGTAGCAACAGTTGATCTCGGATTACGACTGGTCGACTTCTGGTCAATAGATATAGCTGGACTCAAACCCTCTATATAATCGACATCTGGTTTCTCCATAAGCCCCAAGAATTGCCGAGCATAAGCACTTAATGACTCGACATATCGACGCTGCCCTTCTGCATAAATGGTATCAAAAGCCAAAGAGGACTTCCCTGAGCCAGACAAGCCAGTAATAACAATTAACTTATTACGAGGTATCTCGATAGAAACGTCTTTTAAATTGTGCTCTCTGGCACCTTGTACTTTTATAACCTCTGACATAACTATCTATTATACAGTCGTAGTCTTACATAGGTCAAAAGTTGTTTTCTGTAGATGCACTAATCTTTCCTAGAGTCACTGCTTCAACTGGCAATAATTTACGTTTTACTTCGTCTAGAAAAGAGTTACGACTTTTTTCATCAACTGTTTCATCAACTTCTGCGACAAGCACACCATTAACAAGTCCACCCTGTGGAATAGCACGTATGACATCGCTGTTACCAGCAGCGATTTCGTATGCTACATCACTCATGCAATGAAGCATGCGTTGCGTTACCCCATTGTTTTTTTCAGATGGTTGAAGTACGAATAATGCTTTATTTGGGTATCTAGCGTCAGATACCTCAACAACAGTATCTAGTCTTATTTTGATTTGGTCTTTTATTGCTACCGGGTAATCATGATCAAGCATAACTTGTTCAAACGCTCCTTCAGTGCAAGGTAACCCTTCTCTGTAATCGTCTTCTTCAGCATCTTCATATCCACCCTCAAGCCTTTCGACTGCGTCTACAATCTTTTTGCCAAATTTTTTTACATTTTCACCTGCAATAGATAGATGAGAAAAAGCAAGTCTATCTTCTGGAGGATATAATGCTCTTGGTTGAAACGTCTCTTTTACTTCGTTCCTCTGGCCAATACCTACATGTGAATTACCTCTTATTCCGAAATAAGCATTTCCGGTTGCGGCAATCTCTTCCACGATACTACAGCCTTCTGGCAATTGAACAGGACGAAACACTTCAAGTGATGAAAGTTTATTCATAATCAAATTGTATCATATTTTATAATGTTATTGATGATATATCAATAATCAGTTACTTCAACTGTAGTGACTGGTCCTAACCTAATATATGTTGGTGGACTAAGCAACTCTGGACCAGCATTGTCTCGACCTGAGGATAATTTACGTTCAACAGTTCCAGCTGGCACAAGATATTCTTCTGGTAAACCATTTCCGTGCAGTAAACGCGATTCACTAAAAGCATGACGGACCATCCTGTTCCCATCACCCATTCTAACGTCATTTTGCACTGCAAATCCAAGGGTTGTTGAGTGAGTTGTAGAAGTCACAACGCGTGGTTTCGGACGCAAGTGTACTGTCATTGCGCCCATACGCTCAAGCTCTTGAGAACTATCCATTGGTCCTAAGTGAACCAAACTCTCATCATCATAGTCTCCAGATTGTATAACTTCTAAACGACGAGAATACATTTCACTGGCTTGCTCTTTATCCTTATGTTTAGCGACTTCAAGAGACTTTCTAAATCTATCTTTTGCACTGTGCATTTCATAGTGAGCCCTCCTACTAGTTGGGCTTACTGTCTTTTTTTGAGCTGAAAGCACGGCACCAACAAAATCATCAGCAGAACACAGCACAGCCATGACACCACCTTCAGGAACATGTACTTTTATACCGCTTGGCTGATGGTGCTCTCTTAAATCTTCAAGATAGCCATTATAATTATACAAATCACCATCTTCACCAGTACAAACTGGATCAAACGTTACTTCTCTGCCAACTACGATACTTGGAAGTGTTGAAAGCTCTTGATCAGACATTCTTTCACGTAAATCACGCGTATTTGGACGCCGCTGGTCTCGAGCTACATTAAAATTTCTCGAAGTTTGCATACGGCGGCTCCTTTTTTCCTACGTTTAACTTAAGTGTAATACAGTAAAAGTTTTGGCTCAAGTGTTAAAATAGCTACAATGGCTAAAAAAAATGAAGATGGCTCTCGTCAGAATCCATTATGGAAAGTTATCGCGACAGACATAGCTGGCATCACCTGTTTATTTTTAGTGCCTTTTTTGGGACCCTTGCCGGGCCCTGGAGGTATCCCCTTATTATTAGCCGGATTTGGACTGCTCGCAGTAAACCATGACTGGGCAGATGATGCGATTCACTTTGTGAAAAAACATTCAGAAAATTTGCTTGGCTACTTCTTTCCAGATAAACCACTCATTAAATGGGCTTGGGATATTTTTGCTGCAGTTATCTTTATTGTCGGCTTGTGGCTAAACTTAACTGCTGAATGGTGGGTTTTTAAAGGCTTGAGTTATGGAATTATGGCGGGATCATCGACTGTATTCATGCTCAACCGAGGTAGACTTGATTGGCTAGATTCTCAAGTTCGCAAATTTGGCAAAAAGTAGATTTGCTTTTTATGTATATTAGTGCTATAGTTTATTTATAAAGATGTTGAGATCTCCCTTGTGTAAAAGCTATTGAGAGAAAAGTCATCGAAACAGAGGGTCCTAAGCTGTTCAGACATAGTTAGGGCCCTTTTATTTTTACAAAAATAATAACAAGAAAAGGCAAGGCTCGTGTTTCAGTTCATGATTTCTGGCTATATTCCAGGGACAAGCAGACAAGTAGGATTTTACGAAATACTATTAGTATTTTCTTTCACTGTCATAGCATGTTTACTATTGTTGCTAATAAAGGAACGACGCTCGTTTCGGCAGCTTGTCATAGACAACATACGTAACATTTCTATTTAAGCATCCAGATCAGCTGGTTCTGGCAAGATTGATTCCGCATACAGTTGAAGCTCAGTTAGCAAATACTTATCATTACTAGAAAGCTTTCTCGTTGACGCTATCTCTTGCATGCGTTTAGAAAATGAAGCATACCGACTGTTCAGTCCTCTGCCGTAGAATAATTTTTGACGGTAGGCCTCCCAATCTTCTCGCTCTTCTTGTGTCAATAATTTAGGAAAATTCCTAGCTTTATATCGAGGCAAAAGAGTACGAATCTTTTTGTTTTTAATGCCAGGTACTAGTTCACTCAAATCATCTGGCTTAGTCCCTCGTATCGTCAGTAGTTCAGCTTGGTCTGCTGGAGTCCAGAAAGAGTCATATAGTTGATTTTCTACCTCTTTGTCTTCCAAGTCGAACTGTGTTTGCAGTTTTTTATCTATAGTATCGAGTGCCTCCTTCAGTCTTTCAATAAAATCTGAATGAGACTGAAGTAGTGCTTGGTGTTTACTTATCAACTCTAAGTTTAACCCGATTCTTTTAGAGGAATCAGTCTGCAATACACCTAAAGGAGCTATGGCTGGACATTTATTAAACTGCATCGTTTTTACTGGTAATCGTTTTAAATCGTCGCCGTAAGCAACTGTCCAATGCTTAACTAATTCATTTACAGATTTATCGATCCACTCAGACGGATCATACCGTAAATCATACACTAGCGAAGCATCACGCCTAGGATGTTTAAATAAACTAGTAACCACAGATGTCTTCTCGTATTCTGCAGAATATTTTCCAGAAGTATAGACAAATGGCTGGCCACTTAGTGCAAGTTCTGCAACTTTCTTTTTATCACGCAAAGAAACTAAATATTCAAATAATTTTGGTTGTGCATGTTTAAACTTCTCTGTTAAACCTATCAGCGCGATAACGTCACTTAATGCATCGTGGGCATTTTCATGAATAATCCCATTTTCTTTTGCCATAAGCTCAAGTTTGACAGTTGGCTTATCTTTTAGCATTGGCCATTTCATGCCCTCTGGACGCAAAGCACGCATCATCCTAATAGGGTCAAGTAGATCCCAGCGAGACCGATTATCCTTCCAGTGCCATTGGTAGGGGTCATAGAAATTGCGATAATTAATTCTCCTCATAAACTCATCATCGAAACGAATACTGTTGAACCCTATAAATACCGTTCCTGCTAAGGCGACAGATGTATGAAAATAATCAACAAATTCTGCCTCACTCAGACCTTCATCAAGAGTCTGTTGCGGTGCAATGCCATGCACCAAAACAGCTTCTGGCTCAGGCAATATATCGTCACTAAGTTTAATCAACATATTGTCAGGCTCTCCAATTGGCTTCATGTCTTCATCCGTTCTTTGGCCTGCAAATTGCATTATATGGCCAGTAAAAGGACTACCGCTCGTCGTCTCTAGATCGTAAAAATAATAGGTTATCTTACTCATTCCGTTTCTCGGTTCGTTATACATCTATTTATTAATGGCCTACATGACACAGAGACAGTCTTCATGCATACAGTCTAGCAGAAAGATGCCATAGCTTACGTTGTCTTTTTCTGAAGAACCGCCGTAATTTCTTCCGGGAGTATAGAGACTTCATGTGTACTATATAGCCAATACCACCATTCTAATCCCCACATATCTATCCGTTTTATTCCACTTTTTTGTGCATACAGGATTGCTTTGCTGATTTGAGCACTATCTATAGATTGATACTGCTCTTCTAGGGTCATTTCCCAATTGGCCTTCGGACCCCAAGGTTCTGTCTGCAGTTCATGCACCAAAAGCTCTCTGTTTTTTAAAAGTTTTATTAAGTACCTTTTTATTCTATATACCCATGGTCTAGCCCAAGTATAGGTGTACTTTTTCTTGTCATTATTATAGATAATTCGATACATACTGGTGCCGTAAATATCTGGCGTCGGTCGTCTTAAGGGCAAGCTTATGACTTTTGCTAAAGTCATCGTAATAGGTCTGTCAGGATTTAGCTCTCTTAATATATTGAATTCTTTCATGAGTCGCTTCCTGGAAAAATCGACATGTTCACCGAAACTTCGTAACCAAAATTCATTTTCAAGCTGCCAACTTTCTATGGTTGGCTCGTTCTTGTATCTATCAATGACTGTTTTATGAAAAGCGATGTAATGAGTAGTAATGGCAGCTGTACTTTGGGCTTTTGACCACTGAGGAATGTGTGTTTCGGGCCAGCGTGGTTGACGCATACCAATAGCCAACGAAACACGTCCTCCAGCTTTTTTGATAATCGAAATTTGTTCGTCAAGATCATTAAAATCATAGATGCCTTTTTTCTCTTCGATTACCTTCCAGTAGCTCATCAATCTAAAGCGCTTGAAGCCTAAATTAATTGCATATTGTAGTGTGTCTCGCCAGTCAATATCATAATCCTTGCAGGCGAGCAAAGAAAAACTAACTCCCAAATCGTCACTCTGAGTAATTTTCTTGGCTCTTTCTTTTCTAGTCATTCCATTGCTTTTCGTAGGCCTCAATGTTGAATTTGCGCTTCAAACCGCCGTAATTCATGTAGCGCACTTTGCCAAACACCTCCCTTTCGGTCCATGCTCTATCGTGCACACCAATTATTGACCACAATATTCCAACATAGCCATTAGGGTCACCCCCGTCTATAGAGTAAAAATCATTCAACCGTATTGCAAAAGATACGGCTGTTTTGGCATCACCAGTCCACTCTTTAATTTTCTTTGCCCAATACATTCTCATATAACCGTGCATTTTGCCTGTCCGCATCATTTGCTTTTGGGCTGCGTTCCAAGCAGAGTCGTGAGTGTTCGCCGCTTCTAGTTCTTCGTAAGAATAGATGTGTTCCCTCGGATCATTATCATGTGCATCAATAGTTTTTTTAGCCCAATCGTCGGCCGAACTGACACTTTTATGATCATTTTCATAGTAGCAAAAATTATCTGAAAGCTCTTTTCTAACGATCATTTCTTCAAGTAAGGCGTTCGCTGAACCAACTTTTTTACTAGCAGCTTCCTCGGCTTGAGGCATTTTGCCAGAATGTATTAGATGCAAATCTGCTCCAGTGCCGTTTGCAACCTGTCTCATCTTTATAGCAACCCTCAATGAAGAGATGTGGCCAAAATGTAAATACGGACTCATACCAGAAAGCGCATTATCACTAGGATCGTTTCTAGACTCTGAATAATCTTCTAGGTTGTTCTGTACGAACGAATCAAGATGATTAAGGGCTGCTTTTTCGCCTGGCTCAAAGTTCAAGATACTCCCATTATTCTTTTGCTTATCTAGCACTTCGGCTATCTGAGAAGTCAAATCGCTCATAGATTTTATTGAACCCGGCCAAGCAATTTGATGACTGACGACATCTTCAGGGACTTCTAAGTATTCAGAAAAATTTCTATGGATTTTATTTCTTATTGTCCGTGCACCAACCTCTTTTTTGTCGCTAACAACCCACACCGGAATCATATTGTGAGTATCGACGACATACATTGGAACAGCATAGGTACTTGATAGAGTATCTCTTAGTTTTTTAGGTCCGTTTAACGGACTGAAATCAAAATAAATAGCGTCTGGGTCAGTGTGGTGAATCACATTTCCAATTTTTTCTTCAGGGTCACCAAACAGCATCATAAAAGGAATATTTACTTTATTCAATCGTGACTCTACGTCATAAAGCCCTTCTATCATAAACTGGTACTGCTCACGGGCTCTACCTGCTACTTTGTCATATAAACAGAACACCACAGCAAAGGGGAGTTCTTTTGCAATCGCATGCTTCTGCGCTGCTATAAGAGCATGGTTGTCTTGTAATCGCTGGTCGCGCGACATTACGTATATGACACATTTCCCATTACTATTTTCACTATCATTCAGCTTTTTGATACGTGTTTTTAATAGTTTGTTTTTATCACTCATTTCATCATTCTACCATTGCTACAGTTTGATTATGTGAAAATTTGTACGTCACTCAAGAATACAGTGCTAATACTGCAGATAATCTTCCCTGTCATCACCAAAATAAACTTTTTTGCCTATTTCGACTTTGTTTTTTTCAAATGTTTTCATCATTCCCATTTTACGCATAATATCGCGCAATCGACGAACTCCATCTTCAGATGCGAAATCGGTACGTCTTGCAAATCGCTCGATCTTTTTGCCAGTCACAACAATATAGCGTTTCTTGATTTCTATATGCCATCTATCGACATCTTCGACAGCCTTAATGACTGGAATGTCATCTTCTTCAGATTTCTCTGCCTGTTTCTGCATTCGTTGCTTCGTCACGACTTCATTTAGCTTATAAAGAAGCTTTTGTAGACCATCACCGGAGAGTGACGACACTGGAAAAATCTCAGTTTTCTTGACCACTTTTTTAAGACTTTTTATTTGATCATCGACAATGTCTTTGTCTAGTCCCTCAGTTTTAGTGACCGCAATAATTTGTGGCTTTTTGGTTAAGTCAACCCGGTAATTTTTAAGCTCTGTTTGTATGGTTTTATAATCAGCTACAATATCATTAGAATACACGTCAATCATGTGTAGCAAGACCTGAGTTCTCTCAACGTGACGTAAAAATTCATCACCAAGACCTTTCCCTTCGCTAGCACCGTCTATAAGTCCTGGAATATCTGCGATAAGCAACTCTGAACCTTTTTCTACTTGAGCCACACCAAGGTGCGGATTGAGTGTCGTGAATGGATAATTTGCTATTTTTGGTTTTGCCCCGGTGACGCGTGAAAGTAGCGTGCTTTTGCCGGCATTCGGTAAACCAACTAACCCTATATCAGCAATTATCTTTAGTTCAAGTGTTGCTTCAAACTCTTCGCCAGCTTCGCCTTTTTCTGCTACTTTTGGCGCCTGTCTGACACTGGACGTAAAGTGAGCATTACCAAAACCACCTTTACCACCTGTTGCCATTACTTCTCTCTGCCCATCCTGTGTCAAATCAGCAACGACAGTTCCTTTTATTTGCACCTGTGTTCCAACAGGAACTGCTATTTCCAAATTTTCTCCACGCTTGCCATGGCAGTTCGCATTGCCGCCGTTACTTCCGTCTTTCGCTTTTAGCTCTTTTTGGAATCGATACTTTGCTAGTGTGTTTTGATTTTCGCTCGCGATAAAAATAACGTTGCCGCCGTTACCGCCATCACCACCATCGGGACCGCCCATCGGCTTACCACGTTCGTGATTAAAGCTAACAATCCCGTTGCCGCCGTCGCCTGCTTTTATAGTCACTATAGTCGAATCAATAAACATATGTGGTTAATTATAACACATCTACCCCTGTTATTGAGACGCATGGAAGATATTTAATAGATATAGTTGTGAGTGCGAGCTTCTTCGGCAGACATAACTTTATCTCGCAGAGCATAAAGTCGCCAATTGTAGTTCATTTCGCTAATTCGTATGCTTCCATCGGCATATACTTCTTCAACAAAACCAACATGACCCCATCCACTTGTAGAAGTTTGAATTGCTGCGTGCAAGCGAGGAATCTTGCCAGTTTCTAAACCAGCCAGTTTTGCTCTTGATACCCAAGTTGCTGCGTTACCAAGGTTTTGTGGCAACGATTTGCCTAGAGACGCCCATCTGTTGGCCGTATGCCATGTGCAATTACCAGGTGCGTATGAATTGAATCCGTACGATGCTGAAAATCCAGTGTTGTAGTTATTAGCTGCTGCAGCAACAATTGAACCATCAGGAATAACTATTTTTTCTCCTGGTTGCAAACCAACTATCTCCGTATCATTGAAGGCAATTATTTTATCGACATCGGTTCTGTATTCTTCTGCAAGTGCTTCTGGCGTGTCTCCGACAACAACATCATAGACAATTCCTTCAATCGGCGGGATAGACAAAATTCGTGAAGCTGCTAAATTCTCTCTTCGAGAAATAGAGTTAGACCATCGAATCGAATCTTCGCTAATACTGTACTGCCTCGCTATAGATGCGACTGTCTCACCCTCTAGAACAACATGACTCGTGATATCAGACACTGTTTTAATTTCAGTCGTAATTATATTTGGTTTTGCAGCAACCAGTGGTTCAGATAGTACAACTTGAGCTCGGGAATTCTCTGCGTCTTTTTCATGTGCAACAGCCGCAGACTCAGGCATATCAACAAGCAAAGCAATGTTGTAAGCAATGTCTATACTAGACAATTTGTCTAGTGGGTTGCGCTGCTCTTCTCCGGCTATCAAAGACGATGATCGTTGCTGTCCAGTAGAAGGATCTCCAGCAGTGAGTAATACAAAACCGATAACAGATACTAGCAACAATCCATTGAACCCAATAAGACCGGATTTTACGAGAAACTTTCTAGACCTAACAGTATGGTGTTTTGGTCGTTTCTGGCGTGTAAAGTAACTAATAATTCTTCTCCAAAAAATCTCAAGCTTAATAAATGTAATTATATCCAGCGGCTTGAGCTGGGGTTAACACTTTTTCTGATCTGACACCCCACCCGCGTACATTCATTTCACTGACTCGCACACTTCCATCAGGAAAAACCTCTTCCACAAATCCGACGTGACCATAATAATCACGGGGTGGTGTCCAAATTACTGCGCCAGCTGCTGGTACGTTGCTCACCGGTATGCCGGCTAATTGCGCACGGGACTTCCATGTGCTGGCATTGCCAAGGTTAGCAGGAATTGGCCTACCGATCTCTGCCCGTCTGTTCGAAGCATACCAGGTGCAATAGCCATAATCATATCCATTGTAGCCGTATACTGCACTTGAGCCGAACCTAAAGCCATTGACCGCAGGTCCACCACTTCCAATAGTGCGTCTTGCGACAACCGGAGCTGGCACTTCTCCGTCAGGGATGACAATTGTTGCACCAGAAATGATGCCGGTTATTTCTGCATCGTTAAAAGCAACAATCTTCTCGACAGTTGAACTGTACTTTTCGGCAATTTTCTCAACAGTATCGGTGTCTTTTACTGTATAGACAAATCCTTCTACTGGAGAGATGGATAGCTCGCTACCGACGTCAATTGAACTGCCGGTAAGATCATTTGACCATTTAATGCTATTCTCTGATATCCCGAATTTTTCTGCTAATGATGCTACGGTGTCGCCATCGACTACGACATAAGTAACAAGATCCTGCAAAGATTTGATTTCTGTACTGACAATGTAGGGTTTTGCGATTACTTGTGAGTCGCTGGCAACAACATCTAGACGAGTGTTGATTGAATCTGCGTTATTTGTGACAGCAGTTGTCTCGTCTAGCTGTACTAATTGGGCAATATTAACAGCAATATCCGCACTTGAAATTGCATCAAGTGGATCGGCAACTTCACTACGGGTCGTCGCTGAATAAGCACCGGTCGTCTTGTCTGTGGTTTCGGGCCGTGAAATCAAAATAAAACCACTCACACCAAGTAGCAAGGCTGCGTTTGCAATAATGAGCCCATTACGAACTAATCGCTTTTTGCTCTTGAAATAGCGTTTTTTAAAGCTACTATTCACCGATTGAACAGTGCTAGAAATGTCTGAAACAAGCGACTTGTCTCCTTGTTCCTGTGTTGTGCGAAGTTTACTGATAGAATTCTCCTGACATCGTGGTAGATGGTGTTGGAAAAGATGCCTTATCTGTTAAAACTGTATTAAGTTATATAATGATCTGTTTATAGTTCGATTACTTGACGAGAAACGTCAGATTAACAGGTAGTAAAATGTCATTGTTAATATATTACTATGCGACAAATAATTATTACTACAGGATTTAGTATAGACAAAAGCATGATCAATGTCAATAGCGACAAACCTAATGTAACTCCTTGGGGTTGCATTATTATGAATTATTTTTGCATTTTAGTGATATTTGTTTAGAAATAGTACAATGTAGCAGAAAAAAATGATGAATTATTTGCCTATTTTATAGCCACTACTTAAGCTGATTCTAGTCATTGATTACGATTATGAATAAATCATATCGATTTATATATGGAAGGTGTCATGCAGGCAAATTAGTAAGACTGGCAAAGTTCTATGCAGAATTCAGCCGTCAAAGCTTCGTGTTCTGCTAATGTGCGTGAAAACCTAGTAATGCCATCGTCGCCTGATACGAAATACAAGAAATCTGTATCAGCTGGGTCTGCAACAGCCTGGAGGCTTTCAACACTAACATTGTTAATTGGTGTTGGTGTAAGGCCCGTGTAGAGACGTGTATTATATGGTGTATCTGCAAAAACCGAAGGCTCTATTCCGGCAACTAGCGCTCCATAAAGAGCCGTTGGATCGGAGCCTAACATCATTCCTATTTCGTATCTAGTCAAAAACACCTGAGCCACTTTTTTCCGTTCTTGACCATTATTCACCTCTCGTTCAACAATAGAGCTAATAATCAAACCTTCGTATGGACTCAAACCTTGAGCTGCAAATGATGCTGTAATTTCTGGTGTCATATAAAAAGCAAATTCATCGAGCGAGAGCCTCACTATATCTGTCAGTGGTGTATTTGCAGTTTTTAGATAGGTGTCTGGGTATAGGTACCCTTCTAGGTTTTTACCATCTGGCTTTGCTGCGAGGGCTGGATGACCAATATATGTCTCTGGCCTCAACGCAATAGTGATCTCGGAGTCTGAATATCCTGCTTCTGCGAAGGTCGCTCGTATCTGGTCGAGTCTTTGAGCTGGCAGAATCGTTACAAAATCTTTCGATGTTTCACCGCCGCTAATGATAGAAACGATAGCTTCAACACTCTGTGATGGACTAAACTCATAGGTGCCAGCCTGTAAACCATCACGGAGATTATTGATTCGTACGTACCATTCAAAGGCAACTGTCGAACGTATAAGCTGTTTCTCTTCTAGTAATGTTGCTATATCTGACGCTGTTGATCCCACAGGAATCGGCACAACGGAAGTTGTATCATTTTCAGACAATGACGCTATATTGCTACTATACCAATAATACCCTCCGATGAAAACAACAATGACGCCTATCAGTAGAGCAAAAACACTACCGGTAAGTATCTTTTTGAAAGATCTTTTTTTCTTAGGCTGATCTATATTAAACTGTCTCATAAACCTACTTTATTTCTAATTGCGTAATGTCTTTTAGTTGCACAAAATCTTCAATCATTATACAGGCAGACATGCTATCACGACTGATTTTCGTATCTCCCTGCAGTCTTTCATC
>Ga0307980_1000686_pt1 | contig 15293 bp, 20 predicted proteins | sample OrgLakmetage1060_FD_201817 | JGI IMG/M metagenome (GOLD analysis project Ga0307980, IMG submission 201817) | Saline water microbial communities from Organic Lake, Antarctica - #1060 | ecosystem: Environmental > Aquatic > Non-marine Saline and Alkaline > Saline | place: Antarctica: Organic Lake... | reverse complement strand
GTATCAGCACCTGTATCAGCACCTGTATCAGCACCTGTATCAGCACCTGTATCAGCACCTGTATCAGCACCTGTATCAGCACCTGTATCAGCACCTGTATCAGCACCTGTATCAGCACCTGTATCAGCACCTGTATCAGAAACTTCATCGATTTCAGTCATTTCTATAGCAGTCGTGGTAATAATTTTTATAATCCTGATGTTATCTATTTTCTTTGTTTTAGTTCTTTAAAGAAAATCATTAATTTGATAATAAATTTATAAATTCATTATCATCCGAAAATACATGAATTTTTCCTAAACTATCAATGATATATACCTTGTAATCACTAATATTTTTTTTCCTCACGTGAAACTCTGATCCTTTGTTGAAATCTGCAAATGGCCCTGCAAAATTTAATACTCTTTCTGTAATATTTTTAATGAAAGTGCCTTCATAGATATATGCAAATTGAACTGTATTATTTCCTTTAATCTCGCCGGCAAAATTTACATATTTTATACATTCTTCAAAATTATCAGTTTCACATGGACAAATATACTGCCTTTCACCCTTCTTGTACCAGACCTGAATGTCTGTATCTAAGCAGGATGGTTCAAAACCTGACATGTAATAAGAAAGGGTTTTATCATATTCATTACCCATAATACTTGTCTTTAATATTTTATTGATGATTGTTTTTCTTCTAAAAATTTTAAGAATATATAAAATTATATACTTCAACATATATACTATTGTATGAATATATTTTAAAATTATTCTATACACCTGTATATTTTGTGTTTATCAACAAATTTATGCTGAGCCTTTGCACTGGACTGAAGGGCTTTTAGTTTGTTTTCTTCCAATACTATTTCCATTTGAGAAAAACTTCTTTTTTCAGTTATCTCTGGTACAGATGACCTACTTGAAATTGCTTCCTTTATTTTTTTCCTGGACATTTTACCAGTGTCTTTTTTGTGTTTTCTTGAAAGTTTATCGATGGTCTTACTGTCTAACTTTAATAACATATCAAGTTCAGACTGATTTATTTTAGGTTCTTTTGAAGTCTCTGGTTCATCCGTTGAATTCAACATAGTTCCATCCTCGCCTGTATGAACATTTATATACACTTCGAGTTCATTATATGCTATGGGGCCAGTGTATTTTAAAAGTTCATTGGATGTTTTAGTCTTTTTCAATTCACTGAATAGTACATTGAATTTTTCACGATTAAATTTTCCTTTATTGGAAAGACTATCTCTAAATTTTGTATCGTATGTATTATCTATAGGTGAATATGAAGTAGATAGACCAGAAACTCTTTTTATTGTGTTTTCAAAATCCCTGTCGAGGGTATCATCGTGGAAAAGCAAATCTCGATCTGTTTCAAATAAATGTAAATTGTTCTCTGGATTTTTTTTCACTGGTAAAATATCTTCCTTTGACTCTTCTTTAAGTTGTATGTGGCTTTTTTCCTTCTTCATAATGTTCCTCATAGCAAATTTATAACATTTGTGTAAAATTTTAAATTCAACCTCCGTCTTTCCCATAGTCTTGTCTGGGTGTAGTAGTAGAGATTTTTCCTTGTATGCTGTTCTTATTTCATTTTTATCCTGGCAAAAATCAGATACTCCTAAAAACTCATATGCATCAATATCGTACTCTTCAAGGAACCCCATTACTACCAAAAGTTAAAATAAAAATTCAGAAAAGTCGCAACGCAAAAAACCCCATAGCATTTTTATGCCATAGGGTTCTTTGGTTTTTTTTTGGTTTTTTTAATTTTTCTTAAACACATATACATTGTTCATGAACGAATAATTTACTTCAGTGGCGTTCAAGGAATTACCGTGTTTTTTCCACTCTTTGTAGAATTCAGAAAATTCCTGGCATTTTATCATCTTAAACCCTGCTTTTACAAACTGTTCAATCAAATTTTTCTTGGGGACTAAAAATTCTACTCTCGGTTTATTCAATACACTGTCCTTGATAAAGACAGATATTCTATCTCCCTCAACGGGTTCAATTTTTAATTCTGGACCTTCTACTGGTACCACTCTTTCATTATCGAGTAGAGTAAGTATAACCACGGAGCCTTGCTTGGTGTTGTTTTGGATACTTTTTATGATATTTTCAGGGCTCTTGTAAAAATAGTGATATGCAAAATTACATGATACCATATCAAATTTTATACTTGAACGGACCTCTTGTTTTATGAGGTCTGTATGATGTAAATCTATGTTAAAATTTTTATAGATTGCTTTGCTTAAAAAGTATTCTTTGCGGTTATTTGCATTTTTTATACTTTCAGAATCAAGGTCATGGCCCTCGATGTATTTTATATTATTATCAATATACTTTGAGAAATCACCTCCTTTACCGCAAGCAAGGTCAAGTACAGAATTACTTGGATACTCTGAGATAACCTTTCTCTTGATGTAGTTGTGGAACCGTCGCATATCATACAGAGCAGATTTGTTCCTGGCTGGTGTAGTTGCTTCCATTTCAAAGGGGGTCTGTACTGCTTTCCAGTTATCATAAACGGTGGTTTCATAATTTGGGAAATCCTTATCTGGACGGGACTTTAGTACATTCCATTTTCCATCGTGATAACACTCCATCACCATCCCAGACTCTTGGATATTTTCGAGTGTTATTTCTCCAAATTTTAAAAATTCCTTTGCTCCTTTCATCATAAGATTATACGTTGTTCCTGATGAATATTCCAGCGTAAAATCAAATGTAATCAACTTTTTCCATTTCAATGGGTCGCACTCGTAATATCCCGCATTTGAATTTACAATAATCAATCCATCAAAATTCTTGTTCAAGTCCTTTGACATTTTTAGCATAGTAGTCTTTACATCATCGGTAAATACATATTCTTTGATGAAAATATTTGCGCATTTGCTTTCAGGTACAAGATTTTTAACAAATTCCCCGATAACAGACAGTCTTTGATTCAAATCTACAGCAGCAATCACATCAAATATATGATAATCTCCCCCGAATAATTCCCCATCAAAAATTATATCCTTGAAAGCCTCTGGTTTATTCACAGTGAATGGATATTTTTTGACTGTTCCGTTTTTATGAATTATATACACTTGAGCCTCTACTGTCGTCATCAAATACCTAACGCCATCCAACTTTTTAGTAATTGCGGAATTTTCTGACAAAATAGAATCGCACTGTAGAGTTCTGGGCTGAATTCCTGCAAACTTGCGAGGTAAAAGTCTAAGTACTTTTTTTGTTTCACTAACTGAAATTGGGAACTCGGTGTCTTGAATAATACACTTGATTAGATTTGTATTATTCATAAACACGCTGTATTCACATCCTGAAAGTCGTTCCAATTCAACATTCATTGTTTTTTCATGCTTGTAAAAAACCTGAGATATATCAATTTTTAGTCTTGCATCATTGCTAACGAATGTATGTCTAATCCTGTACCTCGGTGTTTCCTCGTATTCATATGAACTTGCTTCCTCGGGTGAAGTCTCAAGGGCAGAACTAATTCTAATATCATAATCAGTCACATCAATATTCACGCGTTTTGTTTTCTTTACATAGATTTCCCGAGTTTCTGGAGTATCTTGGAATTGTTCATTTACATTTTTAATTTTTTTTGTTTGATTTTTTAAAGAGAATTGAATGATTTGAAAAGAAACTGAATGCTCGTAAAATTCCTGCTTTGACATAAAAAATGAAAAGAGGCGTTCGTATTGCGTAATATTTACATGTGGATTGAAATTTTTACTTTCAAAGGTCCCGAAACGGGCCTCTACTTCTGGATTTTCATCCTTGAATAGATTTTTAATAAGATTTTGTTTTGTTTTTGGGATATTCATCTGCTGCTTGCCGTCCATTGTTATCTATTTCTTTAGAAATTTATTTTTCAATTTTTTTCTCTACATTCGAAAACAAAAAACCCAGACATTTATAGTCTGGGTTTTTTTATGTACATTCGTGGTCTGTTTTTTTTTTAGATTTTAATTTTTACAATTCTTTCCATTACATTCTCTTCTTCTGTTTTTATGTTTAATTTTTGAATTTCTTGAAGAATTTTCTCGCATTTGCTTTTACGAATATCTTTGGTCCTGAAAAACATTCTTTGCCTCAGCAATACATCATTGGTCAATACAGTGATTATTACACCATCAGATTTCTTCAAACCAACAAGTACATCCACTGTATGTTCATCAATTTTTACTATATGTCCCTTCGTATGCATGTGTTCCCCTCGTCTGATTACTACAGAGTCAGAAGCAATCAATTCATTTGTCTGGTAAGAACGTCCCATTTTAACCATTTATTGTGATTTTTTTTTTCAATTTTTAAGAACACATTGAGATTCTATTGTATTGATGATGTAATCCATTGAAAGATAACAAAGATAAAATCCATATTGCTGGCATTTCTTGGGGGTGGATATTTTTTTTGAAACTATATAATCAGTGGCTTTATAGTTTAAAAGCAGCAGTTCTTGGAATATAATATCATCCATTTTGTTTTTTGTAAAATCCACATTCACCTTTGAAACTACATCTACCATAATATCTCTGTTGAAATTTTGTTTTTGTGGATTTCTACTTGGACTAACAAATTCTGGATATTTCTCACATAATTTATTGACTACATTTTCGCATACTGTTTTCTTTAATTTGTTGTTTTCTTCAAGGTACAGCATGGGAAGAGAAATTCCCATATTTATATTTTCAAAATCACAGATGATATCTGCCTCTGTACCGTTGTGTTTTTTCACAATACAGTACATTGCTTCGTTCGCTGCCATAAATCTATGCAGCCCGTCATAGACGACTGGTCCACCTGGAGAATTCCAAATACAGATTATCCCAGGTACAAGTTTTACGTCATTGTTTTTGAAATGCTGCTTTATTTGTTCAATTCTTGCCATGTCTGCTGGTCTATTTTTATTCCAGTTTTTCACATTTTTTAAACTTGATATTTTGGTATAAACAATTTCATAATCATCATGCTTGTATATTTTTTGATTTGTATTGAATATCATTTATACCATAGTTTTTTTTTCTTTAAGTTTTTTCTATCGTTGATACAATAGAGGAAGATATCTTTTTAAATTCTGCTGGGCTCGAACAGTGCGATTACACCCGCAAATAGTACGTTTGATTATGAGCATCAACTGGAATAGATTATTTGAATATTATTTTATATTTATATGAAAATGAATTATGATAATGCTATCATTTCCATTGCTTTAGTTGTGTTTTTAGTGTACATTTTATTATATATGGGGAAGGAATCTTTTGATAGCGGCGAGGGATGTCAAGGAAAGTCTGATAATGGCATCCCAAGTGATAGACCAGAAGACAATGCCGCGGAAGCATGTAAAACTATATCTTCAGAGGCAGAAAATATAAAGGCTGCTGGCAATGCTTCAGCAGAAATATTGAGAAACATACCAGGTGTTTCTCTATTTAACCCCAATAATTACAGAGCCGGCGACAATACAACCATCGCTAATATGAGGAATATCATTACAACTAACCTGTCTACATGCGAACAACAAAAAATATCAAGTTTATGTAAGCAGTCTACTACAGCAAGTCAAAGCAATAAAATAGATACCACAAACTGTGAATATTGTAATACACATGGCTGTGATATCATAGGCAATACACAAACCAATACTGCAGTAACTGCCCAGACATGTGAACTTCGAGTTGGTATCTCGGCACTATTATCAAAAAAAAACAGCGTAAAAGCACAAGCATTAGCAAAAGTTCTACAAGAGGCTGAAGGACTACTCAGTGGAAGTAATGAATTCAAGTCTGAAAATTGCAATATTATAGATAAAGATATGTCAACATCAAAGTGGCTGGAAACAAAAAATGAATGTTTAACGAGTTCAGGGCTACTTCAGGACAACACTCTCATTGGCTGTGGGAATATTATGAATAATTTACAGACAAATACTTCAGAAACTTTACAAGACTGTGTACAGGGAACCGATATTAGATCTGAAAACACATTGAAAGACAGTACTGATATAACACAGGATATTGATTCTAGTCAGATATCATCTGGATTAGATACAATGGCATCTATCATATCATCTGTAGTGGCAGCCATCTCTTCCTCCTTTTTCTGTTGTATATTGATTGCGATTTTATATGCTCTCAACCAAGAAAACTCCGAATAAATACTGATTTGTGTAAAAAACCACATATATTTTAATTATTTGTATTTTTTTTTCATTTCTATGAATATACCAATATGTTTAGAGGAAAAAAAGCCGAATTGAAACCTTTTGGATTTCCCAGTTACAAATATGTACCAGGTCGCGCACCTTCACGTAAGGCTGTCCGCGCACCTTCGGTAAAGGCATCTACAGTTAAAAAGACAATGAAAGGCCCATCTAGAAAGCCTCCAAGCGTTCCTCGCAAAATCACAATGAAAGGTCCGTCCAGAAAGCCCCCGAGCATCCCTCGTAAAATGATGAAAGGCCCCTCTAGAAGTCCTCCCCCTAGACCTGCTCAAAAAACACCTGGAATTGCTACAGCACAAAAAAATGCCCTATTTAAAGTATTGAAAGATATGAAAGTTCCTGTAAAAGCAGCCCCAAAACCCAAGCAAAAGAAACAAAAACCAGCGAACGGTCTTTACGCAAGATTCAAAAATTTATTTAAGTAAACAGTCAGTCAGTTAAGTTTAAATTTAATTATTTTGTGTTTTTTTTCATTTATATAATTATAACAATGTTCAGACGAAAAAAACCCGAATTGAAACCTTTTGGATTCCCCAGTTACAAATATGTACCAGGTCGCGCACCTTCACGCAAGGCTGTCCGCGCACCTTCTGCAAAGTCCGTAAAAGCACCTTCACGTAAGGCTTCCCGAGTACCCTCACGTAAGGCGCGTCCAGTTGTTCCTCGTAAAATGACCTTTTTGAGGGCCCCTGTAAGAAGTCCTCCGTCCGTCCCTCGTAGAAAATCTGTACTTAGACCCGTCCGAAAAGCACCCCCGGCAATTGCTGGAGTCAGTACCACTCAAAAAAATGCAATGTATAAAGTATTAAACAATATGAAAGGTCCCGTGAAACCACGTGGAGTTGCTACAGCACAAAAAGATGCTCTACGTAAAGTATTAAAAAATTTAACAGTTCCTGAAAAAGCAGCCCCAAAACCCAAGCAAAAGAAACAAAAACCAGCAAACGGTCTTTACGCAAGATTCAAAAATTTATTTAAGTAAGAATTAAAAAAATAGATATATTATATAATGAAGAACATAATGATGATATCCGGCAGGGCGGGTGCCGGGAAGGATACTCTTGGTAAAATGTTTTCATACAAGAGAGTTGCCTTTGCGGACATACTAAAAGACAGCGTATCCAAAAGATTTTCAATAGATAGAAATTTATTGGATACACAGCATGGAAAGAGTTTGAAATACAATAAAGAAAATACAAATAGACAAGTATTGATGGAATACGCTACTGAAATGAGAATAAAAGACATAAATTACTGGTGTAAAGCAGTAGTTGATGCTATTAATGAAGATGCTTCTGATAATTTTGTAATTACAGATTTTAGATACCCAAACGAGTTTGATTATATCTCTAAAAATGTAAAAAATTCTAAAGTATCGACTATACTCGTCATACGCAGCGACGCACAGGTAATAAACCACCACAGCGAGACATCATTGAACGATTTCAAATTTGACCATATTATATACAATGAAAATACCATTAAAGAATTTGAGCAGAATTTTAGAAAAATATTACTTTCAATCAAGACTTGATGTATAATTTAAAAGCATTCGCATATGAATTCCCTGACTTCCATCTTTACATACAGGCTTCCAAAGCCAGTTCTCGCATGCTGCTTGAATTATCCTGGCAGACTGGTCTTTTAATTTCTTCGTTATAAATTCCCTGACTTTACTATTTGTCGGTATTTTTATCATGAAGATTTTATATTTAAATTTTTTATATCTAAGCAAGCAATTCACCGACCTCATCCTTTTGCCAAAAATAGCATCGGGCAAATATCGTTCTCTTATGATAAAACCATTCTCAATCAAGTATCTAATTATATGAGTATCTCCATAAACTACTGCCATCTTCATGATTATATCATTTTGAAAATGTAAATCCAGACCATTTTTCCTCGCAGTTTTAATTGCATTTAGATTCCCGAACAAAGCATCTCTTTTAAGAGCTTCATAATCAAGGTCCAGTACTGGTATATCCCAGTACTCTTTAAATGGATGACTGTACTCTTTTTGTACTATTTCATACCAACCCGTCTCCATTATTTACATTGTATTTATAATTTATATATCAAAATTTTAATTCAGTATACCTGAAGCGCTGCAATTCTTTCCATAATTTCGAATCAAACACAGGTCGGATTGAATACTCGTTATTATTGGATATATCATTCAAATCCTCCATCGTTATTTTACCAAGTTTTTTGACAGTTCCATGCGAATAACTTCCATATTTCATGATGAAATACTTCATATCTTCTTTGCTTATTTTAAATACAAACAACTCTCCAAACTCATCTACATTGCACGTGGCCAGGTAATAAGCAGTTAAAAGATAATAATCTATCATATGATTTGCCCGAATTTGAACATAATTGAATTTATTACAACATACCCCACCAAGAGACGACTTTACTTCTATGTTCAAATTATTAATTTTTAAATCTCCATTACTATCGCTTGCTTTATTTTTACTCATATTATATTTTTTACAAATATAATGCTCCAAAAGACTTCCTGAAATCTGTCCAGGAAGTCTGTTTATTTTACAGTAAATATGAGCATTTTTTAAAGATACCTGTGATAGAATATTTTCCAGATGATTGGTCTTGATTTCTGAGATTAACTGCCTCAGTATTTGCTTCGTGTCCATTATTATTTATGTAAATATATTTTAAACTTTAGAATATAACTTTACCAATTCTGCCTTTCCCATGCTGTTCTGCCTTGCTGTATTTAAACTGCCCGAATAATCCAAAACCTTTAATCGTTCTATTAAAGTATCAACATCTATATTGCTTTTTACCCAATGCCAACTTTTAGGACGCAATAAGGCTGTGTTTTTTTCAATCTCTCCTATTTTTCCTCCATATGCTCGTATAGCAAAATCAGCGCCTTCAGGAACAGTGGGTTGATTTTTGATATCCTTTGGGCCATACATCAGAAACTTCCAATCATCATGTTTCAGGGGCAATTTCTCCAATACCCTCGGGAAATTCATCCTTTCCCATATCATAAAGCAGCACTTTACCTGTAGAGATGGATAAAAACAACATGGTTTCATTGTAGTTTCTGAATCCGAAATCAAATGAAACATTGGATTCAATTTATTCTGGACACTTGCTTTCCTGAAGGTTCGTGGCACAATAAAAGCAATGACATTGACATTTTTGAATGAAGCAGAATGATTGAAAAATTTCACGGCAGTTGAACAAACCCTTCCAAAAGGGGGGTTTCCTATCACGAGGGCATTTTTATTTTCCTGAGGTATTACGTGTTTAAAAAAATCTTGTTTAATGATTTTTGACTTTTCAGGCTCTATATCTATACCTATACTGTACTCGGGCAATTGATCAAGAAAACTTCCATTACCTGCACTTGGCTCCAGTATATAATCAAAATTATCATATTTATCCAACACCTTTTCAATACATTCTTTTGCATAGTTTTTGTTTGTGTAGAATTTATCGAGTTTCGGTTTCATTTATATTACTATGTTTTTACCTATAACTTAAAGTTTTAAAGCATTTAAGTTATATGGACGACAAGAAGGTGAAAAATTTCAACAAGATTTACAGAGACCTTCAGAAGGATGTTTTAAAATCATTCAAAAAAGGGAATGACAAGATTCACAATGTTAAAAGAATGTGCCAAATTAACGATTTTGTAAAGCAAATTGACGAGAACACTGCCTTGTATGAGTCTAAAAATTCTGATCTATTTGAAAAGGTTTTTATCCTCAAAAGAGTCTTCTTTGGAAGACCAAAGTTGAACGCTGTAAATAATCTGGTCGTGTGGAAATATATCAAAGTTTTATACAATATTTCTTCAGACAAAGATTTGGTTTCTGCGCTTGAAGAAGACCCTCAGGAAATTGCCTTGGTTCCTGGACAGAATGAGATGTTCAAAAGCCTTGGAATTTCTCCTGATAAGATAAACAACTTGGTACAGGAAATGACAAATGGAAAAAATAAAGGAATACAAAACCTCATAAAGGATATAACTTTACAACTCGGGGACTCGGATCCTCAAGAAGTCCTCAAGGCTTTGTTGAACCCAGCAACAAGAGAAAACAATGACCTGGGTATTGATTTTAATAAAATGTTTCAAGAAACTCACAAAAAGATTTCAAGCGGGGAAATTGATGTATCGAGTATCATGAATGGATTGAAATCATAAAATAGAATCTGTTATGTTAAGTCCGCAATATTCCACAGGCCTTGTATTATAATCTACATAAGCGTATAATTCCGCTTTTATAGCATATCTCAATAAACTCTTGAAATTTAAAAGAAATTCTTCTGTATGACCAAATGAAACTGATGCCACGTGAGCAAGTTCATGTATAGCAACGTACATTAAAGTATTTATATCGTAAATTTTTTCATCACCTTCCCTCGTTGAAAGGCAGAAAGTCATACTATATCCTTTGTTAGTGGTGTATGTAGTATCAATGTCCCATATATTCTCGCTTAGACTATGAGGGCTATACTTGTTTAACCGTTGAGTATATTCAGGAGGGTTATCAGATTTCTGTACTACATCAATCAATTTTACTAATCTACCGTTGATTTGAGCAAGAGCATCGGCCGATTGTTGAGACAGTGAATTATTCTTTACTTTGTACTCTCTTCCATCGATTGAAGATTTCACATATACATTACTATTGTACTGGAAAAGGAAGACAACTATTGTTATAATGATAATACATATATATAGTATTATATGGGCTGTTTTCATTATATATTGATTATAAATTAATTCTAAAAGAACAGTATATAGATTTTTAGAATTAGTTAGTATTTTTTGTTAAATTTAAAAAAGAGTTGGAATTTTTTCAAGAAATTTGTCAATATCGGTTTGGGGTTTCTTTAACTCTTCATAATCTGTTTCCGTGTCAGACGAAGAGTCCTCTTGGGTTTTGTACCCCTGCTCCGATAAAAAGTCTTGAATTTCAATTTCGGTGTCAGAAATAATTTCCTTTTTATTATAATTATCAAGTACTGTCAATGCCTCGGATAGCATATAAAAACCAGTAAGAATAACAAGCAAACTCAAAGACTCTTCAATTGAAAACATTGGCATTTTATATACAATAATTGTTATTTTAGTTTTAACTTGTTTTAGAAGTATAGGCATCTTTTGAATTTCACAGGCTCTGGAGCATTCCCCACTACAGTAAAGTCAAAATTATTCACATCCTCTAATCTTTTATATTTAACAACCTTGTCCATCACAAGCACAGGGAATGGTCGGGGAGTGAGTTTTGAAATTTTTGTCAGTTTATCATAGTTGTTTCTTTTCACAGAAATTTTCCCCAAATTTATAAATAATTTATCCGCAGAATTACCTGCCCTCGTTGAAAAAATATACAATATGACCGAATAGAAGGCAATAGCATCGTTTATTTTCAAAGCATTTATCTTTGGGATGGTCACTATCAGGGACATGTGTCCATCTACCGTGAAAAATTGACATACATTTTCAATCAATCCAGGTTCCATTGGATTACAACAGGATAATAACAAATTTTTATCAAGTGGATTTTTCATAAGTAATGAATCCAAATTCTTCAACTGATCTAACCCTCCAAACACTTCCTTTCTATCAAATAAAGTTTCGTCTTCAAACTGAGGGGAAAATTTAGCCCCGAAAAATCTCCAGTTAAATCCAATTTCTCCATTTCCATTAAAAGTTGATGATATATCTGATATGATTTTTTTATAATCTGTTCTAATAGTAGTTAAAAGTGGAAAATGACATTTTGTATCAAAAATTAAAGTCTTTACATATATGCTCTTTTCCTTGCTATCATTTGAAATATCTCCGTTTTCAATCAAATCCTTGCATAGATCTAAAAATTGATACTCTGGGTGCATCAATCCACTTTGTTTATAAAATATTCTTTGATAGAAGCAATTTTCCTCGTGAGAAAATATATCACAGTTGTATGATACGATTTCATAATTTTCATTTATAAACGGAAAGAATACATCACAATTGTAATCAACCTTTAACTGGGTCAGGATTATTTCATCAGCAGAGTACATGTATAATTCAAATAGTTCTACCCCTCCTAAAATATAAATATCTTTATCAGGGTACTTGTTCATTAAAGTTTTCAATTCGGCAAGCCCGCCAGACATTATTCCTTCTGTTTTTGAATTTTCACTTAGAACATACGTAGAAGAATGTGGAAATTTATTTGTAGAATTAAACCACATATTCCTACCCATTACAACAACATTGTTTTTAACTCTTTTCTGTATAAAAATGTTATTTTCGCATATATCCCAAGGAACAGTATTGTTCTTGGACATTCCAAAATTATCGTCTACGGTGCATAATATGATGATTTTTTGTTGATGAAGTCCCATTTAATGTTTTATGAAAAATTAACTTTAAACTAAAACCAATGAACGGAAATGTTCAAACAATAGAATAGGATATTTTAAAAGCCCCGACGCCTTCACTGGAATGTACATTGGTTATAACCACATCAAAAAAACCATCCGAAGCATTGGCTCTCACGACGGGTATACCTGCACCGGCTATACGCAGAAACGGAAACCAAAAAAAAACAGAATCTACAGTGATATTTGAGTTTGTAACTGTTTCTCCAGCAATAACAGTTACAAACTCAAATTTAGTTCAATGAGGCTCGAACTGCTTTGTTATTTAACTTAATCTAATAAATATATTGGAATGAGTTTAATGAATGGTTTCTAAGTTTAAACAATCAAATAGGCGATCTTGATAGGATCGTCGAGAGCTTCGGTACCTGCGTTCGTGACTGTCACTACAAAGGAACCAGCAGAAACAGCCGCTCTCACGATAGGAGAGCCGTCAGCAGCTCCAGCATACCCCGAAATTGAAACCAAAACAACAGATTCCGCAGTAACCTTTGCGTTCGTGACTGTGAATGCTGCTGATGCATCGGCAGCAAGAGTCGACGGAACCGTAGTGATGACACCACTGCGTTCGGTGGCGGCTACTCCAGTGGTAATGCTCGTGATTTGGGTAGGACTAGATTTTGGCAAAATGAGACCTTCAGTGAGGGAAAAACTGGCTGTTCCATCGGAGAGAGTTCCCACGGAATTAAGAGTAACGTTTCTACCAACTTTTAAAAGGCCGACTTCCTGAGAGATACTGATAGACTGAGATGACATTGTTATACCATAGGAATAGAAAATAAACTAAAATAAATTAAAATAAACATGGAAGTTCTTCTGGGGGAGGTGGGACGTCTTCTGGCGAATATACATTATCTCTGTAGTAAATTACTTCATCCCATTCTTTTTTCAAGATAGGTTTCATTTCAGCAAACCATTCTCTGCTTCTTGGAATTCTCACTACACTTTCAATCATCACTTTCCAATATATAGTCTTGATTGCTACTTTCTTGTAATTTTCATCTATACAAACAACCGTATTTTCATTGGATGATAATACCGAGAGGTCATTATCTTCTATGTATTCTTCTATTTTATCAGAAGCCCATTTATTCAATGCTTTGAAATCATTGATGAGGCTTTTATCAGGGTAAAAGTAAGTTCTTTTATCAAAAGAGTCTGGGATATCTTCTATTTGTATAAACACCCCTTTATCCCTCGGGTGTTCGTCTTCATCTGTCAGTAGCTCGGATAAAGAGGCTACTTCTTGAAATTCATATTCTGCAAAATCACACAATTCCAAATCACATACCTCCATCTGTATTTGTACCTGTTGATGATAAGACAAGCAAGGAATGCCTGTTATTTTTCTTCTATAAGGACACTTTATCTCGACCATTATACCATCTTCCGTGATAGAGTCTGGAGAAGCAGCCAACCAAGGTATATCTTTATGGGACAATAAACCAAATTCTATCAATTTGGCATTTCCATTATTTCTTGAATAAACATCGAGGGCCACGCTCTCATATTTATTCCCCCAGACAGTAGCCTGTGATGAAGTAAATTTACTACGGCACTTGTCCAGTTTGAATTGCTGCTTTGAACTATATTGATTACATGACTTGTTATTGTAGTCAAATATTTCATGTAATTCGTAAGCATCTACATATTGCTTGCATACAGCCTCGCTCCTGACCAATAAACTTGAAACTGCACTTGCTGTTATACGACTTTGCCTTGCAAAATACCATTCTTTTGTTCTTTGTTCTGGTTGAGGTTGGTTTAGTAGATATATCACTTGAGGGTGCATTTATATACATTAATTGTTTATCTTAAAGTTTAAATCTTTTTTTATACGCAGATATACCAGCAGATAATGAAGTTTTTTCCCATAAAATGAACCTGGATAATGCTCCTGCAGTTGCAGGGTCTTTCCAGTTTTCATTTTTACAATGTCTGGCGATATATCTTTTTCTTCTTTCAGGGTCTTTGTGGATGGTGTAATCGCTCATCCCAGCAGCACCAAAATGTATAGTGTTCGTTCTATTAGTCTTTGGATTGTAAAAAATAGCCATCATCTTTTTATTCGATTTATCGGATTTCTTAATTGAAAGTAATTGCATATATCTAATTCTTTGAAAATATTTTATAAACAAATAATATGGAACAGGTTATTAAATATTTGATATTGTATGTTTTATTTCTGGTAATCACTTCTTATACATTGAAATATTTTCACGGAAAAGGAAGTGAGAATTCTATTTTAGAATACAAAATAGATATTTACTTGAATAGAATACGTCAAGATATCATAGATGGATTTCATAAAAATCCTGAAAAATTTGAGGTGGTTGAAGGAAAACTAGAACCCAGAGTGAAAACCAGTTCATCTGAAACGGGTAAAATATCATCTTCATCTCCGTTTCTAAACAGTTATCACCTCATAAATAATCCACTGGGTTCAGTGGATCTTAAAACTGTCCAGACACTCACCGATACATCAAGATTACATATTATTACATAACCGAGAAACGTATATCTACGTTGGCTGTATCTTGCCGCGGGACCTCTAAAAGACCCCACTGTTTTAAAAGAATATTACAACTTCCTAAATAATCTCTATCTGTCTGGAAACCACAGTATTTGCATTTATATAATTCTG